>Ga0325404_1006570_pt1 | contig 12193 bp, 7 predicted proteins | sample PopdelMetagenome_18_FD_205664 | JGI IMG/M metagenome (GOLD analysis project Ga0325404, IMG submission 205664) | Populus deltoides microbial communities from Bellville, Georgia, United States - Xylem-Control-R1 | ecosystem: Host-associated > Plants > Phyllosphere > Stem > Wood/Secondary xylem... | reverse complement strand
TGACAATACGATCATAAAGGTAAAATAAAAAATGAAACAAAGATAAAGCATTTAAACATGCATGATCAAGCAAGAACAATTACTTTTTAAACATAAAAGGAACAAGCTCAACCTTTCAAATATGGAGTTGCTCCTTATCTTATACTCTCCTTACAAAAGCTCCTATAGGAGTTTCCTCAACTGTGTAGATAGATAACCGATGAAGCATTTTATCCTTCACTTTAACTTTTATCTCCATATTTTATCCCTTATTCTCACACTTTAAGATGTTTATATGGAGATCAACTATCTTTAGCACTTCAACATTAAATCTTATCACTTGAGCAGACCTTGGTAAAATTACTCGGATTTATGGGATTCTTAATTTTTCATCTTCCGATATTTTTCCTTCAATTATTGTCATTCTTGTTTCTCTTTTAATCCTAGCAACCCATTTATAGTCTTTTTTTTGGGCTAATATCCAAGCCTGAACCTTTGATCAACACTTATCAATTTCATCAGATTGACCCTTTTCGACAATATAATGTCAGGGTCATATTAAAATGAAATTCCATAGTTCAAGAAATATTTAGCTATCATCCATGATGCTTCAAAGATTTTTGGCTTTCTCAACACAATATTTTCATGAACGCACTTTGTATTCACAATCTTGAGAGCATGAATATTTCTATCCCTACAATCCTCTACTTAAATGAAGGGTACAACCACATTACTTATCGTATAAATGATTTTATGATATACTTCAAGCATTGATGCAATGATGAAGTTATTGCCTCGGTAGTATGAATATAAGGCCTTCCTAACAACATGTTATAGGAAGGATGGATGTTCATCACTTTTAGTGTTATGAAAAACACATGCAGACCCATATACAACTCTAATTCCAAGGTCCTGACTATTTATATTAGTGAGCCATCATATGCCCTTACCATCATATTACTCGACTTCATATGAGATACATCATTAGGCATCTCCTCTAACATGTGTCTTGGTAACATATGTAATGTTGAGTCATTATCAATTAGAACCTTGCCTATCAAAATATCTTTGCACTATACCGTGATGTTTAATAATTTATTATGTCTAATACCCTTGGGGTCCAGCTCATCTACAATGAAATATAGATAATTTGAGGCTTGGATTCTGCCTACAATGTGCTCTATGGTCTCTTAATTGATATCTTGAGGAACATATGCCTTATTTAGCACCTTTTATAGAGCCTTTCGATGTGGTTTGAAACTTAAGATCAAAGATAACAAAGATATTTTAGTAGGTTTTTTTAGTTGTTTAATGAAATTATACTCATTATGCTTCATCAATTTCAAGAATTCATTAGTTTCTTTTTTAATTAAAGGCTTTTTTACTTTGTTGAACAAATTGATTACCTTTTTTCCCTTAGTTTTTCTTTGCTTCTCAAGCTCCATAGAGGTAAATCACCTTCTACTATGAGTCAAGCCTCTAATGTTTGCTTGAAAAACAATTTTTTGTTGTGTGCTTTGAAAGGAAAACCTATCATTGTATAGCAAGGCATTGTAGGTCTCATTACTTACTACTTTGGTTTTGGACAAAATCAGTTTGGGTAACCCATTGGCAATAAATTGTACCTAACAAACGTCTATATTCTTTCTAAGTTCTTCAACTACGAGTATCTCTTTTCTCATTGCCTTTTTGGTTCTCAGAGTACCTTGAGTTAGCATTTGTATCACTTTATTGTGGAAATCTTTACATTGATCAATCACATGACCTTTTTTTTATGATACTTGCAGAAATTCTTACTCATCAACCTAATATCGCAACTAACCTTCTTATATCCAGCTTTTACAAGCATTTTATAAATCTCATCCAAAGACATCTTCAAGGTCTTCGGGTCTATAGTCTCTAAGGCATTTACAGTTCCATTACCAGTAACTTAATTAAGCAGAGGATTTATATTCATATTAGGAGATTCTTTAAATGTTATTCATCCTTCTTTGATCAATTGTAAGAGCTTGTTTTTGAATACATTGCAAGTGTGAATGTTGTGCCCGACTATGCCTGCATGATATTCACAAGTGAGCTCTAAATTGTACTAATTTAGATAAGGTTGTTATAGTTGTGTGAGAGGAGCTGGAGCTACTTTTCTAATACTTAGTAGCTTCTGATACATTTCATTCAATAGTAAAGGTAGTGGGGTAATTGTTCTTAGATTCTTTGGTAGTTTCTTCTAAGTTGATTCTCAGTTTGGTTATTTTATGTTTCGGGTTTTGGAAAAAGATGAGTTGAAGTTAATATTGGCTATTTGGGATGAAGAAGCTTGAGTATTATGATTTTAGAAATTGTTCCTTTTGTTTTTATATCTTTCTTTGATATTATCAACATATTTCTTTTTACTTTCAAACCTCTTTTTTCTCAATGGGTGCTGAAATCCTTCCACTTCATATACGTTATTTACACTTAACCACTATTACAACATCAATAAACTACTGAGTTTATCCACTCATAGCTTCCTCATATTAGAGTGCTATGAGGGTATTAGCAAATAGGGTGACCATCTCTCTATCTAAGAGTAGAGGATGTGCTTGGGTAGCTAAATCTCTCTATCATTGAACTTATTTATGCATAGTCTCCTTATCTCCTTTTTCCAAAAGAGACTAACTAGACCTTTTAGAAGCAATGTCAATGTTGTATTTTTATTGCTTAATAAAAACAACTACAAGATTTTTCCACCCTTTAGATTTGCATGTTGTCCAGCCTCATATACCAGCTTAATACAGTTGCACTCAAGTTGTCTTAGAAGAAGTGCGTTGATGGTTTTTCATCATGAACAACCTCTATCATCTTATTAAAGGAAGATTTAAGATTAGTGGAAGGACATTGAGTTCTAGAATACTTTATAAATTAAAGTACATAGAATTTCTTTGGCACGACCACATCTAGAACTAGGTATTTATTGGCAACTTAGATAGGATTATATAAGTTAACACTTTTAATGGCCCTCGTTCTTACCTCTAATGATGTTATCTTATCATACTTGACATCTTCAAAGTACTTTGTCTTATAGGACTCATTAGCATATGCATCTACAACTATTAGGGTTGGTGCAAGTATAGTTGACTATATGAATGCCATATTGTAGAGGGGTTCCTAACCTTAACTGTCTGGTATAGTTGGTTGCATGAATGTCATATTGCAACGGGTTCTTGACTATGGCCACCTATCCCATTTTCAGGTTGGATTGTAGTTTGAGCTTGGGTAAAATTCACAAGTCAGTTAGATGAACCTTCACTAGAGATATTATTAAGTGTCTGCTCGAGTAGGCTAGTAATGTGAGCCATGTTACGTTTCAAAGAGTCCAATTCCTCTTGAAAATGAGCATCACAATGGGCACATTCTTCGTCTTCTATAATGCTTCGTTGAAGTTAAGTGTTGTAGATTCTGCGAGTTTGGATTTTACTGGGACTTATATTTCAACCTGCACATACAACATTTAAAAACCCAAAGTATGTATGCATGTATACTCATGTATGAATGGAAATGTACACGTACATCGAAAATGGATTAGCCTATTCAAAGTGCTAATTCATGACTTCTTTGTTGAATATAGGCAAAAATCCATAGTCTGATGAATCAGAAAAAATATTTTCCCAAGTTCTCATCTCAATTAAATTTCATACATGTTTAGGAGTATAATATAAAAAGGTGGGTGTAAGCCCTTTTCATTCGAAGACAAAGAGCTCTTACATATACAGAGAAGTTTTTTACATGTGGAGATATAAAATTCATATACATCTCTATTCATCCTCAAAAGTAATTCCTTTATTGGCTACATTTCTAATAAAGGTTGAAACATCATTTAAGTGTATCTAGTATTTGAGAGCCAAAGAAGCCTTCACTCGCAATTCATTTACCTTTAAAGCCACCTAATCAATTAACTTGTTCATCTGCTCTATTTTGTAATGGAACAAAGTGTTGTCTTATAAAAATGCACCATTGTTTGTGGCTAATGAGTCTTTGTTTTTATTTAGTATATGAATTGTCCTTTCCAGCTGTTAGATCTGGTCTCTATCCATTCGAAGTTCTTCTCACTTAATATCAAGTTCAGTTATCTTTGTGTTAATTTAGATATCAATTTTGTTGAAGTAATCTTGTTATTCTTTAAAATTTTTCCTTGGTCCATATAGCTCTTCATCAGCCCCTAGATATTTCCCTCTTGGCTTCTTTAATTCCTCTTGTTGGATTTCTAGCTCATATTGAATCATGGTGACTTATTCTCTTAAGGCACGTGTTCTATCTTGGTAACTGCTCATGTTTGATTCAGTTGCTTTTCTAACTCCTCTTTCATCATCAACTTGAGCCATACACTAAGCTTTTAATCTTTTATTTTCTTTAATATTAAGATTGACCAGCTTATTCTTTTCTTTCTTAGATTCTAACATCTTTCTATTATTATCTCTTTCCATTTTTAAGGATGTAATCAGTTATTTGTCAGCACTTGCTTTGCTCTTAGAAGCCCTTTTTAGAGTAACTAGTTCTTTTATCATCATCATATGTTTGTTCACCAAATCATCATACTTGATCACCCTTTCTCACAACTGGTTTTGGATCCTATGTGTAATTTTCTCAAACCTCTTAGCTATGTTTTGCCATTCACTAATCATCTCTTGGTTACTCTTTATAAGTTTTAGGTCTTGCATTAATACAATTATTTTTCATCCTTTTTCTCATATTTGTTGGTTCAAAACAGCCTTCATCTTGTTCTATACAAAAAGTTGGTTTTCTTAAAACTTTTGTTGACTCTTGCTACAACTTAGTTCAATTCTAAACTTATCCAGTTCATCTTGCAACTCCTTTTCATTACTAATTCTTTTTCTTTTATGTTCTTCGGTGATAGATCATCCGACTTTATATTTTGTTATTGGGCTTTGTACTTCAAAGCTACCAAATACTTTGGATAAGTCATTCTTTCTCCAAACTATATAATTAAGCTAACTAAGAATTCGACCTCTTCTTCACCTCTATGAACCATTACAAGTTGTCTCCAATCTTGATTGATAATCTCTAATTCAGCTAGAAAATCAGAGTCCTTGAACAGCCCAATGTTTTTAACTAAACCTAAGGTTTTTGGTACATGTTAAATTCCCTTAACCTAGGAACCAATAAAGGTGAATAACTAGTATAATTGGATAGTCCAATCAATGAGACCCATGTTTTATCTCTTTAATTTATGACATAAGAGGAGTTTCTTACCCAAGGGGCTTTCCATCTAAAATTATTGTGAGGGACAACCTGATATTTTTCTACCCAAACGTTTTCATCCAAGTTACTCTAATATTTGCTCACAATAAGATTTAATGGCCTCATATCGAATCATAAAAAATTATTGAATAATTCTTTTGGAGTTTCTAAATAGCTTACCACTCATATAAATAGCAAAGGAATATATCATCGCATTGCACCATTTCCATGTAACCTATAATGGTTTAGTGATAGGAAAGTCTCAACCAAGATGGCTATAGTAGGGTTGCTCTTTGTTTGCTCATATTTAATAAGAGAACAAGTGGCTTCAACACTGATAATCCAAGCAGCTTCTGATAGAAATAACACTAACCCACATATGGTAAAGGTAGTTGCTTGGTATCTTTCATCCCCTAACTTCCCTTCATCTTTGTTTGTCTTCAGCCTAGCTTCAATAAGTTTCCACTTAAAACCTCAATTGGTTATTCTATATGGGCTGATTTTATCTTAAGTGTAGCAATTTAGTGACTTCAACAGTAATGTCTTCAATTCTTTGTCTAAAATAGACCTTATAAGGTTTGTTTAAGAAACTCGAGATCTAAGAATACTCTTTAATAGTTGGGGTCATGTCAATGTCTACAAAGGTGAAACATCTATAATTCAGGTCCTAGAAATGCAACAAGGCTTTGACTGCTGAAATTTATACTAGAATCCTTATTAGATGGGCAATCCTCTCGAACATCATTTCAAATAGAGTCTCATCCATATAACTTATGATGGACACAAGCTTTTCCATATTATTTATAGAACAATGTACTTTATTCATGTACGGTAATTCCCCAGCCTTCGTCCTTAGGCAATTCCCCTCAGCTAGTTGCACCATCTCAGATTTTTGCCCATATTCAGAAAATGTTATTGAAGTCATGATCTCAAATTAAAAAAATTCTATAGAGTTCAGGATTATTAATCATGCTTGCCTAAATGCAAAATGAATTATAAGAAATCATAAGGGTAAGTTTGAATGGAGTTAAAATCCTATAAGTAGGTTCTAGTCATTGCATGATGGGTAGGCTTATTACTTAGTATTAAAAAGGTCTATGATCTGCCTAGTGACTACCTCTTGTGAATGCAACATAAGGATTTACAATGAATGGTTAGGCACAATATGACTATCATTACCAAGTAAATACTCAAATAATTGTTGGGTGTTTCATGAATCTGAACACTCACTAAAAGTCATGAGTCAAACAAATAATCCCTCACCTAACTTAGAATTGGGTTTATACTCATAGAATTTAAAATACATGAAGGCATGAATTTAATTTTGATGTTCTTATGCATGAATTACATGTAAAAAAACACATGTTAAAATGGAATCATGCATACCAAAAAAAAAGGCAAAAATAAAATAAGAAACAACAAACAAACAATTAACAAAGCTTAGTCCAACCAGAGATGTCCCTAGTGGAGTCGTCGTATAGTCATGGCATGCTCAGCATTGAATGGCAGTTCAGCCTCCTAGATCGAAAGAGTTTTGGATGTGTTGAGATAAATCATAAAAATATGAATTGAAGGGTTCAGAAGTTGCCACCTAATAAAATGGTCACTAGAAAACCTAATGGTCTGCAAGAATTTGAGTAAGGGGACTAGTTGTCTATGGGAAAGATGTGTCACCTGCAGTGCACCCTACTTATAGTAAGCTGTATTTTTTATTAATTGTTTTCTAAGTCATGTTTATATTTGTTGGTTTGTCGAAGGTTTAAGAAAAAGTTATCATCGGTAAGGAAGTCCTTATTTCATCATGTTAAAACCTAATCATTCTAAGCCCAAAAAATTAATTGTGTTTTTGAAATTTTGGCTAAATGCTAACATGTAATCACAAACTTGTCATGATACCCACCGGCTGATTTTTGTATCTTTCAAAGCATGATAAAAATGCAATTTTTATTTTTTTTATAAAATATACGTGAAAAGTTTTAAATTTTGGTTGTATGCATATAAATAAAAGTGTATTTTTGTATTTTTTTTAATAAGAATTTTTTTATTTTTTGTATTTTTCTGAAGTTTTGAAGAAAAATAGTTATATTTAATATCGGGTTAGTATCTTACAATGTAAGTTTACAACTCAAATATTAAATGAAATGATTGAAAAAAACATGTGAGGGGGCCACAAATAATTTTGAAATGGCCCCTGAATTTTTTCAAAATCTTTGGAAATTATTCAGGATTTGTTTGGAAAAAACATAAAAAAAATACACATTGCTGGAAAATCAGTGAAGCATGTTTGTCGAACACACCCTTAACTAATAATATGAGGCTTAAAAAATGCTTTAATGTCGTGTTTGGCAAACACGCTTTTAAGATAAAATATTGTATTTTTTCTATTACATAAATTAGGCAGGAACACGCCCTAAAGCTACTTACATCATCTTGCCATGACTTTAAAAATGATTAACTAAACATTTAAACATGCAAAACAATATTATGCAATTAAAATAATGCAATTAAACAATACTTGAGCACATAAAAGCTATATTCAAAACATGCTTAAACATTTCAAAACAAAATTCATAGTTGTTAAACTAACAAATGACTTGAAAGGATATGTAACAAGTATTATATGCAATTAAAAGACAAAATAAATGGGGAAGGGGTGTGCTCATTAAGCTTCACCCCCTTATCAAAGTTTGAGGAATACATTGACTAACATTGCTACCTCTTTTGCTTAGAATTTCTTGCTCCTTCCATAAGCTTCAGATCTTCTAGTATTTTTGCTTCCAATCTTGGACTCAAGAGCTTTGCCTTCTACCTGTTTCCTTCAGCTGCTAATCGATATTTCATTGCATTTCTATTAAAAGATTTTAGTGGTTTAATCTTCTCTAAGCTTTTTTGTTTATTTTTCTTTTTCTTTTTTTTTTCTCTTTAGGATCTCCCTTTATAGCCTTAAAAATACAGGTGGTTGTAAAATCATTTATAGGTTTGAAGGTGGTTTTTCCAAAACTAGATCATAGGGATCATTTATCAATTTTGCCTTTGATTTGTTAAGAGACCATTATTCTCTCTTTCTCTTTTGTTCTCCCTCTCCCTATATGTCTAACAAACTTTTAGAACTTCTTGAAAAATTTCAGAACTTCATAATACAATTTGGCTGAAAATGGTTATTAGGGGTGATCTTCCATAAATTAGTTGTGGCAAATAGAAGGTCATTAAAACCAATCAAGCCATAGATCCTGTAGAAAGGGTTTTATTCTTCAACTAGGATTAAACCATGCTTGATTTTGTATCATGTAACTTTCCCACCATCAATTCAAATTTGGGTGTAACACTATCAGATTTTACTAAACCAGAAAGGCTGCCTTGGAAAACGAAGTTGAGGTATTTCAAGTGGCGGTAAGGTAAAAACATCAAAAAAAGGTGATATAGACTTATAGAGGAAAATCTCTTTTGTCTAATGGTAGTGGTTGGATCCCTGAGGTTGTCAGAGATGCCATGTTTATTCACCTGAAAGTGACAACTCGATCAACTTTTTTGGCTGAAGAAGATGAAAAACAGGGACCAGACAACATCTCACTCATTTTTTTTATTAAAAACGAGTGACATGTCATCTGCTTAAACCTTAAATGTTAGGGTTTGTAATTAGAAATTTACAAACTTTAACTTGGTCCCTGTTGTTTTAATTTTTTTCATATGCCTCCTAAGTTTACCTTGAAACTTCTTAATCTTCGCAATCACACCCCTAAAAGCTTTGATTTAACTTCTCTGATTAGAGCGCTTTTTTTCAAATTGGTCTTTGGTTTCCAATATGTTCAATTTGACCCCTATCAACCATCAACCTTTCAATTTCTTTCAAATTAACCTCTAATTTTGATTGATTTCAATCCCTGAATTTACATGTCTTTTACACTTTGGTTCTTAGTTTTAAAATTCTTCAGTTTGACCCTTAAATGATTTCTAAACTTTGATTATATAGCAATTTCAACCCTGATTGCATTCATTTAAGCTTATAAAAAATAAATCTTATCTTTTAAAATTGAAAATATTCTCAATTAAGCTCAAATTAAACTTTCAAAAAAGTCCATAATAAAATTAATTTGACCCGTTAAAAGTCTAATTAAGTCATTGCACTTAATTAATTCTTTTAATTTTGGCTCAAATTAAATTATAAAATTAAATAAACCTTTAATTAGGCCAATAATTAAATCAAACTAGCCGATTAAAGATCTAATTAAGTCCTCGGACTTAATTTTTATGCAAATTTGTCCAATATTCATGTAAGTTAACCTTGAACTTGCATTACCTTTCACATTTATGTTCTTTAATGGTGCAATTGAGTTTCCAGTATAGTTAAAGATCTGGTTTGGTCTTTCCATCCCATATTTATGTATTTAAATCCCTATTAAACCTATTCTTGCAAACCAAAACGCTTCTCTTCCTGCATTTGTTTTTCAACTCTTTTTTTTAAAAAGATAATTTTAGAGGAACCTAACATTGGATTATGACATTATGCATTAGCTTGGAAAGGCTAATCCATATCCAATATACATTCTCATAAGCATACATAAGCATTCATATGGAAACATGTTTTTAGTTTTAATTGTCATTATCAAAGGATTAAAACATAGATCCTCCTTTAAAGCAAACCTATAATACCAGATCCAAAAGGAAACTAATGGAAAACAAGGAACAAGTACATTAGGATGATAAACATTAGAAAGAGATCAAAAGTCTTAAAAAAGATATAGCAAGGCTCACCAACCTACCTGAGTAGATGTTAACGGCAAAACTTGTAGAAGCCCTAGCTATTCAACTGACAGTAGTTATTCATCCAACAACTATGGCTCTTTTCCATCAACATAATTTAGGCCCTAGTGGAACATCTTTGGAGTCCCATAAGACTACCCTCTACGGTAGAATTAACTAAAGAAGAAACTTCAAAAGAGAAAATCATAGAAGAAGCTTATGACAAGTGCACAGCTTTAGAAGAAAGAATGAGGGTGATTGAGGGGTCTAATCTCGATGACTTGGTAAAAGCAATCAAAATATGCTCAGTCCTTAATGTCATAGTGCTAAAAGAATTTTAAGTTCCTGAGATTGTCAAGTACACGAAACTCAATACTCATTGACTTATTAAAGGTCTACTATAATAAAATGAAACAAGTTGTCCATGATGAGAAACTGCTCATCCATTTTTTCCAAGACAACCTTAGTGATGTCACCTTGAGTTTTTGGTATATATGGCTTAACAATACCAAGATTAGAGGGTGGAAGGATTTGTAGGCACATTTATATAGCAGTACAAGTTTATAATGGACATCACTATAGAAAGATCTAGTCTACTAGATCTAGAGAAAGGAAACCAGGAATCAGTCTGAAAGTATGTCTACGATGGAGAGAAAATGTTGCTCAAGTTGACCCACCTTTACTTTAAAAGGAAATGGTTAATCTTTTTTTCTAATACTTTCAATGAACCTTATTTTGATTATTTATTAGGTGCCCCAGCCAAGCATTTCATTGACATAGTGATAGTGGCTGAAAGAATCGAGCAAGCCATAAAAACAAACAAAATTATTGATAAAAAAAAAAGAGGTGGACTAGGAAGAAAAAAAGATAACAAGGTCCACTGGTTAGGATCTAACCAACATCAGCCAAGGAAACGGTGGAATAATAAGTGGAAGTCAAAGAGACAAAAAGACACTCCTTATGTCTAGTTCCCAACATTTATATTTTCTTAGTTCCATCAAAACCAACTAACTCTTGGTCAAAGTAGTAAACAATTGTATGGATATCCACAATAGAACAAGACCTTACCACCTCTTCCCTTACCTTTGAAAAAGATGTTAGAGAAATTGGTTAGTGTTGGACAAATCATTTTGGTTCTCCAAAAACTATTTTGACCATTATACCCAAAATAATATGAACTTGACCAAACATATGAGTATCATAATGGAGTGACAGGGCACAATATTGATAATCATCATTTGTTCAATGAAAAGTTTCTTTAGTTTATTAAGGCTAGGTGGATTACATTCTGAGAGCCAGAACACCTTCAAAGGCAATATGAAGGGTTAAAAGAGCCGATTATGACAGCTTCACATATTGAAAAGAGAAGAGAAGTCAGATGTTGAAGTCAACATACTTTGTCATTTAGACTTTGTAAACAAGGTCTTCAAGACCATGTTTTATTTTTAGATATTTTATATATAATTCAAAACTCAACTGTACCTTTTAATGGATTGTGCCTTTTCATAGTTTAATTTTTGCCTTGAAATCAAAAAATGTTTTTTTGTCCATGATTGGATAAATATAATGGTAAAAATGGTGGAACCTCAAGGTGTTCCATACAATATGCTAGGAGGCAATCCTCATGCACTACGTCATTATACAGTTTTACCGACGGATTAATTCCATCGGTATAAGGAACACAAACCGTCGGTAAAATTATTACCGACGGTATCTCCGACGAAACAAATCCGTCAGAGTCATGAGCGTCGGTAATTCTAATTCCGTCGTCATTTCTGTCGGTAATAAAAAAAAATACCGACGGAATTTTTGACGGACATACAGACGGATAAGCGTGCCAAAAAAATAAATTCCCGCCACAAGTTACCGACGCAATATTCCGTCTGTAAAATTCAACGGTAATTCCGTCGGTAATGGTGGCACAGGCCCGTAATTTTTTTCCAACTCTCTGTGAAATACCGACGGAACTATTCTGTCGGTGAAATCCGTCAGTGATTGCCGTCTGTGATTCCGTCGGTAATTGTGGCACAGGCCCGTAATTTTTTTCCAACTCTCTGTGAAATACCGACTGAACTATTTCGTCGGTGATTGTCCGCACGGCCATAAATATTATAAACGATACTACAATACTTTCGGTATAAATTTAAAATATTTTAAAAAAATTATTTATTAACAATTAAAAAACTTATAACCAAATAAATTTTCATTAGACATTAAAAATGTAAAATTAATGTTAAAT
>Ga0325404_1006569_pt1 | contig 12193 bp, 5 predicted proteins | sample PopdelMetagenome_18_FD_205664 | JGI IMG/M metagenome (GOLD analysis project Ga0325404, IMG submission 205664) | Populus deltoides microbial communities from Bellville, Georgia, United States - Xylem-Control-R1 | ecosystem: Host-associated > Plants > Phyllosphere > Stem > Wood/Secondary xylem... | reverse complement strand
TTATACCCACTCTCCTAACCCAACCCAGCAAAGTAGCAAGCGGTGGCATCTGTTCCGCTCCCTTTTCATTTTCTTGTAATAATAGCATGAAAGGAACACACAGAGTAACCAAATTTTTGGAATCTCCTCCATTCTTGGGTCGCTCTCTTGCCCCTTCATTAATTATTTCCCCTCTATAAGTCTCCTCCTTTCTTCGCAAATATTAGACAAAAGAGCTAACCTGATGAATGCAGGGTAATGATATCATAAAGAAAAATCTGCAAATTCTACTGCTTTGAAAGGATTTTCTTCTTGAAAAATAAGTTTCTTGTTCGGTATTTTGCTTTTCAAGATCTAGGTAAAGAGAAAGAAACAGAAAGTGAATCTGTGAGAGGTTCTTTCAGAAAGAGAATAACCTCTGCGTCTTTATTAGGAATTCTTGAACTCACTTCATGTTCATTTTCATTTAAAAGGTTTTTATATCCACTTAAAATTTACGAAAAGAGAATACAAATACATAAAGTATTCATCCATTCTTACAACACTTGTGTGTGTGTTTTTGTACGAGAAAGAAAACAAGAACTCGGTTTGTGTTAATAACTAAAGATACTGAGTTGTTTGGGGAATGAATGAGAGTGAGATCATAATGGACTTTTGGCCAGAGTTTATTGCTAGCAGTTGGGGTAGGGAATTTGTGGCTGGTGGATTTGGTGGAATTGCTGGTATAATTTCTGGTTATCCTCTTGATACTCTACGTATCCGGCTACAACAATCCAACTCTGGCTCTGCCTTCAGTATTCTTCGCCGAGTTATGAGCAGTGAAGGGCCTGCTGCGCTCTATAGAGGCATGGGTGCACCCCTGGCATCTGTCACCTTCCAGGTAATGGCAAAACATTGGTTTCTTCTATAGAATACAAGTCTATCTTTCCACTTTTGTTTTATGTTTCTTAATTTTAGTTTGGATACAATTTTGTCATAATCTTCTGAGTTTTTTTTATTGCTGTGATATCTTGGAATGTTCAAGTTCTTGCGGTGAATTTTAAGTGATCACAAATAGGATAATGAAGTTGATGTCTGGTGAAAAACCTTAGTGAGATGGAGTACGCAAGGACTAGAATATGTCAATGATGAAATTCTTGGATTGCTTTTTGTCAATCATTCTGTAACTTCCAAGTGGTGGAATGCGACTAGTTTTAATACTTGAAGAAATGTCATTCTCAAGAATCCGCCTGCTTATGTGATATTGTTGGTGATAGCTTATTGTGTCTCCTCCATCTCCAGTCTCATATAAATCATGGATCTTATTTGCTGATTTTCATTTCCATCAAAAGAAAGGAAGCTTTATGACTTTCCATTTCTGATACAGAAGAAAAATTACTATATGGACTCAGTCCTGACCAACCATAAAAATAGATGATCACTGGTTTTGCATTGTTTATTCTGGTTCAGGGACACTGACAGTGTGTGTGGATTGCAGAATGCCATGGTTTTCCAGACCTATGCTATCCTCTCGAGAGCATTAGACTCATCCGCTTCAGCTAATGATCCTCCTTCCTACAAAGGTGTTGCTCTAGGAGGAGTTGGTACTGGGGCTATACAGAGCATTATTCTTTCTCCTGTAGAACTGATAAAAATTCGCCTCCAATTGCAGAACAGAAGCCATGCGAATCTCCAGGAGGCTGCTAGTCCCAAAGGTCCACTAGGTGTTGCCAAGAGCATACTGAAAACGGAAGGTCTAAAAGGAATGTACCGGGGTTTTGTGATCACAGTCCTGAGAGACGCACCTGCTTATGGTGTCTACTTTTGGACATATGAATACATGAGAGAGCAGTTTCACCCTGGCTGCAGAAAGAATGGTCAAGAAAGCGTACGAACCATGCTGACGGCAGGAGGCCTCGCAGGAGTTGCTAGCTGGCTCTGCTGCTATCCATTAGACGTTGTGAAAACCAGATTACAAGCTCAATCACCATCCTCCCAACTTAAGTATAAAGGCATTCTGGATTGCTTTAGCCGGAGTGTTAAAGAAGATGGTTACTGTGTTCTCTGGCGAGGTTTGGGGACTGCTGTTGCAAGAGCTTTTGTAGTTAATGGAGCTGTATTTGCTTCTTACGAGACTGCGTTGCGGTGTCTATTCAACAATGGAAACATTCAGACAGAGAACACCATCTAGGAAAAATTGATCCTTTTCCAGTCAACAGTCATTGGCATGAATCTGAATGTAATAATTCAATAGCAATTAAAAAAAAAATGCATATGATGCATCAGGACAAATGTTTCTTCTTCTTGCTTTCTCTCTGTGTAGAAGCAACTGAAACAACCGGCAATCAGACTCCTTCATTGATCATCCTCTGTCACAGTATCATCCAACTCGCAGCTTCTTTCCACCAAATGTATCTGTGTTTTATTATACTTGAGAGTAAATTTGTCTTCTTGTCTTATTTTAAATTTTGAGTTCATCAAGAAAGTAAATTATATTTTCTCAAAACATGGAGACAAGGAAAAAAAACAAGCAGTCTACGAAGGTTCGATGTAATTTTTCCTTTCATTTATCACATTTAGATATCTCTACAATTAATGCCATGTTATATATTATATTGATAATTTTTTATTATAATTTTAATCCTTTATTATTTGATTAATAATTGCAATGTTAATTTTTTTTTTAAATAATCTCAATAGTTTCATTAACCATCGCTTGAAAGACAGCTCTTTGGATTTTTCTTCATCTTCTTTTTCTTCCTCCTACTACTATTTATGCATCTGTTTTTTTTATATATGTTTGAAATATAGTTGCGGTTATTTTTTAAAATATTTTTTATTTAAAAATATATTAAAATAATATTTTTTATTTTTTTAAAATTATTTTTAACATCAGCGTATTAAAATGATTTAAAAACACAAAAAAAGTTAATTTGAAATAAAGAAAAAATAAAAAAAATTAATTTATTTTAAAAATACTTTTGAAATACAAAAATAAATTAATATTATCAACTGATGCATATACACCCTTCCAACCACCATTTCTTCATAATAAGAACCAACAAAAGTCAATAGTATACACAAGTTACTTGGCTTGTGTTTCACTGTGAGTCTGATAAAAAGAATTGATGAAAAAAAAATTATTGTCATGTTTTCTATTAATAAAAAAATTAAATCACATATAGATGGTATATATGTATTTTTTTTATTGGCTCTATGATCTCGGAAACGACAAGTCTCCCCCTCCTCCTCCTCTAGTGTCATCTTTGTTCTAATTTCATTGTATTTGAACATATAAATTTATAATAAATATTTGGCTTTTATATTAAAAAAATTATTTTTACATACTTGAATTTTATACAATTTTAATTTTTTTAATTACTTTCTTTTTCTATTCAATAGATTTTTTTAAAATATATATTTTTTTAATTATTACGGATGGTGTTACCGATAGACTCCATTCGTCGATATATTCTATAGAGTTTAAAAAAAATATTACATATGTCACTTCAACTGTTACATTAGCAACGTAATTATTCCGTCAATATTTTACAAAGAGTTGGAACAAAATTACTCTAAATACCACTATCAATCACCGAAGAAATGATTCTATTGGTATATTTCAGCAGTTAAATTTTTTTTTTGCTCATATTTTCTGTTTGTAAAATCATCGATTTTTTTTTATCAATGGACATTCTGACAGACCAGAAATTACTAAGAAGTAGTTTTTTTTTAAATGTTTTCTATCCGGGAATCGATCGATAAAATATGCTTCAATAAAATGGTAAAGTAAATACCGATAAAATATATCATCGATGATACTCTTAAATTTAATAATAAAAAAAATACACACACACTTAGAGTAGAGGGACTAACCAATATTAAAGTTACTTGAGTAGCATTTTGGCAATCAGAATTGTATAGGCAAGCCTTTGAGGTCTTCATCTACATATACATCAATGGCGGCCTTTTGATCTTCATAAGTAGACATCATCTTCATCATCAAAAGATTCAATGTCCCTATCATTTCAAATCATAAATCCCTTCAAGTCCACAATAAACACTTATTTGCACAGAAAAATTAATTAAATATTACAAATTTAGTCTTTTACTTTTACGTAAATGAGTTTAATAAAATATTATGGTAAGTGTCATTATGAATATGAATAAATATTCATATTAAGAATTAAAATATTTTTTTGCTTATTTCTCATGTCTATTATTTCTTTTATTGTCGTATCTTTTTTCAATCATTTTGTTTTTTGTTTTTTTTTCCTGAGATTATGGATTATGATATGATTATAATATTCTGTATTTATTAATTCTCATAAGTCTCTATATTTGTCGATCTCCCCAGGTCTCTCTCTTTCTCATGCTTCGTGTAGGATATTTATCTGCAGATTTCCAGCCACTACATAGATCTTTGTAGACTTGGTAAAAAGGTTGAGCAAAACATGTCGTGCATCAGTGCCCTTTTTTCTGATGATTTGCGTCAAACCTTTTAATAAGTCTTTTCACTAACCCAGATGAAGTAGGTAAGAGCTGATTGTGGTGTCTTAGAAGGGTGTTTATAAATTGGGTTTGTGACAAAATTGAGTCTTGTGAGGTTGTTTGGATCGGCAAGCTTGGAAAGTGGAGATTCTGAGATTGGTTTGTGAGAAATTCAACTTATCGTAGATCATTTATGTGATTTGGAAGAGTATTTAGGATATGGGTTAGTGTAAATATTGAATCTTGTGAGGTTGATGTGGATTTTCCAGGAAAATGGGTGGATTTTCCTGGAAAAAAAATTGTTGATTGGATTGAAACTGGGAAAGTGAAGATCCTCTGAGATTGGGTTTGTAGCAACTGATTGAGAATATATATATATATATATATATATATAAGAGGGTTAGCGCAGAATGATTAGAAATTTTATAGTGTTTATGTTACAATTACTGGATACTTATAGTACAGAAGAGATGAACACATAAAGAAAAAAGAAATAGAAGAGAGAAAATTAAAAAATAATATTTTTTAATTAAAAAATAATTCTTATAAATTTTAGTATAATTTTCTTTTTAAAATGTTTATCTTTCTTTGTAAATATTTAGTTATAATTTGAACACAATAAAAAAAATTTCAATAAAAAAATATAAATTTTAATTCTCATTTTTATTTTCCATTTAAGATAGACATGAATCACATGATCAATTTTATGACATACTAGTTACATGCCCCATGCGATGCCGCGGGTCAATTATTTTTTGCATTTTAAAAATAGTTAAGATCTAAAAGTATTAGGTTTTTTTACAAAGTTATACCCAAGAGTCTCAGGTTTGGTTGCAACACCTGATCCAAGAGTAATGTTTATAATATTAATAATAACATTAAACTTGGGTTAACCCTTAGCATAAAAGTGTCTGGATTGCAATACCAGACCCAATAACATTGGACATGGGTCTGGCTGCAAGGTTGTGTCATAAAAATGTGATAATTTAATAAAGTAGTTAAAAAAAAACCAACAGGAAAAAAAACTAATGAAAAAAAAAGAAAAACAAATATATGAATTAATTGGGTTAACCCTTCAAACCAGGTTAACCCGTCATACATTGAATTTGCATCGTGAAAGCTTGATAATTAAAAATAAAAAAACAAATTAATGGGTTAACCCAGAATTAACTGGGCTAACTCGTCAAACCAAGTTAACCTGTCAAACCCAGAATCCGTGTAATGAAAGTTTGATAACTAAATAGGAAAAAAATTTAACATTAACAATTTAAATTAAACAAAAAAATTAATTAAAAAAAAGCATCAGCCTTTTCACAGTGGACTGCACTGTGCAGTTCACAGTCAAAGGCATAAAAAAAAACTAAAGGCATCAGTCGAGAACTACTTAGAAAAAAAATTTAATATTAATAAACTAAATTAATTAAATAAAATTAATTAAAAATAACAAATAAAAGAAAAAAAACTTCTAAGAAGAATAAAAACTAAATAGAAAGAAATTTAACATTAACAAACTAAACTAAACGAAACGAAAAAAATAATTAAAAATAAAAAAAAAGCAAAAAATAAAATAAAATTCATGTTAACTCGTCAAACCAAGTTAACTCATTAAACCCGGGATCTGTGTCATGAATGTCTGGTAACTAAATAAAAAAAAGTGAATATTAACAAACTGAACTAAACAAAAAAAATTAATTAAAAAGAAAAAAATCTGGGTTAATTCGTCAAACCATGTTAATCTGTTAAACCTAGTATTTGTGTCATGAAAGTCTGATAACTAAATAAAAAAAATTAACATTAACAAACTAAATTAAAAAAAATATTTATGAAAATAATAATAAAAAAAAAATAACGGGTCAACCCGGAATTAACTGGGTTCACTCGTGAAACCAGGTTAACTTGTGAAACTCGAGATATGTGTCATGAAAGTTTAATAACTAAATAGAAAAAAATTTAACATTAATAAACTAAACTAAACGAAAAAAATTAATTAAAAAAATAAAAAAAAGGCAAAAAAAAATCCCAAAAAGCATAAAAAACAGCTAAAAAAACTTAGATAACCTTAAAAAAAAAAAACACCTAATGAAGGAGTCAGTGTTTTACTGTGGACTGCACAGTGCAGTCCACAGTAAAACACTGACTCCTTTTAGTTATAGTTTAATTATCATAAACATATAAAACTCATGATTTTAAATATTAACTAAACATATTGGAGATAAATCCTATTAATAATATTTATAATAGAAGAAGGATCTAATTAATCAATTTTCAATAATAATAATAATAATAATAATAATGAAATGTCAAGGTAATTAACCCAATTTAGCAGACTGCTACGTTTGTAACCATTAGCGGTCCATTGCTTGTATTATTAGAGCTAACTATTAAATTACTCCTTATAAATTATCCCTATATTATTATAGTTTAACTAATAATTGAATAGTATATTCTTTAATTTAGTGGTTTTTGTTGTAAAAGTATCTTCTTTCCTAATCATTTTTTTCACTCTTTCTTATATATCTTTTCTTTACACTATTTTCCTATTCAATTTTCACTCTATCTTTTCTCATCAAATATATTTTGAAAAAAATTGATGTTTGAAATCAATTTCTTGTTAATATATCTTTCTATTATTTATATTAATATTTATATGAATGTAAAATTTATTTTCACACTGTGTATTAACTCTAAAATATTATTATAGTAATTATAAAAGCTATATTTTCATTGATGATTAATCCCTGACCCGCCATTGAATTGATGAGAAAAAAGTTCTTTCTATATCTCATAAATCATTGATAAAACATGAGGTAGTAATGGGATATGTATAACACCTATAAATTTATTTTCAATTCAATTTTGATCTAAAATATCTAGAAAGAAATCTAAACACTTTGAAAAACCTATAAATGGCCTTAAAAAACAAACATAAAAACTTGAATTCAACTCGAAACAAAAATTGTTCCCAAGTTTAGATATAGTTTTTAAAGTAATTTTAAAGTGAAAAAAACATCTCAATTGAACTTCCTTTACCAAATGAAACATCTTGACACCAATATCGACCATTTTGATGGCCAGAATTAGTGTCAATATTTATTTTATCTGTCTACCTCCATAATTTGGTGTCTTCTCTCAATTTAGGGACAAGAAAAAAAGAATATTTGCACCAAAATTGAATTGAAAGGCTATTGAGGGATCGAACAAGTATAATTTATAAAGTTTAAGGACTAAAGTAAATTTTTTTATGATAACTTTGAAAGAATCATCAATTTGTGGTGCTTTTTTCACTTTGGTCCTTAGTTTTTCAATTTTATTCTTAATTAACAAATTTGATACAATTGTTCTTTAATTGTGCCCAAAAAGGATGTAGTCGTGCAAAATAAAAGTTTGATGACCAAAATGATTAAAAAAATAAAATTTTTGAATAGCAAGTCCATAGTAAAATGTGAGAAAGTGAACAGTTAATAATATTTAGAGTCTTTGTAACTAGATTTTTTACCCATGTTATGCTGAGGATCAAATTATTTTCTTTTAAGTTAAAAAAATATTCAGATATTTTTAACGTATTTTCAAGAAAGAAAAAGATTTAAATCGTGTAGAAATTGATCCGATATGATGTGGTCAACTTGGTAAGTCAAAATGCAAGTTAGACAACAAGAAAAATATATAGTTTGACTAAAAAAATTTCAAAACGACATTTTAAAAAAAATATTATTGAGACGACAACATATTGGATCGACCTAAATCAACCCAGGTTACACATGTAAAATTCACAACTCAGGTCATGAGACCGTGATAATCTCATAGAAAATAAATCAAAAAACATATTGAAGCCTAATTTTCCATTAACTCAATGTTAAAGAATGAAATTAAATAAAAAATATAAAAAATATTAAGGTCACCAGGTTTAACATGTCAAACCCTTGACTCAAGTAATGAAACAAGGAAAATCTCATAAAAACCAAACCAAAACTTAATTCTTAATCAACTCAATTACAAATTTAGATTAAAAAAACTTAAGTTAATCGAGTTAACCGGTAAAAACTTGTGACTTAAGTCATAAGACTAAGATAATCTCATAGAAAACAAATCAAAATAAATTATGAATCTTAATCCCAAATAAATGTAATTTTAAAGGATGAAATTAAAAAAATAATAAAAATTAAAAAAATACTTTTCCAGTTAATAGTACATTATGAGGAAAAGGAATATTGATTTCCCCTCCTCAATTAGTTCTTGTCGATAGTTTAAAAGGGCATGCTACATAGCGGCTTAGATAAAAAATCTTTTGGATGTCAAAAAATAAATATATAGGCCACAATAAACTATTTGGCGTTGTTATTAAACCTGACTCAATAGGTCAACCTTAAAACCTTTTTATTTAACTTCTTGCGTAGCCCGAGTGTAAAATTAAATCATGCGAGAGTTGCCCCGACATAATCCATTTAACTTGGCAGGTCCAAATCCATCCTGAATGATTGGTAAAAAATGTGGTTTGACTTTAAAAAAATCAAGATAACAATTGTTTTTAGTATTAAGACAACGACACATTGGATCGACCTGGACTTCGCGACTTAACCCGTCAAATATGTTATCCAGGTGATGGACTCTACTAGGTTTAGGAATTTTGTTTTTAAAACTATTTTTTACTTAATTATTATTATAACCTAATTTTGAACCATTTGTTTTTAATTTAATTTTTAAAGGGTTTAAAATTTGAAATTAAAAGATCGAGGACTGATTTTTCATCGAGGGTGCAATTTGATAATGTATAAGAGAGTTAAGGACTATAATGTTTGTTTCTCCTGATATTTAGTTGAAATAAATCACCAAGTTATTCGGTTAATCATCTTTAATTTTGATTTTTAAATTTGAAATCAAGTTTAAATTTGAACAATGATGGATTTGTATTGTTGGGGAATTCTGTATTATAAATACACATCTCAAGTCACAAAAAAAGTAGGAGATAAAAAAAAAATTCTACATAATAAGTAGATCTAACACACAAGAAAGAAAGTAAAAAAAAAAAAAACAAAGTCATGTATTCATCTCTTTCGTCTCTCACCATCATTGCATGCGTACATAAAATCAAGAGAATAAAACACACCAGCTTTATCTCTCCTAGCCCCACACACACAATATAAAAAGCCAAGTCCTTTTACCTTAAATTTTTGAACAAACATAACCCATCAAATTGAAAACACCTAACTGTAAATCTCTCACCGTTTCTACCACCATCAGCTCCATTTCTTCTTAATCACGATAGCAACTAGTAGTCTCTTGAACCACCTAGAAAACATCTCCCTATACCCACAACAATTCCAGTAAGTAGTAGCGTTGTTATCGTCAACTTCATCCTAGTCAAGACCTAACAACAACCACCATCAGTTGATCCTTTAGCAACGACAACCTTACCTTTTTTTCCCTCTCCGTCAGACACTAACCCATAAATGCTAACCATCGATGACAACTTTCCAATCTAAAAACCAACAACCAAATCTCGCAGCCCCAAAACCATCACCAATTGATGTCTTCTCCTTAACCACAAAGCAAGGCACTCTTCACGACAGATCCACAACAACCCAACAATAGCAATCAGAAAAAAAGAAGAAAAAATTACAATAAAAGGAGAGAGATAGATCTAAAAAATAAAAAAATATTGTCTTTGTGTTTTGATTTCTTTGTTTTGCAGGTGGCGATGTTCTCATCACCAACATAGAAAGAAAGAAAATAATGAGCAAATCCTAATCTACCCAATTTGTTCATTTTACTGGCAACAGTGCGTGATGTCACATGCTACCAGTGATGGTGGCGCGTGGAACCCACACGCTACCACTATTTCTAAAACTCCAGTGACTTTAGCAGCTCCTTTTAACAGTCCAACAACAAGTTTTGGATGATTTAATGTGTTTTTTTTATATTTCATGTGATAATTATAAATGTAATTGTTGTGTGTGCAAATTAGTAAAAGAGATGGGAGTGAGTGTTGCGTGATTTTATTTTTTTAGTGTTTGTTAAAATAAACAACCAAAAAAAGGAAAATATCAAAAAAATTAACCATTTTTTTTCTTAGAAAAAATTGCATTATGACCAAGCTAAAAAAATCTTTAAAAAATGAACAAAAAAAAAACAAAATATTTTGCATGTTTTAGCATCATAATATTTTGGCATTAAGGAAATGTGTGTGTTTTTGCATGTATTTTTTGGTCCGATAACAAGTTTATCAAGCTTATTAAAATCTTGACCCAAATAAACAGCTCATTAGGCCTACATACAAAAATGTCAAAAACCTATCTCTTTAAAATAGGTCCAAAGCCTGCCTTTTCTATTCTCGCAAGTCTAATGACCATTTCAATGCTTAATCCAGGATTGTTCGAGGTAAGTGGATTCACAATAAATATCAACCTTGATATTTATTGACACCGGAGTTAGAAATATCAATTTTTGTATTTATTAACATCAGAGTTAAAAATATCAATCCCAATATTTATTGATATTAGAGTCATAAATATTATAGCATAGCATAACAAACCAATATCAATTTAAGATAAAATTGGCAATGTAGCCTACTTAAGGTAGGACTCTTTAGAGGTAATAATATATTTTTTTTAGCGTAACCAGTCCCTTGCTATAAAATCTCTAAAGATCAATTAGGGTTCTTAGTGACCATAACACCAAGTAACGACTCTTTAAACAAGACCTTTCACCTATAAAAACAAGATGCAAGATATTTATTTTTTTTTCTAATTTTTAAAGGTCATCGTGATGTCTGGTGTAACAATTATATGATAATAAAAATACATGCTCATAAAATCGAGCACATACCAAGTATCAAAATGCTTGTTTGAGATTACAATAACCTCATAGAAAGCAAATGAAGATATTTTATGAAAATAAATTCAAAATGAAGTAAATGCTGGAGAATGAAATTAAAAAAAGAAGGATGAAAATGCAAGAATTAAAAAAATAAAAAAAATGTAAAAAAAACACCTCCTTCACTGTTCAAATAAATAGTGAAGGAGGTGGTTGGAGACCCCAAGTTTTTTAGAGTAAAGGTAACTAGTTACTTGATCCATGCTCCATCGTGGGTTGAATATTTTTTATATATAGAAAAAATTAAATACCAACTATTAGCAACATATTTTTTTGTAACAACAAGAATTGTTTTTAGTGTAAATAAATTTTTTAATTGTTTTATTTTTCAACATTAGTTGATGATTGTCAAATGTTTAGACAAAGAGAAGGGAAGGTATAACACTAGATTAGGTTTTGATTTGGGTTTAGAAATTGTGTTTGGTGAGAAGAGAGATAAATTATGTCAAGAAAGAAAAATTATGTCTCGAGAAATAGAACTGATATGTCATTTACAAATCTTTGTTATATTATATATTAGAATAAATTTACATTTTTAAAAAATTATATTGATCTAGGATGTAAAATATAATTTCAAAAGAACATCGGAAAAGTGAGAAAAACAATTAAATAATAGGATGGATGAAGTGAATTTCCCAAACAATTATGCTTTGTTTTAGATTTAAAGAGATTTTAGAATAAATGGATTAACTTCTAGACCATTTCAAGTTTGTTTAGAAACATATTTGAAGTCGGGCAAAACTCGAGGGATTAACATTTATTAGTATTATTATTATTATTAGGCTCTATGAAAACACTTTACTTAGGGTAAATTTTGATTATAAATGATTGAGGTGTATAAACCAAACAATTATGAATTTTCCCCGCCGCTCCA
>Ga0325404_1006568_pt1 | contig 12193 bp, 11 predicted proteins | sample PopdelMetagenome_18_FD_205664 | JGI IMG/M metagenome (GOLD analysis project Ga0325404, IMG submission 205664) | Populus deltoides microbial communities from Bellville, Georgia, United States - Xylem-Control-R1 | ecosystem: Host-associated > Plants > Phyllosphere > Stem > Wood/Secondary xylem... | reverse complement strand
TAAGAGTTTATACTATACTTGTTTGACGTACCATTAGTGGATCCTCTAACCTTGACATTTGTTGTTATCATTGTTTAATCCTTACGTTAATCTTGCAACTCAAAGTTCTCATCAACTTCTTCTTCTTTATTATTTTTATTATTATTACTACTATTATTGTTGTTGTTATTGTGTTGTTGTTAACTATAATTTATACAATAAACCTCCCTGTGGTTCGACCCCGGTCTTACCGGGTTATTTATTACTTCGACACTCCTGCACTTGGGAGAAGACATCAATCTTTTGGTCGTGTCAGTGAATTTGAATCATTGTAAATAAAGTCCTCGAAATCTATTTCTGATTATCACACAAGAATTATGGTGATAGTCAATCATATGAGAAGAAATGGAGAAGCCCTCATGGATGCTCGGATAACTAAGAAAATTTTGAGATCCCTAGATTCAAGATTTAATTATGTTATTGATGCTATTGAAGAGTATAAAGAAGTGGACAAGTTAACAATGAATGAGTTTATGGGTTCTTTACAAGCTTATGAACAAAAGATTTTGAAAAGAAATGGAGATAAGAAAATAAGCATTCCTTACAATCAAAATTATCCCTCAAATAAGACAGATACAAACAAAAAGGGACTTCAATAAGTGGATATACCACACGAGGAAGAGGTCCACAATAACAAGAAGGATTTCAATTATTTCAAGGAAGAGGGTTTTGAAATACAAGATTTAGAGGCAGAGGTATTAGAAACGACACTAGAGGAAGACGGGGACAACAAACATATATTTACTATTAGAGGAAGAGGAGGGGGTTACAATAACCATGAAAAGAGGAATATCTAGTGTTATAGTTGCAACCAGTTTAGTCACTATAACAATGAATGTCGAAAGAAAGATCCATCAAAGGTACATGAACAAGCCAACTATATAGAGGAAGATACCAGATACCATCATAAGAGGATTAGTTGTATTATTTGTCCAACAAGGACTAGGTGAGAATCAAGAGAAAGTTTGGTATTTAGATTTTAGAGCCAACAATCAAATATATAGAGAGCGAGATTTGTTTGGTGATTTAGATGAGACTGTATAAGGACAAGTTATTTTTTAGAGATACCTCAAAAGTTTCGGTAGAAAGTAAAGGCAACATCCCAATCAAGTTGAAGAATGAAGATCATAGCTATATCATATATGTTTACTATATTCCAGCTATTAAGCATAACATGCTGAGTGTAGGCCAACTTCTGGAGAAAGGTTATACTCTCTTTATGAAGGATTGTCATTTTACAAGGACTACAATGAGAGGTTAATTGTCTTTATGAAGATGTTCAAGAATAGAATGTTTCCTCTATATATCCAATATGATGCAACAAAATGTTTGAGTGTCATTACCGACAATGAAGAGTGGCTCTGACACCTATGGTTTGGACATCTAAATTTTACAAGTCTGAAAATGCTAGCAAGTAAAAAAAATGGTCAAAGGTATGCCCCCACATTAATCATTTTAGTGAAATCTATGAGAGTTGTGTCCTTAGCAAGCACCACAGAGCTAATTTTGCCAAAACGATCAAGTGAAAAGCACATAAGCCATTGGATTTAGTGCACACCGACAAGTGTGGTCCCATAAAACCAATGTCAACTGGACATAATAGGTACTTCCTTACTTTCATTGATGATTATAGCATAAAAACATGGGTTTTTTTGAAGAGGAAGTCATAAGTATTTAATTGCTTTAAAGTGTTTAAAGTAACTATTAAAAAGCAAAGTGGTTATAACATTATAACTTTAAGATCTGATCAAGGTGAAGAATATACATCAAATGACTTTGAAGCTTTTTATACATAACAAAGCATCAAGCATCAGACGACAACATCATATACACCACAGCTGAATGGTGTAACTGAGAGAAAGAATCAAACTATTTTTTTATATGAGAAAAAGTCTATTAAAGCAAAAAAGCTGCCCAAACAATACTAGGCCAAAGCTATATTATATGCAGTGTATCTACTGAATTGCTACTCAACCAGAAGTCTGCAAGCCGTCACTCTTAAAGAAGCATGGAGTGGTCACAAATCAAGTGTTGTTTATCTTCAAGTCTTTAGTTGTGTGGCCTATGCAAAGATCTCATATGCAAGAATGACCAAACTCGATGATAAAAGCGAGAAATGCATCTATATCAGATATGGTGATAAAAAAATGGGATACAAGCTGTATAATTCCATTACAAAGAAGGTGATTATAAGTAGAGATGTTATATTTAAAAAAGATAAAACTTGGCAACAGAATTAGGATCAAGAAGAAGTCAAATGGATTAGTATTGATCTGATCCTTCAAGATGAAGTGGAAGTACCAATAATATTTATAGAAGGTTTAATAGTACAAACAAATGAGCCAAAAACTCTAGTACATAGATTCTTTGTATTTAATAGGAGAAACACACCAACATTAAGATCATCATCAAAAGAACCAAAAAGGATGAGAAATCTAGAAGATTGTATGATGTCACTTAAGTTATGAAAGATGCAACTCTATTTTGTTTCTTCACAGATAGTGACCCATTTAGCTTCAATAAAGCTGTCATAGAAGAGAAATGGATAGAAGCACTTGATGAAAAAATATATGCCATTGAAAAGAATGATACCTAAAAGTTGACTAATCTACTAGAAATCAATTGGTATCAAATGGGTCTATAAGATAAAGAATAATGCAAAAGGTGAAGTACAAATATACAAAGCAAAATTAGTGGCAAAAGGCTACAAGCAGAGAAAAGGCATTGACTATGGAGAAGTATTTGCTCTTATAACCTTACTAGAGACAATCAAATTGATGATCTCTTTAATTGCACAACATAGATGGAAGATCTATTAATTTGATGTGAAGTCAGCATTTCTAAATGGCTTCCTAAAAAAAGAGATCTATATTGAATAACCACTTGGATATGTTAAAACCGATAATGAAAGCAAAGTATACAAGTTGAAGAAATTCCTCTATGGTTTGAAGCAAGCTGTGCATAGTTGGAATACCAGAATTAACAAGTATTTTCAAGAAAATGGATTTAAAAAATATCCATATGAACATGCAATGTATGTAAATAAAGAAGATGATAGAAGCACACTATTTACGTGCTTATATGTTGATGATCTAATTTTCACTAGCAACAATTCTACCATGTTTTAAGATTTCAAGAAAAGCATGGTGCAAGAGTTTGAGATGATAAACATTAGTCTAATGACACACTTTCTTGGCCTAGAAGTGATATAGAAAGAATAAGGGATTCTTGTATCCCAAAGCAGTTATGCCAAAGATATTCTTGAAAATTTTAAGATGGAAAACTACAATTTGATATCAACTCTAGTTGAAAATGGATTAGAATTAAGGAAGAGTAAAGTAAGAAATATTGATCCAACCTACTTTAAAAGTTTAGTAGGAAGCTTGTGCTACTTGACATGTACTAAATTGGATATACTCTATGGAGTAAGACTTATCAACAAATATATGGAGGCACTAGATCAGTCACACTTGAATGCAACTTAGAGAATTCTTCACTACATCAAAAGAATAATGAACGAAGGTATGTTCTATACTTCAAGTAAAATTTTCATTATTGTTGGATACTCAGATACTGATTGGGGAAGAGACCTGGGTAAAAGGAAAAGCATAACAAGATTTATCCTTTTTATGAGAGATACATCTTTATATGGTCATCCAAGAAACAATCAATAGTAAAGTTATCAAGTTGTGAAGCCGGGTATGTTACTGCCAACTTAGTTGTAGGCCATTGAATATAGTTAAAGAATATGATGAAGCATTTGAGATTTCCTTAAGAAAATCCTACATAGATTTATATGATAATCGATCGGCGATTGCATTAACAAAAAAACCTAGTGTATCATGAAAGAAGTAAATACATCAATACATGTCATCACTTTATCCGAGAGCATGTGAAGAACAAAGAAGTTGAACTAATATCTTATAAAACAAATGATCAAGTTACAAATATCTTTACGAAGCCATTAAAGGGAGAGGCATTTATCTTATAAAAGTTCATGCTTGGAATGACATCCCTCGATTGAGTTTAAAGAGGAAATTTGTTGTAGTAAACTCAATCCAGAAGGTTAAAGATGACAGACACTTACCATTGACCGACAGTCATCTACCGCTTTCACATTGTCATCTAGCATTATCTTTCACACATGAAACTGTGATTTTTCATGCTTTTATTCTGTGTATAAATAAATAGTTAAGTTTATGTTATTGAGTGTGAGAAATACAAGAAAGAAACACTAGAGAGAAAGAGAGGGTAAGAGTCTGTAATTTTATATAAGCTTGTTATTTATGAAATAAAACATATTATTTTATATCCTTTTAGTGTTTCAAAACCACCACCAATGATCCCTCCCACCAACAATTCAAGCATGCATGTTAGAGGATCTGACACTAAAATCTGGTCTGGAACCTTACAAGAAAAGGAATAAAAATGTTATTGCAGTATTAAATATATACTTTTACCTCTTCATAATTGAATTTAACCAGCTTCCTGTTGTAAGACAACTAGATGCTTAGGGATATCTTCTACTGTACATAAAGGGTTTCATTGATTCGAAGAAAGGTAGGATGATGCTTGATATACATCAATTAGCTTGGTGCTAAATTCCCAAGGAAAAGAGTTAAGTAAGCCTTCTCATAACAAACATTACCAAAAAAATGATCTAAGCCCACAAAGTTGATTGCGCCTTTGAGTTGAGCCTACCTTTCTTTCTTTCGTTTTTTTTTCGAGTGAACAATGAAAAAACCCGTGCTAGATTTTCCATCATGGTTCAGGTAAGTTTTTGTAGGTTTTTGGCTAGATCCATCAGCACCTTCGATGATTACAAATCGTGCTCTCTCTATTTGCTACAATCATGGAGCAAAATGCAAGGATAACCACGTGAATTTTAGCTAAAATTGACACTTTCTGATCTTCCTTGCAAAGACTTGTTTGAACCCATAAAAGTACAAGAAAGAATCTCTCTTACTCTATAGTTACCAGGACACAAATTAACAGGTTATATTTCTATAACTGGTTGGAAAGGAAAGCTACATGTATCTTAACAAGAATGAAAACCATATAGTCATTTACCAACATAATCAGCTATTAGAATATGTGTTATTGCTAATACTATTGCAACCACAGAATATTCAAGATATGATGATTTTCTGGGTAAACAATAATCATATAGATCAAGTTGTGGTAAACTACAACTCCGAGCAAAATCTATAGCTAAAGATTGCAAGATATAAACCAAAAGCAATCCTACAGAAGGAGCATCTTCATAGATGCAAGACAAAGTGGTTTGTTATGAGGAAAGGACAATACAAGCACAAAGCAGAGAAGAAACAAATACACAATGGTTCTTAAACATTACAAGTTAAATTATGAGCAACTTGTTTATGTTACAATCAACCTTGTTGAACAACTATCTCCTAACCAACAAAGTCATCTTTTGTTTACAATTATGAATTTCATTTAACATACATCACATTAACACTTGCAAGGATGAATTTTTTTTGCTGTAAAATCAATGCACTCATTTTGTTGCAAACGGTTGTCTATGGGATGAGCTTCAACAAAACAAGGAGAAAGGTGATCATGTTTGTTCAGCTACAAAAGATGTTGCCCCCTCAAGAAGATTCAAAGTCCACACTTGCTCAAGAGCCTTACACTTCCCAACCCTTATTGCCAGGTAGCATAAAAATACAAGTCCATTCATTTGAATCTAATCACCAATCAATAATCAAATAGGCTAAAACTTTAAAAAAACATGGTAAGCCACTACTCCGAACTGAATTTATTCAAATGGCAAAGTAAAGGATCAGAAACCATACCTGTTACCATATATAATCTTAGGAATTTATAATGCTGATTTTGAGGAATCATTTAAACTTCTTGTATAGCAAAACCTTTTATGTAAAGGGCAACAAAAAGGGAATAAAAAGACAACAAAAGAGAAACGGCTGGAAGGTTTTTCAAAAACTCTCTTGGTATTCTCGGTTTCTAAGTATATTGTCATGGTATTAGAGCTAATTTTGAATCCTTGTTTGCCTCTGTCCTGACTTCCCTCTGGTTCTTGCTGCTGCATCTCTGTCTTACTTATCTTCGATTACTGCCGGTGGAGATTGTGCAGGTAAGAGTGAAGGAGCGGCTTTTGCATCCTGACTTCCTTGATTTTGTGTTATTCCTGGTTTGATTTTCATCCTTAACAACTCCTATTTTGTTCTTGGCATGGATTTAATTCTCGGTAGATTCATATCTGATTTTTGGTTTGGGTTTGCTTCTTGGCAATCTGTTTTGAGTTTTTAGTGTGCAATCTTCTACTGGATTTTTTCTCTTTTACAACTTTATCATGTCTTTCGATTAGCTAGACTCCTTTCATGTCCATCTTAATGAGAAAAATTATTTTGCTTAGGAGTTTCAATTTCAATTGTTCATCAAAGAAAAAGAATTGTAAGGCTCATATTAATAGGAGTAATCCTGCACCTACAAATGTTTATGCTTTGTCTAGATGGGAAATCATGGATGCTCGGGTTATGACCTAGATCCTTAGCTCAGTAAAACCTCACCTTGTTCTGAATCTAAGGCCTTATAAAATTGTTACTACTATGTGGAATTATCTAAATAAGGTTTACAATCAAGACAACATAACTCGACGTTTTCAATTGGAGTATGAGATAACTAACTTCACACAAGGAAGTCTCTTTATTGAGAAATACTTTTCTGGTTTACAAAATCTTTGGGCTAATTATTTAGATATTGTTTATGCTAATGTTCCAGCTACAGCTCTCTCTGTTGTTCAAGTAGTGCATGAAACAAGCAAGAGAGATCAATTCTTAATAAAGCTCCATTCTGATTTTGAAATTGTACATTCTAATATGATGAATTGTCATCCTGTACCATCTCTTGATGCCTGTTTGAGTGAACTTTTTTATGAGGAACAACGTATTGTAACTTAGGTTGTTATGGAACATAGGGAAAATGTTAGTGCACCTATTTTTGTGGCTTATACAGCATATAGGAGAAATAAGGGTAGAGATATGCATATTGTCTAATGCTTTAGTTGTAAAGCTTTTGGTCATATTGCTCGGGATTGCCCTAAGAAGTTCTGCAACTATTACAAGAAACATGGTCATATCATCTCTATTTGTCCCATTCGACCTAAAAGGAAGCAGGGAACTACTTATCATGCCTTCATTGGTGCCTCTAGTTCTGCTGCATTGCATGCTGCCTCGCCTGTTGTTCCTATAACAAAACGGAATACATTTACTCTTGAAATGGTACAACAGATGATCATTTATGCTCTTTCTACTTTTGGGTTCTCAAGTAATCATAAATTTCCTTCTAAGCCATGATATTTGGACTTTAGTGCCTCTAACCATATGACCAATACTATTGTTCCTCTTTCCAATGTTAGAAATTATGATATAAATCTGAAAATTAAAATCGTTGATGGCAATTCTTTGTTTATTAGTGTTGTTGGTGATGGGCTTGGTTACACTTCTTTCTTTTAGTTTTAGACAAAGTCAGTATAATCCTTCTCTCTTCTTCCACACATTTGCGTCGGACATAGTCCTTCTCTTGGTTTATGTGGATGATATTATCATTACTGGCATTGACTGTGGTTTGATTACTAAGCTTCAACAGCAATTACATAGAACTTTACATATGAAAGATCTTGGCCAGCTCACATACTTCTTAGCATTAGAAGTTCATCATCGACCCCATGGTATTTTCATGAACCAACATAAATATATTCAATATCTTATCACTGTGGCTGGTTTAGAGGACATTTCTTTTGTTGATACTCCTATGGAAGTACATGTCAAATACAGAAAAGGGGGCCTGCTAGAAGATCCTACTCTCTATAGGAGCCTGATTGGAAGTCTTATCTACTCTACCACTACTCGACCTAATATATCCTATGTTGTTCATCAAGTTAGTCAGTTTATGTCTTCTTCTTGACATCTCTATCTTGCTGCAGTTTGACGCATCATCCAATATCTTCGAGGTTCACCTACTCATGAGTTGTTCTTTCCTACCAACTCCTCTCTTCAACTTGTTACCTATAATGATGCTAATTGAGTTGGGTGTCCAGATGCACGTCGATCTACTACGAGTTGGTGACCTTAATTTCTTGGAAATGTAAAAACAAGATCATGTTTCTAAATCCTCTACCGAAACCGAGTATCGTGCTATATCTACTGCTTGTTCTGAAATTGTATGGCTGCGCAGTCTTCTTAAAGAGCTTGGGTTTCCTTAGACCACTTCTACCCCACTTCATGCTGATTACACAAGTGTTATTTAAATTGCCACCAATCCTGTTTTCCATGAACGCACCAAATATATTAAAGTTGATTGTTATTCTGTTTGCAACACCTTGGAAAATCGGATGATATCTCTTCCACACATATCTTTTGATTTTCAAGTAGCTGATGTCTTCACCAAAGTTATGCCTTGACAGCAGCATCAATTTTTTATTGGCAAATTGCTATTGATTGACTAATTAATTTGAAAAGCGATGTTACCATAATTGGGAATTTATACAATTTAGAACTCTTTAATATTAGCTATAAAGATTATCTTACCAATTTTAAGGAATCAGTTGGACTCCTTATATAGCAAAACATTATATTCTATGTATAGGGCAACAGAGGGGGAATAAAAAGACAGCAAAAGAGAAACGGCTGGAAGGTTTTTCAAAAACGCTCATGATTCTCGGTTTTTGAGTATATTGACATATACATCCTCGTGAAGTGTTTGGATTGCTGCAAGTGGTTACAATGGTGGAACAATAATTCAACAGCAATCTCAAACAGAGGCGGAAACTACAGAAGTAAAACTCACAAAGTTCATGCTGTGATCATGTCTTGAAGAAAGAAATAAACATCAAGGTAGAAATTTTTAAGAACATGGAAACCACAATTCTGGAGAAATTCAGTCGAAGGTTGCTTACTACAAGCTTATTAAATTGCAAGCTGTAAACCAAACCAACCCTGATGCAGGGGTATCTTCAGAGCTGTAAAGCAAGGTTGAATATAAATGTATAAACTGCAGAACAAACAAAAAACTTGACAATAATTAACAGTAAAGCTAGAAAACCTAGTTCAATTAGGTGGAACGGAAATCTGATACATTTCTCAAGCATGCACTGAATCTAGCTCAACAATCATGTCCTAATCAACTAAGTTTTCATCAAATGACTATAAGAATCTAGTCTAATGTATATTACAACACTCACAAGGATGAGTTGTTTTGGCAACGGTGGTAATCATGATGCCCGAGACTGTCTATTGAGAGTTTGGACAATCTAGGAGTTAAGGATTGATTTGAGAAAAGGAAGGAAGTTGAGGTGGCGGCGGCGGCGGCGGCGGCTTTATAGTTGTGAGTGTGTGACTGACTGACTAGTGGCTCTGCGCTAAAGGAGAATTTTCAAAAGGGCAGAAAATATAGGATAGGATGTTTTTACTTGGCCTTAGTTGAATCATCATTTCGATCTTTTAATAAGCCAATTAGATATGCACAGTTGGCAGAATCATGTTAGTACGAGAATTTACCCGAATTTGGGCATGGGACTTTAAAAATTAATTTTAAAATAATTTAATTTTTATTTTATTTTTTATTTTAAATTATTATTTTTTTGATTTTTTTATTAATTTGATGTGCTAATATTAAAAATAATTTTTTTAAAAAAATTATTTTAATGTATTTTTATCAAAAATCAAATATTTAAATATAATTTTAAAGTTTAAAATATTGGTAAGAAGTCAAAAGTGAAGACTATAAAGAATTTTAATTTAAATTAATTAAACACAAATAAAATATTAAAAAATTAAAAAATTAAAAGGTGTTAATATGAAAAAAAACATAAAAGAAGAATTTAACTTTTTTTTTAATAAATGGCTACAGACATGCCAAAATCATAAATTACTTTCTTATATTTCTCAAATTGACCACTAATTACACCTTGAATGTCACAGTAAACGACCAATCTAGTAATTATTCTAAGGAAACCTCAAGGAACCTCTTAATAAATTCCAAGATTAAAAAAATAATGTGCATGTAATGGACTATGAATTGCCTACCCCATCTAACATCAATTAAGCCTAAAACTATATTTTCCTTTGTTTTTTTTTTAAAAAAAAAAGACAGTTCGTAAAAGGAATTGTAAGATGGCATTTACATTTTACGAAACATTTAGTGTATGTTTGGTATGATAGCTTTTGCGGTTACGATATGAAAAAAATATGTTTTATAAAATCACTTTTACTTTTGATTTATTGGATTAAAATATATATTTGATTGAAAATGTAGTTGAAATTATTATTGAGTAAAATACAATTCTTTTGAAAGTGTTGTTTATAATAAAATGACTAAAAAACATGTAGTAATTTTATAGTTGTGAATTATATTATTGTGCATTGATTTTTTAATATAAAAAAAATTGTGACATTAATGTCCTACTTTTATTGCCACATTAAACTACTTGTAATCGCATCACGAACATAATCAATTTGAGAAGGCCTCTTGTTTTCAAGGCTTTATGAATGTGGAATGACATCAGTTAAAAAATCATCGGAAATAAAATTGGGACTACGATCATATTCTTTAAATGTCATATCTTCCTACGACTTCCTTCTAATATAGTTGTGTAATGCCATTAATACCATTACAATTTGAACTTGTGATTTATACGGATACACGGGTATACTTTGTAAAATTCTTTATTTCTCTTTCCACACTCTAAAAACGCGTTCAATCACATTGCATAATAATTAGTTTGCACAATTGAATTTTTCTTCTTGAATTCTTAGTTGTCCTTGACGCTGAAAATCTTACAAGTGATATTTCTCACTTTTATATAGACCTAAATATCTATACTTATTTGGGTATCAAACATCAACTAAATAATATTTCCCTGCAAAAACAAGTAAGAATTTGTTAGTAATTTCACAAATATAGATTAACCATAATTATAGTTAAAATAACATTTAATTTTTCTCATGTTTTTGAAAATTTTACATTGGGATTGTTAATAGCATTCAGAAAAAATATGAGTGTCATGTGTATTACCTTCTCATTTTTCCCAAACAAATATGAATTGCATATCAAAGCCACATACAACCACTATGTTGTGCGGCAATACATCTTTTCTACCGATAAATAATATTTAATTTTCTTGAGATATATAAGTATGCACATGTGTAACATCAATCACACCAATGCAATTCTATATGAAAATAATAATATTATTAGATTGTAAATAATTAACAACAATTTTAAAATAATTTTTATTTTCCATTAATGATTAAGAACTACATTTGTGTTACCTTAAATTGAGATATATACCTTAGATTCATCGCAATTTCTCATGAAATGTTTCAAAATTTAAGATCTTTTGGTTTTATAACATCTACTTTGAGCAAACAGACTATTTTTAGCTCTTCATTAGAAAAACAACTAATAGTTTCAATAACACCTGAATATTAATTTTTTTTCTTGAACTTGCTATTTCATAGAGAAATATGGCCACCTTTCCAAGAACACCCATCCTTCTTCAATGTTTTAGCTAATCCTGTGTTTCTGAATCATAGTAAAAGCTTTGCAATATCGATCCTTCCATCCCAAACATGCTAAGACATTGTTTCCAATATTCTTTTAAAATTTCAGTCAATCATCTCATGTTTGTGTTGTATTAAACTATATAAGGTTTTTTACGCATATAATTACCATAATACATGTTTAAAGCTCTAGCTGTGCATTCAAGTATTTTTTTTTTTCCGATCAAACCCCCGTTCCAAAATGTTTTAGCATCCTCATCACTTCCATTATAGTCTGGAGTATAAATGTTTCAAATACTGGTAGTAGATTATCAAGACATCAATCAAGGTGTGTGCCATATTGAAGTTATGCATGCTTTCTATAGAAATGAGTAAATAATAATGCTGAGAATGAAACAAGAAAGTGGTAGGTGCAAAGCTCAATAAATAATTATGTACAAACAAATGAAATATGAAATGCAATAATTCACTATGATCTTCTTTTACATTTCACCTGCATTGGTATGTAATACAAATCATTGTTCTTTGCAGTAGTCACCACTATAGAGGCTGATTACCTAAATGAATTTTATATTAATAACACCAGTCAAACTTCCTTAATCGTTAAATCT
>Ga0325404_1006566_pt1 | contig 12193 bp, 6 predicted proteins | sample PopdelMetagenome_18_FD_205664 | JGI IMG/M metagenome (GOLD analysis project Ga0325404, IMG submission 205664) | Populus deltoides microbial communities from Bellville, Georgia, United States - Xylem-Control-R1 | ecosystem: Host-associated > Plants > Phyllosphere > Stem > Wood/Secondary xylem... | reverse complement strand
ACAAAATTTTCTTCTAATTCAATATATATAAATCATGAAACTAACTTTGGGGATTTCACGCGTCTAGAGACATGTATGAGTTCTCTTTTCTCCTACTTCTTGTAGGCATCACCAGCCTATGATGATTAACTTTACGCAAGGCCAAAAAATTAGAGAAGGACACCTACCATGGAACATGCTTAGTCAAAAGGGGTTGGAAAAGGGTAAAAGACAAAACTCTCCTCCATCAGAAACGGCTGCAAATGAGGAGCAAATCAAGCCTGTCTCAGCCATGTAGCATGGCTCTGTGCAAATTTCTTCCTTCCCCTGTAGTAAAAAACCCTAAAGAGGAACTGTAGATGACTGGATTCAATTCCATATCCTAAGTTAGCTAAGATGGAAGAGCAAACATGACCTATCTACTGTACTCCAAATCCAACTCAATACAATCTTCCTAGAATTAGAGGCCACACCTTACATGTGCAATGAATCCCCCCAACTAAATCATGGACTTGTTACACGAGGCCATTCGTCTCTTATCTGCTAGGGCCACACATAAAAAAATATAAAATGCATAGAATGATTAATGAGACATGGATGAACGATTAGCGAAACCAAAATTGTTCATTCCAGATCAATTTCAACTACAAAAAGTTCATAGGGCTCCCATTTCGTTTCCTATTTTGCAAGTTAGAACAGAATCCAAAGGCACAACAGCTTTTAACCATGCAGAGGAGGTTGCCTTTTGTCAGCACACAGAGCCATACATCCTTGTTTTAATAATAATAATAAAAAAAAACAAAGAGAGTTGAATGGCTTTGAAGCCCTCACCGACCGGAAACATCGACAGATTGGCATAAACAATGAATGGAACGGATAAAAACATACCAGACAGCGGCCCTCACCACTTGGCAACATCACTGGATATGGTCTAAACAATGAGTTGTGAAATATCACCGGATACAGAAAATCCGTGACAGATGCACAGCTGGTGCAAACCGGGCAGCAATGAACAACTAAATAGATTTTGTAGAAAATAAAGGAAAACTGAACTTGCCAATTATATGAGATCATCTAATTCAAAATACTTCAAGGAGATTAGCTTGGAAAAGCATATTCAGATCTTCTCATTGCATTACTTCAAATTGTGAAATTGAACATCAAACAAATTGGAAGTGAAATTCTACAATTAGTTATCGAAAATCTACATCGTTACCGTATGGCATAGAACTCTTCAATCATCATATCCAGGGGAAACATTTGAGGCAAGAAGTGAAAAAGGAACTTGCTTTAAAACAAGGGTTGGTTACTTCTTGGCGTAAGTAATAGCCATAGGGTTCTGGGGAGTAATTTTGAAACCTTGAAGGGCCTGCATGGCCATGGAGGATTGCACATCATCTTCAAATTCCACAAATGCAATACCTGGCTTTGCCTCAATCATACGGACTTCCCTAAATCCTGGGTATTGCTGGAAGAGCACTTGCAACATCATGCTAGTGGTTTCATGGGGCAAGTTTTGAATAAACAATATATTATTTGGTGGAACGGTTTCTTGTGCACTCTGGTTTCCTTGGCGGAAAGAAGTCTACACATCACAGACACAGACAGGATATAATAAGCAAACATTGATTAGATAAAATATTGGAATTCAAAAGAAGTAGTTGAAGTGCACAGATGAAATACACAGAAAAGGTTTGAGTGCGAAATGTGATGCATTAATGCCAGCAATAAAATCAATACATACATCAATGGCACATTGAATGCTTCAAAAATTATCATGCAACCATCTTCAACACTCTTCATCTTTATAAAAATGAAACACATGAAACTGCATATGAGCCTAAGCTTATTTGCCCAACTCGTAAGAACATCAAAACATGCATGCAAGGGTTCAAGGCACATTGGAGGACAGAAGCATAAAATGTGACTTACTGGGCCCCCGTTACTTTCAGCAGGTTTCCCATTAGCTGGAGCTGATTGCTGAGTTTCTTCAGCACGTTTCTTTCTCTCAGCTGAAGAGGAAAACATGTATCCAATTATCAGTGCATAATAGAACATCAGGAGAATTAATGAACAAAAAATAAGATGTTTTTCCACTTCATAGTAAGTCAAAACAAAACATTAGTCTAGTGTAAGAATTTAAATCCCATCCCAGTTAAGACATGGCACTGCCCCAAAATTGCTCTATTTTTTTTCTTTCATAAGTTGTCAGAAGTCATTAGAAAACGATACACATTGAGAACATTTTCCACACACAACTTGTTTCCCATCTGATTTTAGTACATTTAAACTATAAACCTGGAAGGCAAAATCACCTAAGTTACACGGGCAAAATCACCTTAAGTTACACAGGAGCATCGACTGAAACATAAATCAGGTATCAGCATCAAATTTGTAAGGGCAGCACTTGCTTCTATATGGTATTTGGTTTCACTTTTACAATAATACAATCATGTACAAATCATAGGTCAACAGAAAATATTTCCTTAAGAAAAGTCATATGCTTGAATCAGGAACTAGATAACTAAATCAACCATATTAAATGGTGTAGTTCCTGCTAACATGGTGAATAGTGGAGCCTCTTACACAGCATTTGCTCAAGAAATGGTTCCTCAAACCTTTTGAGCAGTTTACAGAAAAGACCAAGAAGAGTTTTTACTTCCTGCTCAATACAGCACCTACAAAGAAGAATTCAAGCATATTTCTCTGCTATAACTTCCTAATGCAATTTTCTTTAATTCAATAAATGAGTTCCATTTGAGCACTCAAATTTTTAAGTATGGGATAAACATACCAGTTGTAAAGCTCAATAAAGTAGAAATTGCTACTTAATTGCACTCACCTTTTTCTTCTTGCTTCTTCTTCTTCTTTGCATTTGGATCATAGACTCCTTCTGCTTCTGCAATGCAATCAGACTTTGTTTTTGCGTATTGAATCCGCTGCACCACAGTAATGAGATACATTGCACAATGAAAATTTACTCAGCAAAAAGATATTCAACAGAAATATGAATGTTCTTAAGATTCTAAATAAACAAACAAATTCACAAATAATAACTGTCCTCAGGGAATGCATGCTTTAAAGAGACCACCAGTCAATGTTTTTGACAAAATTGTAGTTAATTAGGCACACATATTTCTCCCTTCTTTAGTACACTAACATAAATTATACCATACCACACAACTATGACCTTCTATCAGGTCAAAACACAATATAACTCCATGATTGGCATAATTGAAACTTCATGTAAGACATTGAGAATCTTTCCCTTTTTCTTCTTATGTCAATCACAAAGTGAATTATTAATTTAAGGGTCACAATGAGCCCCCATTATTAACCATGAAAATCTATGACTTCTTGTTCACATCATTCTCAACAAGAACCATCCATTTCGCAACTGTAGTTTTAGAGGAGCTGGTGCAAAAATACCATCCCACTGTTATGCTTGTCCATAACAAGCAAACAAGGGCTCAAGGATAAAACCAAAAGAAAAACTGAACAGGACAAACCACAAAGGCTATAGTTAATGGTTACAAAATCACACCCAAAACTAGTTGATAATCCATTAATAGTATGGACAAATTGAAAGCCATCAAAATTGTGGCTTTGAAAGCTGACAGACAATAAAATTAAAAATTCTTTACACTTAGGAAACTTAAGAAAAAGACATCAAAGAAACATACCCTAATTGATGCATTAACAAATACAAAGAGCGAAGACTTACTGACCAAGCATCGCAAGACGTACCATAGGTTTATCATAAAACGGAAAACCCTGCATCTGTCGCACGGCATTACTCGCAGCCGTAACTTCACTAAACACTACCCATGCTTGCCCTCGAAGCCTCGCCGTCTTCAAAGCAACAACATCCAAAATCCTCCCATATTGAGAGAACAGACAATAAAGTGACCTCTTCAACTCTACCCACACACCAAAAAAAAAGACACCCCATAAAAAATCTCACATAATTAAGTTAAAATACATAAATATCACTACAAATCACATTAGCTTCACTTCTCATTGATCAAATAACTTTCTTTAACAACTAATTCAAGCTACTTCCACACTAAAATTCTAAGCTTGATTTCACTAGCAGTAACCCTAAGAAGAAATCTCCTCGAAAGATCAACCAAGAGTGCTTTTAGCTTCTATATTGCTTAAGAAGCAAAAAAAATCGTAAAGTTCAGATTCTTTTTAGGGTTTTAGTCGCTCAAACTTAGCTTATTTTTCTGGGCAAGAAAAACAGGAAGAACGTTAGATGGAAGTAAGCAACAACATACCTTCTTTCTTGACCTTCTCGTTGAGGTTCTTAATGTAAATTGTTTGGTTCGGTGGTATGTCCCCTGTTAGCATCTTCGCTGAAAACCCAAGAGAGAATCTGAGACAGATTTTGGAGGGTTTTTGAGAGAGAAAAGAGGGAGAGGGGAGGGGCTGAGGAGAGGGAGTCCGTTTTAGGACAGACTGAGCCCTAGCTATATATTTGGGCCTCTTAGAGTGGTTGCTGTTATCTGGGCTGAAATTAAAAAAATTAACTATAAGTGATTAATCTATATTAAGTTTAAGTTCTTAGGCCAACATCTAGACAAAATAAATTATTAATTTTTTTTCAATGTATTAAATTATGAGAAGTGCACTTCAAAGTTATTAGCAAAGAAGTGTTGATCTTAGTAATTAAAAAACATCCTTTACCGTCAAAAACAATTAAGCAAGATCATGAATTTATCTAGAGTCCTGCTTTATCCGCCATTTAAATAGTGTTAAAGGAAAAGAGCCCACAAAATACCTTCCATGTTTTGCCAAGAATCATGGACTTAGAATGATCAGTCTAGCCCAATAGCTTCTACGGCCTATCTTGGATAGATCGGAACATGCTCCGGTGGGAATCTATTCCCTGATACCTGAAGACGATAGGGAAATTGTTCATCAAGAGACAAAGATGATAACAGTTAGTCCACCAATATATGGAAGAGGTACATTACGATGAAAAATGGGCAATGGTACCAGTTTGTCTTGTGAAATATGGATAGGTCCTCCTGGTTCTTAAACGGAAGGGAAAGGAGAAGCATTTTAGTCAAGCATTCTTCCGAGGGATAATATACTTGAATAGCCTACATTTTGAATTTGATTTTGAGTCTTTTTAGTTTCAAGTTTTATGTGAGATAATATAACAACAATATTGAGACTTCTTGTTATTTTTTTTTATTAATATGGATATCAGAACTAGTTTGTATGTATTTCGACTAATCACACGGGTTTTGAAATTCACAATCATATAAGCCTTTAATAGTTTTGAAATTTATGAGACTCGAACTAGTAATTTCCATGAAACAAACATAAAAACTGATCAGTTAAGCTCCACTCTTTGATGTTAACTTTTTAATGAGTTATAAGGATACTATTAATGTTTTTATAGTAATAATAAATTTTTTTTGCTTATTTGTTTTTGAAAAGTATATTCTTATCATTCTTGATGGAATGATTTTTCACATTTGATTTGTTTGTCTAAGCAAATTGTTCGACATTAATTTCTCAAGGCAGGCCAATTGGATCACCATTTGCATCTATACAAACTCATCAAGAAAACGTATCCTCCACTGTTCTCTATTCATCTTCTCCACTGTAAAAGTTTTACTTCCATCTTGGTTCGAGCAACCATCACGAATGCTTAATGCTATTGAGCACCATGTGAAAGAACTTGAACTCATGTTTCCACGTATTGGTTTGGTTTGACGATGACAAAAATTGACACTACAAAATAACGTCATAATTATGGTTCGCAAATTCTAAGGTTATAATATGGAGATATAGGCAGAGAAAACTTCATATTTTCTGTAAAGTTTATTATTCAATAATAAGATAAAAAAAATACCATCCGTTTATATAGAGATTAAAATCAATCTAATCAAAAGAATTCAAATCTTAGCGAGAAAAGTTATTAAAATTCACTAGTAATTAAAAAAATAATAAAAAAAACAAAAATTTAGGAGATTTTCACTTACATTACTTACAAAATTGAGCTTGTAGAATTATCTTATGGTGATCTAATAATTAAATCTAAAATTATAATTATTTTTGTCATTTATAAATATATGAGCAACATGTTCTATGTCAAAAACTCAAGCTTCTTTTTTTTTTTTTATTTATTTTTTGATTCATGTGGGATGTTTGGAGCAATTTTAGCACAACTTGACTAACCTAAAAAACTCAAGGTTACCTTCATCTGAGGTGCCTTGTATACTGTAAAATCGTTGTGAATGCATCACAAGGCCGTGTTAAGTAATGGTGAGTGTTTGGAAAGGCTGTCATGGATTGAAGGGTGGAAAGATCTATTCATCAGAATTATTTACTGAAATGCAAGTGAATAGTGAATGGTGCCCTTTCTTCTGCTAACAAGCCACTGAAGGCTCTATCATTGATGAAGCTATTCTTCCTTTTTGATTCAGACAATTATAATTCTGACAATCATTGACATCCTTATTTGCTGTCACACCGACTTGAAATCTAATTAAGTTTTAGGAACTTTTTCCCTTCTTTTCCAAGCAAACTAGTTGCTGCAGCATTTGTCAAAGTTCCCTCTCCTTTGATACCCTCCACCTTTTGAAGTAAGATAAGGTACTTGATATAAACCTAGTTTTCAACTAAAACTGGACATTACACCTAAGTTCATCCTCTTCCCACCACTATAAGAACCTCACTCTATCTCTTCTTTACACATCAAATACTTCCATGCACAATTCTAGCTCAACTTGCATTGGCATTTCTGATCTATTGTTTCTAGCATTATAATTAATCCCAAAAACATAAAGATGAAGCAGCAGTTAATCTCCTCATTTTCAATATTCCTTTTATTCCTCCATTGTGCCAATACCTTTGCCCAGATACCAGCTGCAGCCCCAGCGCAGGCACCGGCAGTGGTCGTAGCACCACCTCCAGCTGCAACCCCAACACAGGCAGCTGCACCGCATGGCATCACCAACGTCACCAAAATCCTCGAGAAGGCTGGCCACTTCACGATCTTTATCCGTCTTTTGAGATCCACTCAAGAGGAAAGCCACTTATTCTCCGCACTAAATGATTCAAGCACTGGTTTAACCATCTTTGCACCAACAGATAGCGCATTTTCGGAACTCAAATCAGGAACTCTCAACACTCTAAGGGATGGAGACAAGTCCGAGTTAGTGAAGTTTCACGTAGTTCCAACATTCCTATCTACTTCCCAGTTCCAGACCGTAAGCAATCCTCTCGGAACATGGGCCGGAACAGGTAGTAGGTTACCGCTTAATGTCACAAGTTATCCAAACTCGGTGAACATAACCACAGGACTTACCAATACAAGTTTATCTGGAACCGTATACACAGACAACCAGCTAGCCATTTATAAGATTGAAAAGGTACTCCTCCCTAAGGATATTTTTGCTTCTAATGCTCCAGCTCCAGCACCAGTGGCACCTGCACCAGAAAAGCCAACAAAGGCAGTTCCTGCAGTAACTGTAGATAGTCCTGCAGCTTCTGTGGATATATCTAGTGCACTTATCTTTACTAATAATATTCTGGTGGGATCATTTGGTTTACTTGCTTCTGCAATGTTTTCTCTGTAATGTAGAAGGATTTCAAATCTTGATATGATATATGTAGGGGCTGTGTCCGGTTTGGTGCTTTAATTTGCTGCGCCGGCCGATTGTGTGTTGAATAATTCTGCTTTTACCTTGAATCCAGTTTGTATGATTTGAGTTCATGATTGAGTTGAGTTTTGAGATTCTATCTAATTAACTTGATTGGTCATCAAATTTCATTTTTTTTTCACTATCATCCTGGTGTCATCTATCATTTCCTAGCTTTTGGCTAGATAATGGTGGTTTGATTGGCGGATCAAGAATTCTTTGATTATGAGCATTGGACGAAGCATCAATTCCTACCCTTGAACAATGATTATCTTTGATTTCTCTATTAAGCATACATTCATACTTGCTGGAAAAATTTTCCATATCGAAAAAATCCCCCCAGCATTTCATGCTACACTTGCTTGAGAACTTGCAGTTTCTACATTATAATTCACTTAAAATTGATTTCTTAGAAGATCAACCTTGATGCTCTTAAGCTTTTCCACTTTCTAAATTATTAGGTGTGATTTTGGTATCTTTACATTTTGCTTAGAGACATGACCATGCTTGATCTTTTCTAACTAGCTACTGGTGAACCCAAATTCCTGTCTATAAGTCTCTATTAATGCTACGATGACCACTCCTGCTTCTCTTGCTGCACCTTCCGAACCCTCCTCCTATAAGGAAAGTCATTACTCTTCCACAAAATACTCATCCAACAGAATTAATCAGCTCTTCCATAAAATCCTCATCCAACAGAATCAACTCCTTCAAGTTTAATTTGAATGTTTGAATCATGTACAGCTCACAATTCATAGCTTGTAGTCGGTTATAGAATAGTAGAATTTCAGGCTTAACTCAAGCCTTTCAATCTTGTACTTATACCTGCTAATGTAAATGGAAAAGTGTGTGGAGTCATTACGTTTTTATCTGCTTCTTAATTTTCTCTTTCCATCGCTCACCTTCCTCTTCTCCTTGCAAATTTTACCTCCATCTTTGAACATCTTGAGTGGATTGCTAATGCCATTAAGTACAATGTACAAGAAATTCACTTCGGTTTCTCTCCGGTTCCTGGGCGACCTCTCTTTCTTTATGCTCAGAATTGGACGTGTTAAATTTTTGAGGCTTAAATGTTATTTTTGGTATAAAATACAGTATGAGCAATGCCTTCGCGGGGCTTAAGTCCGAGGTCAGTGTTCGTTAAACATTGGCTTCTACCAGATGACTTTGAGGGTGACTTGATTTCTGGATGTGAATTTGGAGATCATATCTCTTGAAGGTTGTAGGGAATGAAAAACATAAAATATTGTTCGTTAAAGCTTAACGAGTGCTAAAACTAATTTCCTTCACTCACAAGAACGCATTGCCTGCTGATATTACTTCTCCAAATCTTGGCTCACTAGAGATTACTCAATTTAAGGTGAGGAGGTATTATTTCCAACTTCAAGGACTTGTGAGGTTTCATTGGAGAAAATATTTCAGTCTTGGACAGAAAAACTATATTAAGCATTGCAGACCAGTTCTTAGGTCACCTGCTCATGCCAAGCGTCTTACTATACTATGTTGTGGGATTAAGTTGATACTCTTTTCCTCGTTAATCTTGCTAAGATAATTTCTTTGCTATATGAATCTTTCTCGAGTTCAAGCCCACATCAGATTCAGGCTTCTTCTCCGTTTCAAAACTGTTCGTGTTGATAATTAGCGGGAAAAGGTGGTGTGAGAGAGAACAGGCATCTTCTTTTGTTTTACTTCAAAATGTTCATATAAAATTTCTAGGCTTGTGTTTGCATAAGGAAAAAAATCATTGTAAGCAGCAACATGGCCTGTTCTTGGCTCACGTACGTTAGAAAGTGTTTCTTGATTATGTTAAGTGATGGCCTGGTGTGAGATCTAATTTATGTTTCTAAATTTGGAAAGTTAGCCTATCAATTTCTCATGAGGATTAAAAGGATGTCAAAAATTGTTTAGAAACAAAATAATTTTTTTTTTTAAATTGGAGTAAGAAAAATGAAAATTGTAACTTCCTATGGAAAACTAAATTTTTTAGTTTTTAAAATTTGTATTGAGATTGAAAAATATATTTTAAAAATTCTCTGTATTTTTCTAATATAAGTTTTTCATTATTTTTCAAATGAAATAAATATGAATAATATTTTTTATTTTATATCCAAGCCATTTTAAGCAATGTAAAAACTTATTTTTTATATTTAGTTAGTATCAATGTATCATAAATTTACCTTTTATTATAAATTTAATATAAATATTTTTTAAAGGTTAGCAATATAGTTTTTACATGATAGTTTTTTTAAAAAAATAAAATTATAATTGCATCATTAAATTATCACGAATACAAAATGTTAAGATGCTTATTATAAATTATGGTTTATATTTTTTTATAAAAAAATTGTTATAATCTTCAAGTATTTTTTTAGATGGAAAAATTTATCTTCATGATTTTGTAACAAATAAAACACGTTTCCTGATTTTTTTATTGAAAAACTAAAACTAGAAAAGGAAAATAAAACTGAAAAAAAAGTTTTATAATGTTACTCAACACATCCAAAGCTTCTTTCTTTTTAGCTCAAGGAGCTAAGTCTTTAGCTGTTTTGGATACAAAGATGGGGTCAGCTGAGATTCCTTGTCCAAATCTTCTATCATTAAAGATGATTTTGTTATAATGTGTGGAAGTATGCTCAAATGTTCAGCCATTGATGAGTGGGAAATGCACATCTTCATTTGCTGTCACACCCACTTGAAATCTACTTCTTAGATTCTTTTCTTTTTCCTCCTACTTTCCATGCAAAGTAGCTGCTGCAGCATTGTCAATTTTCCATCTCCATTGATGACCCTCCACCTTTTGGAGTAAGGTAAGGTACTTGCAACCTAGTTGTGTAACTAAAATTGTATATTGCACCTAACTTGATCCTCTGCTCACAACTATATAACCTCAAACTGTCCCCTCTATACACATCGAGCACTTCTAACAAAAATCAAGCTCAGTTTACATTAGCATTTTTGCATTGTTTCTAGCATTATAGCTTAACAACATAAAGATGAAGCCACAGTACTTACTCTCTTCATTTTCAATTTTTCTTCTTTTCCTCCATTGTACCAATACCTTTGCCCAGTCACCAGCTGCAGCCCCGGCTCAGGCACCAGCAGTGGTTGCATCACCTCCAGCTGCAACCCCAACACAGGCAGCTGCGCACCGCATGGCATCACCAACGTCACCAAAATCCTTAAGAAGGCTGGACACTTCACGATCTTTATGCGCCTTTTGAGATCCACCCAAGAGGAAAACCACTTATTCTCCGCGCTAAATGATTCAAGCACTGGTTTAACCATCTTTGCACCAACGGATAGCGCATTTTCGGAACTCAAATCAGGAACTCTCAACACGCTAAGTGATGGAGACAAGTCCGAGTTAGTGAAGTTTCACGTAGTTCCAACATTCCTATCTACTTCCCAGTTCCAGACCGTAAGCAATCCTCTCGGAACATGGGCCGGAACAGGCAGTAGGTTACCACTTAACGTGACAAGTTATCCAAACTCCGTGAACATAACCACAGGACTTACCAATACAAGTTTATCTGGCACCGTATACACAGACAACCAACTTGCCATTTATAAGATTGAAAAGGTACTCCTCCCTAAGGACATTTTTGCTTCTAATGCTCCAGCTCCAGCACCAGTGGCACCTGCACCAGAGAAGCCAACAAAGGCAGTTCCTGCAGTAACTGTAGAGAGTCCTGCAGCTTCTGTGGATATATCTAGTGCACTTATCTTTACTAATAATATTCTGGTGGGATCAGTTGGGATACTTGCTTCTGCAATGTTTTCTCTGTAATGTAGAAGGATTTCGAATCTTGATATGATATATGTAGGGGTTGTGTCCGGTTTGGTGCTTTATTTAATTTGCTGCGCCGGCTGATTGTGTGTTGAATAATTTTGATTTTACCTTGAATCCAGTTTGTATGATTTGAGTTTGTGATCAAGGTTGAATTCTGAGCTGTTGATTAATTTCTTGGTCAAATTGGAACACACACACACACACAAGTAGTCAACCTTGTTTTTTAATTTCATTTCCTATCACCTTGGCGCCATGTGCTTATTCCCTCGCTTTTGGTTAAATAAGACCATTGCCTCCATGAGGCTCCAGTCTCTGATGTCATTGTTTCCTTTGCTTTCTTCTCCAATAGGATGACTTTGTAGATGATTTCTGGGTACGTCTTTTGAGAGCTTATCTGTTGAAATTTGTAGGGAATGAAGAAAGTAAGAGTTTCGTTCTTTAAAGCTAAAGGGCCTAAAGCTTAGTTCCTTTACTGTCAACACTGCTTCACGTGGGGTTACTTGACCAGATCTTGGGTTGCAAGAGATGATTCAATTTAAGGTAGGTAGGTAGCATTTCAAGGACTTATCGGGTTTGATTTAAGCAAACATTCCATTCCTGGACATAAAAGAGCATTGGGGACTGGTGTGTGAGGTCACTTTCTCATTCGCAGCGCCTTAGTGTGCTGCACAGCAGGATTAATGCAACCCATCTGTGTTTTTCCTTCATCTTGCAGTATTGACGTTTTGAAGCTAGTGATAAGTTAGAGCTACACATTAATTTA
>Ga0325404_1006557_pt1 | contig 12201 bp, 8 predicted proteins | sample PopdelMetagenome_18_FD_205664 | JGI IMG/M metagenome (GOLD analysis project Ga0325404, IMG submission 205664) | Populus deltoides microbial communities from Bellville, Georgia, United States - Xylem-Control-R1 | ecosystem: Host-associated > Plants > Phyllosphere > Stem > Wood/Secondary xylem... | reverse complement strand
AGAGAGAGGTTGTCACTTTAAAGTTAAATATTATGGGCAATAAAGCCAAATCATATAAGATTTGAAGGAAAGATTTGACCACTCAAACAAAAGATAAAATTAAGATCTCATCTAATCATAACCACAATATTAAGTGTTTCAAATGTTTGGGGAGTAGACATGTAGCTTCATAATATCCAAACAAAAGGATTATGGTTAGGAGGGAGCATGAGGAGATTGAGTCTATAAATGACATATACGAGAAGGATTAGATACCACCACTTAAAGATTGTAATGATATTGAGTATCTAATTAAGTAAGAGGTTTTGGTGATCAGGAGAGCACTTAATGTTTAGATTAAGAAAGATGGTGTAGAACAACAAAGAGATAACATATTTAGTACTAGATGTCACATAAACAATAAGATATGTAATATGATTATTGATAGTGAAAGTTATGTTAATGTCACTAGTACTACACTTGTTAGAAGATTAAATTTGAACATTATTAAAAATGAAAAGCCTTGTAGACTTCAATGATTGAATGATTATGGAGAAGTAAGAGTTACTAGTAGGTTTTAGTTTCTTTTTTTATTGAAAATATAAGAAGGAAATGTTGTGTGATGTTGTGTCTATGCACGCTACTCATTTATTGTTGGGAAGATCTTGGCAATTTGATAGAAAAGCCAAGTATAATGGGTTTAAGAACAAGTATTCTTTTGAAAATGATGGGACTTATATCATTGTCCTCTAGACAATTGTATGAAAATCAATTGAAATTGAAAGAAAAAAAGCGAAACTGAAAAAAAAAAGATCAACCATGTAAGCATGTGGGGACATGAGGAAAAGTGAAAATAAAGTGAGCCTAGAGAGAAGAAGGTTAAAATAATTCAAAATAAGAATTGATGGGGATTCGATCAAGAGAAAAAAGAAAAAAGTGTAGAAAAATTAAAAAAACATGTTAATTTTTATGTAAAGAGAAGTGAGATTAAGAATGTTTATTTTTCTAACACACCTATGAATTTACGCGTGTATAAGAAGACATATGTTAACACTAATAACCTTGATCATTGTCTTTCTAGTGTTTATGTTTTTTTATTACAGGTTTTTAACGATATCTTTTCTAATGAGATTCCTAGTGGGTTATCACCTATTAGAGGAAGTAAACACCAAATTGATCCTATACCTAGAGCTTTTATACCTAATTAACCAGCCTATAGAATTAATCCCAAGAGGACAAAGAAACTTTAAAGGCTAGTGGAATAATTTATGATAAAAGAGGTATATAAGAAAGAACTTTATTTTGTGTGCAGTTCCAATGTTGTTAGTACTGAAAAAAGATAAGACTTAAAGGGTGTGTGTTAATTGTCGTGTCATTAAAAATGTTATTGTAAAATATAGACACCTAAATCCTAGACTTAATGATATGTTAGATGAGCTAAATGGGTCTTGTATGTTTTATAAGATTGATTAGAAAAATGGTTTGACTAGTTTTTATAGGAGATTTATTAAGAATTTTAGTACTCTAACCACACATTTAACTAAGATGGTTAAGAAATCTATTAGTTTTAAATGGAGCAAATAATAAGAGCATGCTTTAATTTATTAAAGAAAAAAATAGGTTTGGCTCTATTATTATCATTGCCTAATTTTACAAAAACTTTTAAGATTGAATATAATGCCTCATGGATAAATATTAGAGCTATTTTAATGCACGAAAAAAGGCCCATAACTTATTTTAGCGAAAAGTTCAATGGAGTAACATTGAATTATCCTACATATGATAAGAAACTTTATGCTTTGGCAAAAACTTTGGAAACCTAGCAACATTACTTGTGGTATAAGGAGTTTGTGATCCATACCAATCATGAGTCCTTGAAACATTTTAAAAGCACTCTTTGTATATGGGTAATCGAGAAGATGGTGAAGATAAGGATTTATTGTATTTTTATCCATGAAAAACGGGAATGGGAGTTCCCACCTAATATTTTGGTCACTCGAAACCCTAACTGGTTTCAAAGATCGTGCACGGGGACTAGTTACATAAAGGAAAGGTATTAGCACCTCAAATATGTCTTGTCTAAGGTAAGCTGCATTATTTAATTGTTTGATATAGGCTAAGGTATTATTGTGTTTTCTAATTGTTGGTCTGTTTAAAGCTTAAGGTAAGTCCTTGGTAAGGAGATCATTATCTTATTCAGTAAAACCTAACCATTCTAAAGTCTACACATAAAAGAACTACCCTTTTAATACCGGGAATACATCTTACATGTAGGTTCATATTCCAAGATATTAAAAGAAAACAAAATAATTTTTTTGGTATTTTTGAAATATTGACCTAGTTCTCATGAATTTAATAAACTGGTTATTTAAAGTCCAAAATGCATGTTAAGATATTTTTTGAATTTTTTTTGAATGAAAACATGATATGAAATTTTTTTATATTTTTTAGAGACTTGGTTGTATGCATGAAAAAAAATTTGTTTTTTTTCTATATAATTTTTTTGCAACATTTTGGAGAAAACCGGGTATTTTAATACCGGATTTGTATCTTTATAGTATAAAAATAAAAACCAATATTAATCAAAATTGATAGAAAAATACATGAGAAAATCACATATTTTTTTGAAAGGATTTTTGGATTTTTTTTGGAATTTTTGTTTTTTTGCTTTTTATTATTAATATATTGGGATGGGCCTGACCGAATTATATTGGGTTGAGCCCATCTTGGCTGGGCCGAAATCAGCCTAAAAGGAATTGGGCCAACATCAATCTAAGACAGGGTTAGATTGGCTCGGTCCATAAGATATTTTTCTTCTCTTTTTTGGACTGGGTCGACGTTGGTCTGGCCCAGTGAATAGTGGAGTCGCTCTTCACTGTTCATGTGAACAATGGAGACTGAATTAATTCGTCATGTACTGTTCACTTTGCATAACAGTGAAGATGGGGGTAAATGAAGCTAGGAAAAAGGGGGAGAGGGAAGGTTTTCCTACTGACGACGTTGGCAGTGCTGGTGTCTCACGGTGTTAGTGTTGTGGCAGCAGGCGGTGGTTCACGATGATGCTTCTTCTTCTCTCTTTTGTTTTTCTATGTTTCTTCTTCTTTTTGTTTCTGTTCTTTCCCTTATTTGTTTCTATTTTTCTTTGCTTGGTTTTTCATCTGTTCTTCTGTCACTCTCCTCTTTATCTTTATTCTCCCCTGTTTCTTTCCCTTTCTTTGTTATGTTTCTCTCTTTTTTATCCTCTGTTTTTTTTTCGTTCTCTTGATCCTCTGTTTTTCATTCTCCCTCTAGTCCTCTCTAAAATGTCCCCAGCCTTCTCTAAATTATTTTAAATCTTTTTACTCCCTCTGTAATCTCCTTTATTTTCTCTCTTTGCTCGTCCTTTCCCTCTGTGTTGTCCTTCTCCAAAATATTTCTCTCTCTCTCAAAAACTCTCTCCTTTATTCCCTCGTTCTTTTTCACTTTTTTTCCTCCACTCTCCCCCCTTTTTTGCTCTCCTCTACCTCTCCGTATTTATAAACAGGAGGAGAAGGGGCCACCCTGTCCTGTCCTATGATCGCGCCGAGTAAGGTGGTGTGGGGCGTCCTCTGCATGACATGACTCCCCTCTCCTTTCTTTAGCGTGATGGCAGGGTGTATGAAGTGGTACGACTTATCAATGTTTGGTCAAGTTGGGGGAAGAAAAGAGAGCGTGGGAAAAAAAAACAAATTCAAAAACCTTCTTCTTCCCCTACTGCATGTCCAAAGGAAGAAGAAAAGGAAGAATGCCGTTCAAAACATCATTGTTTCGGGCTTCTTTGTTTTTTTGGTATTTTCTCCTTTTTTTGTATGGGGACCCAAAAATGGGTAATAATAATTCTTATGCAAAAGTTCCAAACCATTGTGTCTAATTGATTACAAAATCTTGAAATAAAGGAGAATCTTTTAAGATAGATTTGGTCTAAAGGGATAAACTAGTCGTATTAGTTAAAGAGATGTTCATGATCATTAGTAAAGAATGATTGTAATGGTTTTCTTCAAAAATCTAGGAAATTATCTCATATTGGAGAAGCATGGCCCAACTAAGGACAACTTAATGGCTATATAAGTATTTATAATGGTTGCTAAAAATATGCACTTCGATCAATATAAGTTGTTCGATAAGATTAAACGGGCTGAGAGCAATTTATTGTGAAGAACATTAAGCATACTATGAGTAGAAAAATGCATTCATGAAAATGATAATACATGACTTGACAATTCCATAAATGTTGATGGTAATATATGCTTGAAGAGTATGGTTCAACTAGAGGCAACTTCATGGCTAATTGACAATCTAAGATGAGGTCGATACCAGAAAACCTTTTGATAATTATTGGCAGGATGCACATAGCTAAGTAGAAGATAGTTTTTGAAATAATTTAGGAAGTTGAGTTATTTTTTAAACTTCTTCATGATAAAGCAAGCAATAGCACACTTCGGAGCATAGTCGAGCTTGATAAATAATGAGAGCAATAATCATTATAGACAACCCAAGATGGGCACTTATGTTTAAGTAGACAATTGACATACAATAAACTCGAATGAGATGGTGGATCAGAGAACTAAAAAGGCTTTGGATAGCAAGAAAATGCACTCTATAATAATGAAGAATCAAAAAGAGAGGGCTATGTTTCCAAACCAGGTAAGGTTGCATTCATTTAACCCCAAAGCATTGCATAATGTTTTATTTTACAGGAGAAATCCTTAAAATTAGACTTGGATGAGTCAAATATTGGTAAAAAAAGAAATTCTTGGGTTAGGTAATTAAGAAGGGGGAAGTTAACCCTATAATCATGAAAACGAACTAGCCTTGCAATCAAAATGTTTCGGATTCAATCAGAATAGTTAAGACGCTTTTGGATAGTTCTAGTTGAAGGGAATCACTGAGACACGTGATTTCATGTCAACTGATCTGAAAATAAGAGTTGGTGAAATGACAAAACCCAAATAGTTGTATAAGAGAATAATTATGAGAATACGGTTCTTCTAGTAACTACAAAACCAAGGTTCTAGTTGAAAAGAATCACTGAGAAGTAGGATATCAGGTCAATTGAGCTAAAAACAAGAGTCGATGAGATAATAGAACTCCACCAAATATTTGCACAAGAGAATAGTCATAAGAAACGGTTTTCCTAATAGCTGTGAAACCAAGGTTTTAGTTAAAGGGAATGGCTGAGATGCATGATTTTAGGTCAACTAAGCTAAAAATAAAAGTTGTTAAAATAACAAAACTCCACCAAATAGTTACACGGGAAAATAGTTGTGAGAATATAATTCTCTTAATAGATGTGAAACTAAGGTTCTAGTTGAAGAGAATCACTAAGATACACCTCTTATTTCTTACCAATGCTTCATGTCTGGATGGTTAGATTAATTAGGAATAGCTTAACAATTAGGCTTATTCACACTAGTTTTTCTTTTTTGGTTCTTGTATTTTGCACTTTTTTTGTTTATTTTCTAATGGTTTTCACTTATTTCAATTTTGATGAAAGAGGATGGGTTTGTTTTCATGGATGTTGTGGTTTTGTGCTCGTTAAATTTTCTTTAACATTGTTGGAATTGACTCTAATTACATCTATTTCAATGTGATTTAGGTGTTTTGTCTTATCAATTCGATGGGTTGTAATGAATATACATTAAATACAATCCTTACTTGCTCAGATAGGTTTTAATCTTACTAGGATAAGTAGGTTTCTTTGTAATTTATTGATAGGGACGTGGTTGGCTTTATGAGATTGAATATTTCCTTTCCTGTTAAGTTTTTAAGGTTGTTGATTTCAATATTTGTTTAGGTCAAGCCACTTTTCAATTGCATTTTAATTGGATGGCTTTTTGGATATAATCTTGCTTTGTTTTCTTCTTTTTCATTGCACTTTTAACAGTCACCATTGTTTTCCCTATCATTTTATTTAGCCACTTCTTGTCGTGTTTTTTAGGGTTAAGTTAGGTTGGGTTAACATCTTTTTTATCTTTATTTGCTAAGGATTAGGTATTTGAGTGCTATAAGAGACCTATTAGAAGGTTATTTATAATACTTTCTTCTTTTTATTAGCATTTCAACACCTACTTTCTCTATTAGTAAGTTTTTTCTTCGTTTGGTTTTTAATTATCGTGGTTGTTTTTCTTTTGAGATTGAAATTAGTGTTATCATTCCCTTGATTACTATAGAATTTGATTTTTTTATTTTTTTATAATGTTATTTTGTTGCTTTTCCTCGAGGTCTCCTTGCTTTTGTTAGCTACCTTAGTTAGTTTGTTAGTTTTTCATGTGTGATCCTAAGCTCTTAGTTTTTTAAAGGCATTCATAGTTGCTACAATGAGCCACTAATACGCTATGTCTTGGGTTAATTTTGGTTTTACAGTTTTTTTTATCATGGTTAGAGGCTTTATCTCCTAAATTGGTCATTTTTGGAAGCCTTTTTTGATGTGGTTTCATGTTTTGTTATTTATCGGAGGGTAGTTGTGTTTGTCCACTGCTATATTAGTGATCGGAGTTTTTGGTCTTTACCAACTAATTCATCTTCTTTTATGTTGGTTCATGGATTGTAAGCTTTCTTTCTTCCTTTTTTGATTTCAAGTAATGTCAAGTTGGAGTGGTTTGAGCAATATTTTAGATGATGTCATAAACTTTTTTTTAGTTTGTCTAACAGTTATGGACCCTTTCGATTTCTTTTCATTTTGTGTTTTGGGTTGAGATCAATGTCTTTTTATGATGATTATTTTTTTCTACTTTGCTTCATTGATTAATGATTGTTTTATCATGTTTAGTTTTTCATTTGTTATGCTTTTTACATTCTTTTTTTTTTCTAGTTTGCTTCGATCAATATTTTTTTATTTTTTGTGCTTGCTGCTTTGCTAAGGAATTGTATTTTTTCTTTTTGTTATTTTTAGAGACAACCACACTCTTGCCATGACAGACCAAGAACATGTTATGTCTTAGTTTTGTTTTGGTCTCATGTTTTTTAGTTATCATTGCTTCCTTTGTTCCTTTGGTATGTTTTCTTTTGGACCCTTATATGGTATATTTTTAGTGTTGTTTTTTTATTACAATAATCTTTGCTCATGTGCTGATTATCTTATTTTCCAGTTTGGTTATTAGTTTTTGTGTCTCCTTTTTTTATCCTAGAGGATTGGTCTATGGCAATAAAAGTGAAGAAAAACATAGTGAAATTTCTTGTCTTATATTGTTACAAACACACACTATCAGACATGGATAAGAAAACATGCTTTGATAATGAGGAAAGCCAAAATATATATATTCATGTTAAATTAGGCTAAGGTTAATTACTTCGTACCATAGGATAAACTTACAACTTTAAGTCTAGGGAACATACCTAAATAGCACAATAAAAATCACAATTACTTAAATAGAGAAAAAATAAGTTTTTATACTAACTAAATTGTTTAGAGTCTTTCTTTTATATTTTTTTTACTTATAAGGAGTGTTTAATGATTATCGTAGCACATATTAGAACAAAAGATTTTAAATGTCAACTTTACTTGTAAAAGTGTATGTTGTGTAAATTATAATAGATTGCATAATATATCGATATTTCCCTTTAACTCGATAATGGGAAGGTAAATGATCAATTCTTTAAGTATACGACTTAATTTTGGATGACTTTATATCTTTACCATTTTGTTATTTCACTAGTTTTTGCTTCATCTTCTCTACTCTATCTTTCTTTCCGTTGAGCCTCTCTTTATCATATTCAGCTGTTGTTGAAATTTGATCAACCTTTTTCTTTGCTCTCTTTGGTTTTGCCTTTAACCATTTCCTGAAGTTCATATCTTCAATATACTCAGCATTAAACTAAAAGTAAAAATGTTAATAAAAGAGAGTACATGAAAAACTATGAATTTTATGTTGAAATGTAAGGAATCGAAACATGTCAAATGCATCAATCTTATAGCAAAATCACAACTGATTATAATTCTCAGCACAACTTTTCCTATAATAATACATTACCGCCCACCACTAATCTTCACACAAAGCAAACCATTGCCCACAAGATAATGTAAAATTATCAACTCCTAATGCAATCATTTACAACTCTTTTGTTTTTAATCATAGTTAACTAGAGGATTAAGTATTGATGAGAAAGAATGCCTCGTTACTTTTGGTTTATGCTGCATCAAAACCTCATTTTTGTTCATTTTTCCATAAACTTATACTTGTTAAGTTTGATTTCTTCCTATGAACGATCCTATGCAAAGTTTTTGGGACACATCTCTCAGTTTATACCCGAGAATCCTTTAATGGTGAAAGGTTAGTAGTTCTGTCCTTTATGACATTTAATATGGGCATAAATAGTTATGCAAATGGTTATTTGTAATCTCTCTCATTTGAATGTTGTTTTTAATTTATTGCAAGGAATTAAACAAAGGATAATTGCTGCTATGTTATCATATTAGAAAATTAATTATGGTTTTTATTATCCATGATTGATACACAGCTACATTCAAAAGGATTTAATTCATTAAAATGATTCCCTAAAGGCATGGTAGATTGAAAAAAAGTTAATGTATAATTATCTATATAGGTTCAAGATTTAATTGTGATTGTGGATAACACCAAATTCAATTTGGAGATAGAAAATTATTTTCTAAAGCAATTGTCCACAAATGTTTGAAGCAATTCAGCTTGTTGTCATATTTTAGATACATTCAACAAGGAAGTTACTATCTAGAACAAGTGTATTGCTATCTTCTTTTCACATTTGTGTGAAAACAACATTTGGGTATATAAAAATGTTTTATATGTAAAAACTTTTAAAGGGATTTTTTTTGTAATTAATGGACATTGAAACCTAGCTACTACACCTATTGTTGCTACTACATCAACAAGTTTATCTTTTCCTAGCATCCTCTCTTTCATCTTTTTTTTTGTATAAGGTTCTGTACTTGGGTAAAGTACATAAATAAAACATGTCCCAATACTAATCTTGATAGATAAATGATGTAATGTTGGTACAATGATGATCACACAATTGACTTGAGCAAAATCGATCGCATGTTCTAGCAAAATTTTCATTTTGCTTTTTTTTCAATCGTTATGAAAGTTATCTTTATTCAATAAAAAATTCTTATTTCAGTATTTTAAAATGAATACTTTAATTTGTTAGTTTGTTTTTAACTAATTCAATCACTATTTTATTTTCAACAATCTTGTAATGGGTTCGAAAACAATCTAAACTTTTAATTTTCAATAAACCATGTTTTAATGAGTTTAAAGCTAATAAAGAACTTTGTTGGTTGATGGGGATCACAAATTTTTTATGATAGATTACAAGTTCTTCTTCCTTAAAAAACTTTTTCCCTTTTCCTATGTCTTTGATATCTAAAAACAACATCATCTATCTTTTGTGAGAAGATAAAAACTCCAGGAAGGTTGAACTATTACCTTTAATCCAGGCTATTGATGCAGTTATAGCCTTCTACAATTTTTCAACAGCTACTATGGTGGAAATGGTCAATGAACTTCATGTTTGTACCTACGATCAAATAGTTTTGCTTATAATCAAGGCAATCTTTTGATTTTTCTATATGTTTCTTTGTTTCATGGATGAAACTCCATGCTTTACTAGCCTATCATTCTAACCTAAATAAGAAGATTTGTATATCTTGTTGCACTAAGAACCCTAACTGGTTTACAGAGTCTAAATAAAAGGACTGGTTGTGTATAAGAAAGATATTATCACCCTAATACACCCTACCTAAGGTAAGTTGCATTCTTTATTTGTCTGATTATTTATAAGGTCTCGTTGTGTTTTATTATTCATTGGTTTATCTATTGATTAAAGCAAATCCACTTCAGTAAGGTGAATCATAACTTCATGGGTCAAACTTAGCCATTCTAAAGTCAAATAAATTTTTATTATAATTTTATTTTTATTTTTTTTAATACCAGAAATATATCTTACGTATAAGTTTGCAATTTTCATACATTAAAAGTAAGCAAAAGAAGAGAGAGGGGGAGATTATTTTATTATGGGCTTAATTTGCTTTTTTAATATTGTAAATATATAACATAAGTTCGTAAATCCTGATATTAAAAATAATCAAATTAGTTTTTTTCTTGTGTTTTTGAAATTTAGGCCAACTTCTAATGGATATTTACAAACTAGTTATAAAATCAATTAATTGATTTTTCTTAAATAAAATAAAGAAAATATTTTTTATTTTATAAAAAAAATATGCATGAAAATTACCTTAGATTTGGCCATATGAAATTTAAAAGACAAGTCCTTTTTTTTAAAAAAAAAGGATTTTTATTGTTTTTCTATTTTTTTTTGAAAATCTGGTTTATTTAATACTAAAAAGATGCTTTGTGTATAATTTTACAATATCAAATGTTAAATATAAAATGGTAAAAATGGTATAAAAGACCCAAAATTAATTGTAAAATGATCCTCTAAAATTTTAAAATTAAACTAGGGCATGTTTGTTGAAACAATAAATAAAGCTGTGAAAAATGTGTTAGGATGAGCTTGCCATAAATGTCATTTAATTGAAAAACACAAGTTTAAAAATTACCTTAAAGGAATGTTTGTCAGACACGAGTTAATACTCTAAAAATGCACTTTTCTCTTTTACAGCTTTGTCAAACATAATTTTAGATTTTAAAAGGCTCAGTCAGTTATATGGACTAGGCTTCTCAGTTTCATCAATAACTCATGCTAAAATTAAAATTGTTGTAAGGCATATATCAACCCATTTGCATAAAGCAAAGACATGCTTTTAAAAATACAAGCTTGAAAACTTGCAGGCTTGAATCAAAACAAAAGAAAAGGCCCAACCCTTTTACCTTTTCAAATCGAACATTTTTTTATAAAAAAAAAACCCAATCCATTTTAGGATATTTTTTTATGGCCTCATCACTCCTTTTTTTTTTTTACTATATATTGGCAAAGTAATTTTGTCTCTTCCTTCTAATTGTTTAGTCTATAAGCAATTTGATTTTATCTTGATCCCTTTATTTTCTTACTTTGCACCTTGGTCCCTTTGTCCTTTTGTATATATTTTTATCAATTTTTAATTTTCTTATTTTTTTTGTATTTTGATTTTTTCAAAAAAAAAGAAAACGTTAATGCCAACTCTATGAGAAAATTTAATCAAAGATTTTGAAATGAACTCATTAATAGTTGAACGCATTTAAAACAAAATTTTGGATTTTAAGTTCTTTTGAAACAACTTTGAAAATGATAAAAACAACATAAAAGAGTCAAAAATATATTTTTTGGATTTTGTTTTTCATTATTTCTTGAAAATTTTTGGGAAAACATTTAAAAAAAACAAGAGAGAAAAAATAGATTATGATATGTCTAATAGATTTAAAGGAGATGCAACATATCATATTATTGCCATATTATTTTACATTACAAACTTGCATAGGTTCTAAAAAAAGTAAATATTTATTGAATAAATAACTCATTTATTATTTAAAATTTGAACCCTAGTTATCACCACAATCACAATGAATAAGATTTTATTCAATTAATATCCCTTTAAATAAAAGTAAAACAAAACAATCAAGTGAAAATTATATTTAATTAAACCCCATTAATTAATTTAGCATTAATAATCTAAAATTTATATTAATTACATAAAAAATATATAAAAATCAAAATAACCATGCAATCTATAAAATATGAGTGAGAATTAAACAAGAAATCAAAGGATCAAGAGCTTATCTCAGTAATAGAATGATGGTTAAAACGAGGGCGGAAAAGATCTGAGGACCAAAATATAGCAAAAATGACTATTATTGAGTGTTTGTGAAATTTGAATTGGAGTGAGGAAGAGCAACTTGCAATACCTGCAAAGTTCATTGACTTTTGCTTAGTTGCAATTAAGTGGTGTTATTATTTTCTCAGGTGTCTGATGCTTTATAAAACACTTGCTTGTGTTGATATTTTGAAAATTAAAGATACAATTCTTTTAATTTGGATGGAAAGGAAAGCTAACTAATTGATCAATTAGAAAATGTACAAATTTATAAGAATATAATATATACAATTAAAAATATAAAAATATATTGAAGGCTCGCCCAATTATATAAGAAAACAATAAGCATCCAAGTATCTCAATTTTTGTTATGGTTATTATATATTAGTATTTATCTATAAAAGATAAAGTAGTGTGGTTTGGGATTTATTTATATTAGATATGTGGTGGTTATGATGGTGACCAAAATCATTGAT
>Ga0325404_1006556_pt1 | contig 12202 bp, 3 predicted proteins | sample PopdelMetagenome_18_FD_205664 | JGI IMG/M metagenome (GOLD analysis project Ga0325404, IMG submission 205664) | Populus deltoides microbial communities from Bellville, Georgia, United States - Xylem-Control-R1 | ecosystem: Host-associated > Plants > Phyllosphere > Stem > Wood/Secondary xylem... | reverse complement strand
AATCACATCAATCAATCCTTTAAATTGTGAGATATACCTGCATTCAAAACAAGCATTTACCATAAATTATATTATTAGACTTGTTATTATAAAACATGCTTTAGTTAGGGAATTTAAAGATACTTTAATGCTATACGATGATATAAAGCCTTAATGAGAATGCACTTTTAAGTACTAATCAGGCACGGAGTCAGTTTTCTTTGACTATTTATGAGTCAACAGGGGCTGTAGGGGCTGACGAATCCATTCATCACCTGTGAAAACAATTTCGAGGGCCACTTTTTAGTGGGCAGCGACTCAGTTTTCCTTGACTGTTTATGAGTCACCAGGGGCTGTTTGGGCTGCTGAATCCATTCGCCACCTCTGAAAGCAGTTTCGGGGGCTATATCTGAATGGGCAGCGAGTCATTTTTCCTTGACTGTTTATGAGTCAACAGGGGCTGTGGTGGCTGGCGAATCCATTCATCACCTGTGAAAGCAGTTTCAGGGGCGATTTCTGAGAGGGCAACGACTCGGTTTTTCGTGACTGTTTATGAGTCAAAAGGGGCTGTGTGGGCTGACGAATCCATTCGTCACCTATGAAAGGAGTTTCGGGGGCTATTTTTGACTGGGCACTAAGTCATTTTTCTTTGACTATTTATGAGTCAAGAGGGCTGTAGGGGCTGACGAATCCATTCGTCACCTGTGAAAAGAGTTTCGAGGGCTACTTCTTAGTGGGCAGCGACTCGGTTTTCCTTGACTGTTTATGAGTCACCAGGGACTGTTTGGGCTGCCGAATCCATTCGCCACCTGTGAAAGCAGTTTCGGGGGCTATATCTGAATGGGCAGCGGGTCATTTTTCCTTGACTATTTATGAGTCAACAGGGGCTGTGGTGGCTGACGAATCCATTCATCACATGTGAAAGCAGTTTCAGGGGCGATTTCTGAGAGGGCAACGACTCAGTTTTTCGTGACTGTTTTTGAGTCAAAAGGGGCTGTGTGGGCTGACGAATCCATTCGTCACCTGTGAAAGGAGTTTCGGGGGCTACTTCTGAGTGGGCAGCGACTCAGTTTTCGTTGATTGTTTATGAGTCACCAGGGGCTGTTTGGGCTGACGAATCCATTGGTCACCTGTGAAAGGAGTTTCGGGGGGTATTTTTGACTATGCAGCGAGTTCGTTTTCCTTGACTGTTTATGAGACAACAGGGGCCGTGTGGGCTGGCGACTCCATTCATCACCTGTAAAAAGAGTTTCGAGGGCTACTTATGAGTGGGCAGCGACTCAGTTTTCCTTGACTGTTTATGAGTCAACAGAGGCTGTTTGTGCTGACGCATCCATTCGTCACCTGTGAAAGGAGTTTCTGGAGCTATTTTTGACTCAGCAACGAGTCAGTTTTCGTTGATTGTTTATGAGTTAACAGGGGCTGTGGGGGCTGACGAATCCATTCGTCACTTGTGAAAAGAGTTTCGAGGGCTACTGATTAGTGGGCAGCGATTCCGTTTTGCTAGACTTTATATGAGTCAACAGGGGTTGTGTGGGCTGATAAATCCTTTCATCACTTGTGAAAGCAGTTTCAGGGACGATTTCTGAGAGGGCAACGACCCAGTTTTTCATGACTGTTTATGAGTCAAAAGGGCTGCGTGGGCTGACGAATCCATTCGTCCCCTGTGAAAGGAGTTTCGGGGGCTATTTTTGACTGGGCACTAAGTCATTTTTCTTTGACTATTTATGAGTCAAGAGGGCTGTAGGGGCTGACGAATCCATTCGTCACCTATGAAAAGACTTTCGAGGGCTACTTCTTAGTGGGCAGCGACTCGGTTTTCCTTGACTGTTTATGAGTCACCAGGGGCTGTTTGGGCTGCCGAATCCATTCGCCACCTGGGAAAGCAGTTTCGGGGGCTATATCTGAATGGGCAGGGAGTTAGTTTTCTTAACTTTATATGAGTCAGCAGGGGTTGTGTGGGCTGATGAATCCATTCATCACTTGTGAAAGTAGTTTCAGGGACGATTTCTGAGAGGGCAACGACCCAGTTTTTCATGACTGTTTATGAGTCAAAAGGGGCTGCGTGGGCTGACGAATCCATTCGTCACCTGTGAAAGGAGTTTCGGGGGCTATTTTTGACTCCGCAACGAATCAGTTTTCTTTGACTGTTTAGGAGTTAACAGGGGGTGTGGAGGCTGACAAATCCATTCGTCACCTGTGAAAAGAGTTTCGAGGGCTACTTGTGAGTGGGCAGCGACTCAGTTTTCCTTGACTGTTTATGAGTCACCAGGGGCTGTTTGGGCTGCCGAATCCATTCGCCACTTGGGAAAGTAGTTTCAGGGGCTATATCTGAATGGACAGGGAGTCAATTTTCCTTAATTTTATATGAGTCAACAGGGGCTGTGTGGGCTGATGAATCCATTCATCACTTGTGAAAGCAGTTTCAGGGACGATTTCTGAAAGGGCAACGACTCAGTTTTTCATGACTGTTTATGAGTCAAAAGGGGCTGCGTGGGCTGACGAATCCATTCGTCACCTGTGAAAGGTGTTTCGGGGGCTATTTTTGACTCGGCAACGAATCAGTTTTCTTTTACTATTTATGAGTCAACAGGGGCTGTAGGGGCTGACGATTCCATTCGTCATATGTGAAAAGAGTTTCGAGGGCTACTTCTTAGTGGGCAGCGACTTGGTTTTCCTTGACTGTTTATGAGTCACAGGGGCTGTTTAGGCTGCCGAATCAATTCGTCACCTGGGAAAGCAGTTTCGGGTGCTATATCTGAATGGGCAGCGAGTCAGTTTTCCTTAACTTTATATGAGCCAACAAAGGCTGCGGGGGCTGACGAATCCATTCGTCACATGTGAAAAGAGTTTCGAGGGCAACTTCTGAGTGGGCAGCGACTAAGTTTTCCTTGACTGTTTATAAGTCACCAAGGCTGTTTGGGCTGACGAATCCATTCGCCAACTGTGCAAGCAGTTTTGGGGGCTATATCTGAAGGGGTTCGAGTCAGTTTTTCTTGACTGTTTATGAATCAAGAGGGACTGTGTGGGCTGACGAATCCATTCATCACCTGTGAAAGCAGTTTCAGGGGCCATTTCTTAGAGGGCAACGACTCGGTTTTTCGTGACTGTTTATGAGTCAAAAGTGGCTGTTTGGGCTGACGAATCCATTCGTCACCTGTGAAAGCAGTTTCAGGAGCGATTACTGACTCGGCAGTGAGTCATTTTCTTTTACTGTTTATGAGTCAACAGGGGCTGTGGGGGCTGACGAATCCATTCGTCACCTGTGAAGGGAGTTTCGGGGGCTTTTTTTGACTCGGCAGCGAGTCAGTTTTCGTTGACTGTTTATGAGTCAACAAAGGTTGTGGGGGATGACGAATCCATTCGTCACCTGTGAAAAGAGTTTCGAGGGCTACTTATGAGTGGGCAGTGACTCGGTTTTCCTTGACTGTTTGTGAGTCACCAGGGGCTGTTTGGGCTGTCGAAACAATTCGTCACCTGGGAAAGCAGTTTCGGGCGCTATATTTGAATGGGCAGCGAGTTAGTTTTCCTTAACTTTATATGAGCCAACAGGGGTTGTGTGGGCTGACGAATGCATTCATCACTTGTGAAAGCAGTCTCAGGGGCGATTTCGACTCAATTTTTCATGACTATTTTTGAGTCAAAAGGGGCAGTGTAGGCTGATGAATCCATTCGCCACCTGTGAAAGCAGTTTCGGGGGCTATATCTGAATGGGCTCCGAGTCAGTTTTTCTTGACAGTTTATGAATCAATAGGGGCTGTGTGGCCTGACGAATCCATTTGTCACCTTTGAAAGGAGTTTCGGGGGCTACTTCTGAGTGGGCAGCAACTCAGTTTTCCTTGATTCTTTATGAGTCACCAGGGGCTGTTTGGGCTGCCAAATCAATTCGTCACCTGGGAAAGCAGTTTGGGCGCTATATCTAAATGGGCAGCGAGTCAGTTTTCCTTAACTTTATATGAGCCAACAGAGGTTGTGTGGGCTGACGAATCCATTCATCACTTGTGAAAGCAGTCTCAGGGGCGATTTCTAAGAGGGCAACGACTCAGTTTTTCGTGACTGTTTATGAGTCAAAAGGGGCTGTGTGGGCTGACGAATCCATTCGCCAGCTGTGAAAGCAGTTTCGGGGGCTATATCTGAATGGGTTGCGAGGCAGTTTTCCTTGACTGTTTATGAGTCAAAAGGGGCTGTTTGGGTGACGAATCCATTTGCCACCTGTGAAAGCAGTTTCAGGGGCTATATCTGAATGGGCAGCGAATCAGTTTTCCTTGACTGTTTTTGAGTCAACAGGGGCTGTTTGGGCTGACGAATCCATTCGCCACCTGTGAAAGTAGTTTCGGGGGTTATATCTGAATGAGCATCGAGTCAGTTTTTCTTGACTGTTTATGAATCAACAGGCGTTGTGGGGGCTGACGAATCCATTCGTCCCCTGTGAAAGGAGTTTCGGTGGCTTTTTTTAACTGGGCAGCGAATCAGTTTTCTTTGACTGTTTATGAGTCAACAAAGGCTGTGGGGGCTGACGAATCCATTCGTCACATGTGAAAAGAGTTTCGAGGGCAACTTCTGAGTGGGCAGCGACTAAGTTTTCCTTTACTGTTTATCAGTCACCAAGGGCTGTTTGCGCTGACGAATCCATTCGCCACCTGTGAAAGATGTTTCGGGGGCTATATCTGAATGGGTTGCGAGTAAGATTTCCTTCACTGTTTATGAGTCAACAGGGGCTGTTTGGGCTGACGAATCCATTCGCCACCTGTGAAAGCAGTTTCGGGGGTTATATCTGAAAGAGCATCGAGTCAGTTTTTCTTGACTGTTTATGAATCAACAGGGGCTGTGGGGGCTAACGAATCCATTCGTCCCATGTGAAAGGAGTTTCGGGGGCTTTTTGTGACTGGGCAGCGAGTCAGTTTCCTTTGACTATTTATGAGTCAACAAAGGCTGTGAGGGCTGACGAATCCATTCGTCACATGTGAAAAGAGTTTCGAGGGCAACTTGTGAGTGGGTAGCGACTAAGTTTTCCTTAACTGTTTATAAGTCACCAGGGGCTGTTTGGGCTGACGAATCCATTCGCCACCTGTGAAAGCAGTTTCGGGGGCTATATCTGAATGGGCAGCGAATCAGTTTGCGTTGACTGTTTATGAGTCAACAGGGGCTGTATGGGCTGACGAATCCATTCATCACTTGTGAAAGCAATTTCAAGGGCCCTTTCTGAGAGGGCAACGTCTCAGTTTTCGTGACTGTTTATGAGTCACCAGGTGCTGTTTGGGCTGCAGAATCCATTCGCCACCTGTGAAAGCAGTTTCGAGGCTATATCTGAATGGGCTGCAAGTCAGTTTTCATTGACTGTTTATGAAGCAACAGGGGTTGTGTGGGCTGACGAATCCATTCATCACTTGTGAAAGCAGTTTCAAGGGCCCTTTCTGAGAGGGCAACGTCTCAGTTTTCGTGACTGTTTATGAGTCACCAGGTGCTGTTTGGGCTGCAGAATCCATTCGCCACCTGTGAAAGCTGTTTCGAGGGCTATATCTGAATGGGCTGCGAGTCAGTTTTTCTTGACTGTTTATGAACCAACAGGGGTTGTGTGGGCTGACGTATCCATTCATCACCTGTGAAAGCAGTTTTAGGGGCCATTTCTTAGTGGGCAACTACTTCGTTTTTCATGACTGTTTATGAGTCAAAAGGGGCTGTTTGGGCTGACGAATCCATTCGTCACCTGTGAAAGAAGTTTCAGGGGCGATTTTTGACTCGACAACGAGTCATTTTCTTTTACTGTTTATGAGTCAACAGGGGCTGTGGGGGATGACGAATCCATTCATCACGTGTGAAAGGAGTTTCGGGGGCTTTTTTTGACTCGACAACGAGTCATTTTCTTTTACTGTTTATGAGTCAACAAAGGCTGTGGGGGCTGACGAATCCATTCGTCACATGTGAAAAGAGTTTCCAGGGCAACTTCTGAGTGGGCAGCGACTAAGTTTTCCTTGACTGTTTATGAGTCACCAGGGGTTGTTTGAGCTGCCAAATCCATTCGCCACCTGTGAAAGCAGTTTCGGGGGCTATATCTGAAGGGGTCGCGAGTCTGTTTTCCTTGACTGTTTATAAGACAACAGAGGCTGTTTGGGCTGACGAATCCAATCGCCACCTATGAAAGCAGTTTCGGGGGTTATATCTGAATAGGCAGCGAGTCAGTTTTCCTTGACTGTTTATGAGTCAACAGGGGCTGTTTGGGCTGACGAATCCATTCGCCACCTATGAAAGCAGTTTCGGGGGTTATATCTGAATGGGCATGGAGTCAGTTTTTCTTGACTGTTTATGAATCAACAGGGGCTGTGGGGGCTGACGAATCCATTCGTCACCTGTGAAAGGAGTTTCGGGGGCTTTGTTTGACTGGGCAGCGAGTCAGTTTCCTTTGACCATTTATGAGGCAACAAAGGCTGTGGGGGCTGACGAATCCATTCGTCACATGTGAAAAGAGGTTCGAGGGCAACTTCTGAGTGAGCAGCGACTAAGTTTTCCTTGACTGTTTATAAGTCACCAGGGGCTGTTTGGGCTGACGAATCCATTCACCACCTGTGAAAGCAGTTTCGGGGGCTATATCTGAATGGGCCACGAGTCAGTTTTCCTTTACTTTTTCTCAGTCACCAAGGGCTGTTTGGGCTGACGAATCCATTCGCCAACTGTGAAAGCTGTTTTGGGGGCTAATCTGACTGGGCCGCGAGTCAGTTTTCCTTTACTTTTTATAAGTCAACAGGGGCTGTTTGGGCTGACGAATCCATTCGCCACCTGTGAAAGCAGTTTCAAGTGCTATAACTGAATGTGCAGCGAGTCAATTTTCCTTAACTGTTTATGAGTCAGCAGGGGTTGTGGGGGGTGACGAATCCATTCGTCACCTGTGAAAGAAGTTTCGGGGGCTTTTTTTGTCTGGGCAGCGAGTCAGTTTTCTTTGACTGTTTATGAGTCAACAAAGGATGTGGGGGCTGACGAATCCATTCGTCACATGTGAAAAGAGTTTCGAGGGCAACTTCTGAGTGGGCAACGACTAAGTTTTCCTTGACTGTTTATCAGTCACCAGGGGCTGTGTGGGCTGACGAATCCATTCGCCACTTGTGAAAGCTGTTTCGGGGGCTACATCTGAAGGGGCCGCGAGTCAGTTTTCCTTCACTGTTTATAAGTCACCAGGGGTTGTTTGGGCTGACGAATCCATTCGCCACCTGTGAAAGCAGTTTCGGGGGCTATATCTGAAGGGGTCGCGAGTCTGTTTTCCTTGACTGTTTATAAGACAACAGAGGCTGTTTGGGCTGACGAATCCAGTCGCCACCTATGAAAGCAGTTTCAGGGGTTATATCTGAATAGGCAGCGAGTCAGTTTTCCTTGACTGTTTATGAGTCAATAGGGGCTGTTTGGGCTGACGAATCCATTCGCCACCTATGAAAGCAGTTTCGGGGGTTATATCTGAATGGGCATCGAGTCAGTTTTTCTTGACTGTTTATGAATCAACAGGGGCTGTGGGGGCTCACGAATCCATTCGTCACCTGTGAAAGGAGTTTCGGGGGCTTTGTTTGACTGGGCAGCGAGTCAGTTTCCTTTGACCATTTATGAGTCAACAAAGGCTGTGGGGGCTGACAAATCCATTCGTCACATGTGAAAAGAGGTTCGAGGGCAACTTCTGAGTGAGCAGCGACTAAGTTTTCCTTGACTGTTTATAAGTCACCAGGGGCTGTTTGGGCTGACGAATCCATTCACCACCTGTGAAAGCAGTTTCGGGGGCTATATCTGAATGGGCCACGAGTCAGTTTTCCTTTACTTTTTCTCAGTCACCAAGGGCTGTTTGGGCTGACGAATCCATTCGCCAACTGTGAAAGCTGTTTTGGGGGCTATATCTGACTGGGCCGCGAGTCAGTTTTCCTTTACTTTTTATAAATCAACAGGGGCAGTTTGGGCTGACGAATCCATTCGCCACCTGTGAAAGCAGTTTCAAGTGCTATAACTGAATGTGCAGCGAGTCAATTTTCCTTGACTGTTTATGAGTCAACAGGGGCTGTGGGGGGTGACGAATCCATTCGTCACCTGTGAAAGAAGTTTCGGGGGCTTTTTTTGTTTGGGCAGCGAGTCAGTTTTCTTTGACTGTTTATGAGTCAACAAAGGATGTGGGGGCTGACGAATCCATTCGTCACATGTGAAAAGAGTTTCGAGGGCAACTTCTGAGTGGGCAACGACTAAGTTTTCCTTGACTGTTTATCAGTCACCAGGGGCTGTGTGGGCTGACGAATCCATTCGCCACTTGTGAAAGCTGTTTCGGGGGCTACATCTGAAGGGGCCGCGAGTCAGTTTTCCTTCACTGTTTATAAGTCACCAGGGGTTGTTTGGGCTGACGAATCCATTCGCCACCTGTGAAAGCAGTTTCGGGGGCTATATCTGAAGGGGTCGCGAGTCTGTTTTCCTTGACTGTTTATAAGACAACAGAGGCTGTTTGGGATGACGAATCCAGTCGCCACCTATGAAAGCAGTTTCAGGGGTTATATCTGAATAGGCAGCGAGTCAGTTTTCCTTGACTGTTTATGAGTCAACAGGGGCTGTTTGGGCTGACGAATCCATTCGCCACCTATGAAAGCAGTTTCGGGGGTTATATCTGAATGGGCATCGAGTCAGTTTTTCTTGACTGTTTATGAATCAACAGGGGCTGTGGGGGCTAACGAATCCATTCGTCACCTGTGAAAGGAGTTTCGGGGGCTTTGTTTGACTGGGCAGCGAGTCAGTTTCCTTTGACCATTTATGAGTCAACAAAGGCTGTGGGGGCTAACAAATCCATTCGTCACATGTGAAAAGAGGTTCGAGGGCAACTTCTGAGTGAGCAGCGACTAAGTTTTCCTTGACTGTTTATAAGTCACCAGGGGCTGTTTGGGCTGACGAATCCATTCACCACCTGTGAAAGCAGTTTCGGGGGCTATATCTGAATGGGCCACGAGTCAGTTTTCCTTTACTTTTTCTCAGTCACCAAGGGCTGTTTGGGCTGACGAATCCATTCGCCAACTGTGAAAGCTGTTTTGGGGGCTATATCTGATTGGGCCGCGAGTCAGTTTTCCTTTACTTTTTATAAGTCAATAGGGGCTGTTTGGGCTAACGAATCCATTCGCCACCTGTGAAAGCAGTTTCAAGTGCTATAACTGAATATGCAGCAAGTCAATTTTCCTTGAATGTTTATGAGTCAACAGGGGCTGTGGGGGGTGACGAATCCATTCTTCACATGTGAAAAGAGTTGCGAGGGCAACTTCTGAGTGGGCAACGACTAAGTTTTCCTTGACTGTTTATGAGTCACCACGGGCTGTTTGGGCTGACGAATCCATTCGCCACCTGTGAAAGGAGTTTCAGGGCCTATATCTGAATGGGCAGCGACTCAGTTTTCCTTAACTGTTTCTGAGTCAACAGGGGCTGTTTGGGCTGACGAATCCATTCGCCACCTGTGAAAGCAGTTTCAGGTGCTATAACTGAATGCGCAGCGAGTCATTTTCCTTGACTGTTTATGAGTCAACAGGGGCTGTGGGGGGTGACGAATCCATTCGTCACCGGTGAAAGAAGTTTCGGGGGCTTTTTTTGTCTGGGCAGCGAGTCAGTTTTCTTTGACTCTTTATGAGTCAACAAAGGATGTGGGGGCTGACGAATCCATTCGTCACATGTGAAAAGAGTTTCGAGGGCAACTTCTGAGTGGGCAACGACTAAGTTTTCCTTGACTGTTTATCAGTCACCAAGGGCTGTTTCCGCTGACGAATCCATTCGCCACCTGTGAAAGCTGTTTCGGGGGCTCTATCTGAATGGGCCGCGACTCAGTTTTCCTTGATTGTTTAATAGTCACCGGGGGCTGTTTGGGCTGACGAATCTATTCACCACCTGTGAAAGCTGTTTCGTGGGCTATATCTAAATGGGCCGCGAGTCAGTTTTCCTTTACTTTTTATGAGTCAACAGGGGCTGTTTGGGCTGACGAATTCATTCGCCACCTGTGAAAGCAGTTTCGGGGGCTATAACTGAATGTGCAGCGAGTCAATTTTCCTTGACTGTTTATGAGTCAGCAGGGTTTGTGGGGGTGACGAATCCATTCGCTACCTGTGAAAACAGTTTCGGGGGTTATATCTGAATGGGCATCGAGTCAGTTTTTCTTGACTGTTTATGAATCAACAGGGCCTGTGGGGGCTGACGAATCCATTCGTCACCTGTGAAAGGAGTTTCGGGGGCTTTTTTTGACTGGGCAACGAGTCAGTTTCCTTTGACCATTTATGAGGCAACAAAGGCTGTGGGGGCTGACGAATCCATTCGTCACATGTGAAAAGAGGTTCGAGGGCAACTTCTGAGTGAGCAGCGACTAAGTTTTCCTTGACTGTTTATAAGTCACCAGGGGCTGTTTGGGCTGACGAATCCATTCGCCACCTGTGAAAGCAGTTTCGGGGGCTATATCTGAATGGGCCGCGAGTCAGTTTTCCTTTACTTCTTATCAGTCACCATGGGCTGTTTGGGCTGACGAATCCATTCGCCAACTGTGAAAGCTGTTTTGGGGGCTATATCTGACTGGGCCGCGAGTCAGTTTTCCTTTACTTTTTATAAGTCAACAGGGGCTGTTTGGGCTGACGAATCCATTCGCCACCTGTGAAAGCTGTTTCAGGTGCTATAACTGAATGTGCAGCGAGTCAATTTTCCTTGACTGTTTATGAGTCAACAGGGGCTGTGGGGGGTGACGAATCCATTCGTCACCTGTGAAAGAAGTTTCGGGGGCATTTTTTGTCTGGGCAGCGAGTCAGTTTTCTTTGACTGTTTATGAGTCAACAAAGGATGTGGGGGCTGACGAATCTATTCATCACATGTGAAAAGAGTTTCGAGGGCAACTTCTGAGTGGGCAACGACTAAGTTTTCCTTGACTGTTTATCAGTCACCATGGGCTGTTTGGGCTGACGAATCTATTCGCCACCGTGAAAGCAGTTTCGGGGGCTATATCTGAATGGGCCGCGAGTCAATTTTCCTCGACTGTTTGTGAGTCAACAGGGGCTGTGGGGGGTGACGAATCCATTCGTCACCTGTGAAAGCAGTTTCGGGGGCCATATCTGAATGGGCCGCGAGTAAGTTTTCCTTTACTTTTTATCAGTCACCACGGGCTGTTTGGGCTGACGAATCCATTCGCAAACTGTGAAAGCTGTTTCGGGGGCTATATCTGACTGGGCCGCGAGTCAGTTTTCCTTTACTTTTTATGAGTCAACAAGGGCTGTTTGGGCTGACGAATCCATTCGCCACCTGTGAAAGCAGTTTCAGGTGCTATAACTGAATGTGCAGCGAGTCAATTTTCCTTGACTGTTTATGAATCAACAGGGGCTGTGGGGGGTGACGAATCCATTCGTCACCTGTGAAAGAAGTTTCGGGCGCTTTTTTTGTCTGGGCAGCGAGTCAGTTTTCTTTGACTGTTTATGAGTCAACAAAGGATGTGGGGGCTGACGAATCCATTCGTCACATGTGAAAAGAGTTTCGAGGGCAACTTCTGAGTGGGCAACGACTAAGTTTTCCTTGACTGTTTATCAGTCACCACGGGCTGTTTGGGCTGACGAATCCATTCGCCACCTTTGAAAGCAGTTTCGGGGCCTATATCTGAATGGGCAGCGACTCAGTTTTCCTTGACTGTTTCTGAGTCAACAGGGGCTGTGTGGGCTGACGAATCCATTCGCCACCTGTGAAAACTGTTTCGGGGGCTATATTTGAATGGGCCGCGAGTCAGTTTTCCTTGACTGTTTATGAGTCAACAAGGGCTGTGGGGGGTGGCAAATCCTTTCGTCATCGGTGAAAGAAGTTTCGGGGGCTTTTTTTGTCTGGGCAGCGAGTCAGTTTTCTTTGACTGTTTATAAGTCAACAAAGGATGTGGGGGCTGACGAATTCATTCGTTACATGTGAAAAGAGTTTCGAGGGCAACTTCTGAGTGGGCAACGACTAAGTTTTCCTTGACTGTTTATCAGTCACCAAGGGCTGTTTGCGCTGACGAATCCATTCGCTACCTGTGAAAGCTGTTTCGGGGGCTCTATCTGAATGGGCCGCGACTCAGTTTTCCTTTATTGTTTATCAATCACTGGGGCTGTTTGGGCTGACGAATCCATTCACCACCTGTGAAAGCTGTTTCGGGGGCTATATCTGAATGGGCCGCGAGTCAGTTTTCCTTTACTTTTTATGAGTCAACAGGGGCTGTTTGGGCTGACGAATCCATTCG
>Ga0325404_1006555_pt1 | contig 12204 bp, 7 predicted proteins | sample PopdelMetagenome_18_FD_205664 | JGI IMG/M metagenome (GOLD analysis project Ga0325404, IMG submission 205664) | Populus deltoides microbial communities from Bellville, Georgia, United States - Xylem-Control-R1 | ecosystem: Host-associated > Plants > Phyllosphere > Stem > Wood/Secondary xylem... | reverse complement strand
TATAATAGTTTTTTCCTCCATGCAATACGTGTCAGTACATATGCCTGAACAATTGTGAAAACATGGAAAAATCTGATAATAATGTGGGAAACAAATTTTGAAACATTGTAAACTGGTTCTGGTCCCCCTAAAGTGGATAAGGACTTTTATGAAGTCTGCTTGCTTGGCTTAATTTTCACCTTCATGGTTGCAAGCCCATAATTTTTATTATTGCTCGGTTTAATTACACTTTAGATATATATGTGGTGTCGATTTTTGACAAAGACATTCTTGTGGTTTTTATTTTGGTAATTAGATCTTTGTGATTTGGACCATTAAGCAGTAGAGGTCTCTTCATCTATCCGCAACCCACTTTATTATTGATTTTGAGTTTTAAATGGAAGATGAGATGCATGTTAGGTTTTTATTGGTTTAAATTTTAGAAATAAGAAAATTAAAAATTTGAAAAAAAACAAAAATATTTGTTAAAAATTTGGCCAACTCTTAATTTATTTATGGGTAGATTTTTTCTTTGAATTTTTTTGAAGTTAGATTTTTTTTTTCGTGATTTATTTTAAAAGGAAAAAAAAATGATTATATGTTTTTGCTAATATTTTATTAATTTATGCTAGATTTTTTATTTTTTTTTGTAATTTTTAATCTTTTAGTTAACTGTTTATTTATCTACCATAAAAAAATACTTTTTTTTTTAAAAAAAAGTGTTAGTTTATTTTTTTATTTCATCAATGAAGGATAAAATTATGGATTTATTGATAAAACATACTCGATTCAATTTATGTATTTTTTTTATATGCATAATCTTTCACCAATTTGTTTAATTTATGCAAAACCATTTTAAATATTTTTTATTTGAAAAAAATAGAAAAATTACTTCTAGCTATAAATAAATAAAAAGTAAAGTTTTTAATCAATTTGTTTTTCAATTAGGACCAATAGAAAGTTGACATGTCTCCTAATCCCTTTAAAAGTGAAAATTAACAAAAAATTGAATTGACTATGGATGGAAGGATCTCTGCTGCGGAGTGGACCAAACCATAAGATCCAATTGCCTAAATTGAAATTAAAAAAGTGTCTTTGTCAAAAAATGATACCACAAGTACATCTAGTGCAATTAAATCAATACTGCTCCAAGCAATGACCCTGGAGACCTTTTTTTAACAGAGAACATAACTTGCCATCTAGATTACTCAGAAATTATTGCCTTTTTTCTCAAATTTATGTAATATCAACTAGTTTTATTTACAGTGACCACTGCCATCTATGTATTCTTTACTTTAATTTTATGCTATGCTATATAATTGCTTAAACTTTGTTTTATTTTCAGGATATTAAGGTTACAGACGATGATGAGGCTGCAAGTTCTCAATTAATCCAGGTTGAAATGAGTGAAAATATCATTGAAAAATCACTTGTAAAGCTAAAGGAAACAAGCACGGTATGGCTAGCCCTTTTCATTATTTAGTAATTAATACAGTATTATGTATCTTTCAAGCTCAACATCATTGAGTGGATAAGACTACCTAACGTTCTGTGCTATGATGGTGTTGTGTTTTTCCTATGAATTGATTTTTTCTGTTCCTTGCACCTGGCCTTTTGTGATTAAAATTATTTGGTTGGCTTGATGACAGTGGCTATTCAATTGGTTTAGTTAAAGCTACATGAGTAAAGTACAAGTCTTTCCGAGGCCCAAATATATTAACTGAAATAAATACATTGTTTCTGCATGAACATGAACATCTATTTGTACCTGTATTGGTTTTTGTGCAGGAATGCTAGGCATGGTGAAACAGATGCAAAATAATGTTTTCATTTCTTTGAATTGTTGAGAAGAAAAAAGAACTGAAGGATTTGAAACTCCCTCCCAGTTAAATCTTTAGTATACATTCTGTGACTACTATATGATGTATGGCATTTTAGGTTTTCAATTTTATAACTCAGCTCCTTGACTGTTTATTTGTCATTTGTAACATATATGGTTAAATATGCACAGGATGTCTTGCAAGGAACTCAGCTTCTAGGTATTGATGTTGCTGCTGCAATGGGGTTTCTTAAAAGGGCCTTGATTGGAGATGAGTTAACAGAGAAAGAAAAAAAAGTTCTCTTGAGAACCGTGACGGATTTGGCATCAGTGGTTCCTATCGGTGTTCTTATGCTTCTTCCAGTAAGTCTCATCATAAAATTATCCTAATCAACAGTGTATTATTTTAGTTGTCTCATTTACATCCTCTCATTAATCTTCAAATACACACTTCTCTCATGTGTCATTACTTCTCATTCATTCATAAGGCCAGTGTAGTTTTTCACTTCTCCTTCTGTTGTAGTGCAATTGGTACTGGTAAATGAAATATTGCTTTAGGACAATACAGTTATTTAGAAATACATGACCCTGGTGTTATTTTGAAGGTTTATGGATATATGAAACTTGTATTTGTTTCCATTACAGTTGGATTATTTCTGTGGCACAGCTTTGTGGATCACCCTTTTTTATTGTCATTCTATTTGAGAAATCCACTTGTCAACCTTCATATATTTAGCAAGTATAGAACCCGACCAAGCTTCTGTATGGTATATATATATTGATATCGTAAAAGGTCAAAAATTGTTACTTCTGGTGCAAGTTAAAAAAAGGGATAGATGCCTAAAAATTTCCAAGCATACAAGAGCTTGGCTAGCTGCAAGTGCACCACTAACTGACCTACAAGTTGGCCAGGTTCACTTCATGTTTATAATCTGACTTGTCATTGGATCTGGGATGATTCTGTGGTTATTTTGATAGCAACTGATTGAAACTGCACCTCCACCACAGCAAAGATATTTTGAAATTTTTGAGTGCAGGATTATGGGTGTTAATGATACGTGATCCTCAGAATTGGGTTTCTTATACATATGGTAAACTGAATTGCATATTCACAAGAGCTTCAATCCAAATCTGTGATATATTGCATGTTCACAATTTACATCTGTCTGCACTGTTTTTTCCACTGTGACCTGATGTAGAAGGGGTAATTTGTGCATTGTAGGTCACTGCTGTGGGGCATGCAGCAATGTTGGCTGCTATCCAGAGATATGTGCCAGCTTTGGTGCGTTGTTTCTGAGCTAATAACTTCCCTTTTTATGCTCTTCTTTAGATGTCAAATCTCCGGGCTTCTAATTTGTTCATTGGCAGATACCATCCACATATGGAGCAGAAAGGTTGGATCTCCTGAGACAGCTTGAGAAAGTGAAGGAAATGGAAACCAGTGAACTGGATGCCAAAGAAAATGGAGAGATACTATCCTGATCACATGCAGCCCAGATTATGTACAGCCCGGGCAGTGAAAAAAACCTTCAAGATGAGGTAACTTCGAAATTATGTAATCTGATATCACTTGGTTCTGAATCCCATTGACAGTAAATTAGCATATAGTATTTCATTCCATATGTCTGGTATTCCAGGTAGACACCAATGACTGCAGTCCTATGGAGCGTCAACTGGAGTGCCTGGTTCACGATGACGAGAAGGGTGACCATCATAGCTGAACCGTGTCAAATGTGTAATGTTTAAGAACTGAACCTTCCTGTCTCCGTAATCCATCTCTTTGATTACAGTAGAAATAATTTGGTTATGCACTGGCTCTGGTTCCAGCATTGTGTAGTTTGTCAATGGTTGTCTGTCCATATCTCATCAATCCCCCTCATCCCACGTACCATTCCTGCATTTTTTCATATCAAAAAATTGTAACGACATATTACCCGATGTGTACAGTTCCCAGCTGGAAGTGCGCCAAGAATATTTACCTGTAATGTACTGGAGAGTAGCCACGGAAGAAAACACGAGTCCTTTCGGGGTTTAAATTTTCAATCCATAACTTCGGTGTTTGTAGAGATTTTTTAAATGCCTCCATCACATTCAACGACACAGTCACTTTACCTTTGTCCTCAAAATAGTAACCCCTGCATGCACACACCAAATAGTCAATTTATTCCATGCAGCTTAAATTTATTGTCAGCATTAAATACAGAGACTGTAAAATAGGAGAGAAAATATCATACATCTTGACAGTTTTATCTTTCATTCCACCAATGCCCGATGTTGACCACCAGAACATCAGCCCCTTCCCATTTTTTGGAGAACCAGTGTAAGTGGTCGGGCTTAGCCGATGAGTAACCAGGAAAGGCGCCCTGTAATATTCAACTTTGAGATTGTACCCGGAAAGGTGCCCTTGTGTGTTTAGTCATGGGTTCCCGTATTCTTCATGTATTGAAGACTTGTTGGAAACTCCTTGAGCAAGCATGCACAAGAAAGGCTCCCACTGGTTTCTGCCAACAGAGTCCCCAGCAAACACAATCCCCCCATTTCTGCTTCTTTCTAGAAGTTCACTTGCATTAAATCTGAGAAGAAACGAAAGGGATTTATATGAGGAAATCTCATGTGGAGCTACAAATTGTCTTCATGTGCATTTGGAACTTTATAAGCCTTGCAGTGATTATTTCTTAGTGGAGCTAATTAATTCCAAAATTAAATTTATTTTATGTTTTTTTCTTTATTTTCTCAACTAAATACATTTTATTTTTATCTTGAGGAAAATGATTCATAAACAAATTCTTGATAGTGAAATTTCATACAAATTGACGTGTGAATTGATGAATAAGGAAGCATGGATTTCATGAATAATAAATGATTCATCTTTATAAAAACCAGTCCATTATTACCTGCGGGGGCTCTCGGTCTGAACAAGTGCGATGTAAATTGATGGGGTGCAATGAAAATACGAAATGTATGGAAAATGATCCTAGTTAGCTGTTGTAGGGACAACTGCAGTGATGCTGATAGAGATTGTCTCATGCACTTCACGTATAATGAAAAAGGGCCTTGAAGCTTCTGTTTCTCCTAAAACAGTAATCCGCGTAAACTGGTCTAGCAAAAAAAACCTGAAAGCCCAAGTATAATATTATAGTATTCTCCCGACTTTTTATCCCTGATGATCAATTAGGGTCTCCAATGAATTTTAGCAATCCAATATTGGTAAGGTGTTTACTTTCGTGGAGAATTCAAAGATCCAACATTCAAGGAAGCATCTAATGCATGCAGGCATCTTGAAAGTTTAATGATGAGCTTCCATACCTTGGCAAACCACACCCTTCTGGCTGCCATCGCCAATTCTGATACTTTCTTCCATTTCCAAACACATCGAAAGCCAGGATCAAGAAAGGGACAGCTCTCTGTGTAGGATTGATTCTTTTTACTTTCATCCCGAACCCATCTTCCATGAGAATAATCACAGGCTAAGCGTGATGATTTTTTATTGCTGGATAGGATTTGTGACAAGAAACCAAAACGAAAGACTGATAGTGGATCAAAAGGGCCGAAAAGATCAAAGACAATGAGAAAAGAGGTTGCCCACACAAGTTCTCTCTTGATTATGAGAGGAGAGTAAAGAAGTTGGTGTTTTTGGTTTCTGGTGGGCTGTTGATGTGATGATCCATAAGAGATGGAATAACAAGTGTTTTTCCTTTATTATTTAAATTTGAGAGAGAAACAAGGGATATATTATTGCAGTGGTTAATTAATTGGTAACGAAAGTAGGAGAATTAGGGTTCATGCGATGGTGGATTTGCACTCATCTTTTTTTAGGATTCTATTTATCTGAGATCATGAAGGATTATAAAGAAGGGCAATCCATCTTCACTACCACTACCACGTTCATTGCATGTCTTAGCCTATTCTTTCTCTCTCACACACTCTTTTATATACTAATAATAATGGTAATTAGAAAAAAGGGAATCCCTCCCTCTTTTTAATTTTTAATTTTTTTTAATAATAAATAATGATAATGTATTCTGTTATTACTGACTCGTGTCGTGTAATCACCCATATTAATTATCGAAATAAAACCAGCATTGAGCTGCTGGACCCAGCCGAGTCAGGTACTCAGATCAGGTAAAAACGACATCGTGTTTATTTTTAAACTGCAGTGGTAGCCATCCTGATCTTCCTTCAACTTGACAAGCAGAGAGAGAGAGAGCAGTTGAGTGAGTGTAGAGAAGAAAGAGAGAAAATGAAATGAGTCTGCAAATGTGTAAGATTCGATTTGAAAGAAATAGCTGGTTGAATGGGATAGATATTGGTCCTCACCCTAATGATTATATACACAACATAACCTGAAGCCCAATGGTGGAGCTGCTCAACCGAAACCCTCCTCTGTATTTCAACATCTTGGGTTCACTCCCCCCCCGACCCCCGCCCCCCAACTTTGGGGGGATTTATTAGTAAACAAGTATTACCAGATGGGTTTGGTTTAGTTGTTGGAATCATTTAGCATACTTCTTGTTTATGCATGCTTATGTACTGTTTGAAGTAATGTAATTTTGAAATTGTTAACATTTAGAGGCCTTTGTTAATTTTTTTGGCTTTTCTTTTGGTTAATTTGGAAATTGGTATTCAATACTTGCTTTGGATAATAGGGAACCCAATTAATTCTATTGGAATATCTACTTGCTATGTCTTACTGCCTTTAGAATTATGTGAGGTGCCTTTTGGGGAGTTGAATTTGTGAGCTGTCAGTGCAGGCATTGAATCCAATGAGATATTGTTGACGATGAACTTGCAGACTATTTAGCAAGGGTGTGTCTGAGATACAGATGATGCAACCCACCTTTCAGAAAGAAGGAAGCTATAGCCATTTGCATCTCTGGTACTCGGTGGTTTTTTGGCTTGTGACCTTTGCTATTTGGATCCTCTGCCATAAAAAAATCTTTTTTCTGTGATGCTGATCTCTGATTTTTCTAGCATTGCACACACCATTATAACAAGCTGATACTATCTTACTTGGTTTTCCTAAAGAAAATGATCAAAAGACTAATCCTCCCTAGTGTAGTATTGACTTTTTAACATTTCTATTCCTTAGTCATTCCATTGTAGTTATGATTGTTTTCTCAAGATGAACTGAGTGAGGTCCTTTTTATCCCTCTATATGTTTTTATTCTTTTCTGAACCTCCGATTTGTTGCAATAAATTCTGACTTTGTCTAATAGTCTCTCTCTTTTTTTTTGCTTTTTTTTTTCCCCTTAATGCAAATGAAATTAACAGCGGTGGATGCAATGGGAGGTATGGAGACTCTATGGCCTGCTTTACAACTGGTTTACATGACAAGAGCTTCTACATTTAGAGATGCTCTTAAAAGTTTTATACAAGGATATCAGGAATTAAGGTGTTCAGCTGGTCATGGAAATTAAAGAAGAATCTAATACTCAAACGAGGGCAATGCTCCCAAGAAATCTACTTGAGCCAATATTCCAGTGTGGTGATTCAAGTTTTTCTCCTGAGCATCAACCATGGACAAAACCCGTAGAGCTTTGCTACAACTTAACTTTTGAAAAAAAGTTACTATTCTTGTGAAAAGAGTGTAAGAAAAGTTTCTAACATGCTCTATCCCATTTAAGGGTTCTATTTGTACATTAAGACTATGAATATATTGAATCTTTTGTATTTGTACCATATGGAGACGGACATACCATAGACAATGCTGACTGCATTATCAAGTTGATTTGGCTTTATTACATTGTATGGTTTTAGCATTCTTGATGGTTAACCTTGTAACTTTTTGAGTCATTTATTGCATCTGATTTTTATGGATGACCAGAAAGACCACGATTTGTGAATACAGAAGCATGTAGTGTGGAAGGTTGTGACTCTTTTCATTCCTTTTCCTTTCTGGGACAATGGGCATATTACCAGCTATTCCATCCTGGTATCTGCCCATCTATACAATTGATTATATATGGGGAATATCCTTGCAGCAGTTTTCTTTTCTAACAGTCTTTCTAGCATTGTTGCTGCTGTCATTTTGCAGCTTCTGTTGGTACCGGCACTGTGTAGTATGGTTCAGCAACCAACCTAGTCGAATATTTTGGTTCTACTCATTTGAAATGGAATCGAGGATTATTTCTAGCAAGAAATATATCAGGGAATTGATGTTTGGTTGACCGACAAGTCAAGTTTATGCAAAGCTTGGTCTTTTGAGGTCTTAATCTCAACATTTTGACCTAATAATGGTGATTTCTTGATAAAGGGGATACAAGCAACAAGATCCTGGAATCACACACTTAATGTAAACTGAGCATGGTGCTTCTCTCTTCTCTATTGAAAGGGAAGCAATGTAAGATATACTTTTGTACCATCTGCCTTTTTAATTTTCCTCCCTTTTCAGTACTCCTTTTTGGCCCCCTAATTTTTCTGCTACTTTCTCTGCTAACAGGCTGAGGATCATGGGAGTGCACAAGCATTCAAGAAGCTACTATTGAATGTAAAGAAAAGGTGGCAATTCTTGCTCTTGCTTCTCTTATGTAGGCTATTATTTGAGAACATGCATTCCATCAGTATGCTCCAATATCATAGAATGATTAAACTTTTGTGGTGTCTCTTGTCAATATGCTTTTAATTATCTGGTACAGTTAGGATCATTCCTTGTCATACACTAGGTTTCTTTCGGCAGACTCTCAAGTCAAATCATCTCACACTGATCCAGCATGGTATCTTTTTTAGCGTTTGGAGAATTTGGTGGTGGCAGAATATTTGGCTCATATGGCACAAGTGTGAAAACATTTAGTGCAATATATAGGCAGAAAATGAGAAAAGGAGGATTACGCATGATTTGCATAATGTGGAACTAAATAGACTTTAAGGCTCCAGGATGGGAACTTGGCTCTTGCTACTGGCCAGTAACCCTACTTTTATTGAATTGGAAAGTTATATTGGGGCGCCAATAGTTCTAGCATAATAGGTCATAGTTTCTATTATGAAGGGACTGTTATGTCGGCATTTTTTCTTCTACTTTTTTTTAGTAGGGTTGCACACCCAGCCCCCTTCGTGATGACTGGGGTTTTCTTCCAGGTCTTTTCAAGCACATGGTATCTGCTTTAAGTCTTCTCAGGATGATAATATGATAACTAGTCCTTGACCAATAACTGGCATCTTTCTGCATATCATTGATGGATCCTTGGGCACAATAAATTCATATTTTTCTTGTCTTGCAGCTAACCATTTTTCCAAAATTAAGCTGTGGTTGAGTGATTTTTTGGTGACTAGTTGATAAGATTTGTTTTGCTGACTTCTTAGAGTTTTTGTGTTAAAATATACAGTTCTTACCAAATTTAAGGTTTTCATTGCATTTTAGGATGTCTTTGGTGGTGTCAATACTAAATCAACATCCCCATTACTTGTTTTTATTCCTCAGGTTATTGCAAGTTGCTGTTCCCTTTTCTTTTCTTTGTTATGTGTCAGAAGAGGTGAGCTTGAGGTTGATCCAAGAACACCGAAAGCAAAAGCTTGATAAGGAAAAAGCTAAGTGGAATGAAGAAATACTTACATGATGTTTCTATATTTGAACTGTACTGAGTCATGCATGGTTGAATTATTCTTACATGACAAATCCATTATACAGGACCAGTCCCTTCATTCCCTTGATTGGCCACTGTCTGTATACCAATGATAACAACACTAATATGGGGGCCATCCCACTTGCAGAGCACTAAACATTGGACAACATCGCTAGCGGAGGTCAATGGTATCTCTCTCATTTGAATCTTAATGGGCCATGATAATCACATGACACCGTTATCGTTCATTCATACAGGTAATGCACATATCTCTGCATATAGTTCTCTTGCAATTTGTGTTGGGCATGTCATCTCATAAGCCTGTGGTCATTCTCTGCACAGGTTGATCCATTGTCTCTCTCTTGGTACCTAAATTGGTAAAAGCCCTTGTTCACATCTTGGATTAGCCGCAGACACACTAATATGATACATGTTTGAGCCTTAATACTGTTAATGTCTTGAATTTTGCTTGGTTGTAATTGGTTTAGTTACTGATTAGGGTACTTGAATTGACCAAGGAAATAAATCTTTAATCATTTGCCATCAAGGCTGTCCTAGCACGAGGTGTCTTTTCCAAGGGGAAAAAGGTATAAAGCATTTAAGTCGTGGAGAATTGGTGCTGTGGACAAAATAAGAAAGTTCAAAGGTGAAATCAAGTCAACCACTACAATGCATGATCTCCTGTTAGTTTGATTGCATGATCTGGTTACATGAAGCCTATCACTTGCCTTAGGTTTGCTGGTATAATCGTGTTTGCACGGCCCTATCAAGTGATTTCCCTGAATGGATCCCCATCCATTGTGGCATCGTATCAGGAGGCATTTTTCAGCAGTGGCTCAGCGTAGAAATTAAAATTTTACAAGATGGATGATTATATACCCCTCATGTTATTGGAAATACAACTCAACTAGGACTAGTTGATCTTGGTTAGATCTTCTCCGTCTCAACTTTTTAGGCATCCTGTGGTAGCTGTTTACTCTCATAATTTGCTCATTTTTTTCTGTTTGTGCTTCCCATGAGAGCCACCTTGAATGTACGGAATATGCCTAGCATGTGCTTTTGACAACACATTTGTCCTACAAGCATCAATGATTAGGGGTTGTAAGCAAAAGTGGTGTGAAAAGAAATTGGAGGGTATCTCGTCATATCTTTCTAGTGTTTAGCTGGAAAAATAAAGGCATTAGGAAGCAAACATACACAGGACGATAGTTCTGAAAGTGCATTGATGTAGCTTCTGAAATGACCCATAGGTGAGACGAGGAGGCAAACATTCACATACATACACATCAACAATAATCATAGCCAGTGTTGGGTAGAAGTCTCTGAAATGAACCTTAAGTGAGATGAGGAAGGCGGCACCCACTGAGTGCTTTTGATATGGTTAGGTTGATCCTCTAGAGATCAGCAGGGAGAAATATCAAGCCAGTAGATACAAAGTACAGGGTAATGTTATAGTAACTTTAAAGAAAGCTTAGCTTGTGATTATATGCGAAGGCAAGGATCGCCCTTCTCTCGTGTAAACTTCACTCAACAAGAAGTTATACTTCCACAAACATAAGAATAAAAATAAAAAATTCTCTCATTTCTAATCCGAGCCCTCTCAGAAATCAAGAAGTAGAAATCTGATAGCTTCTATATGTTATTGAATCCTTAGAAAATCTTGTTAATTTGATACTGAAATTTGAGTCGAGTGTATGTGTAAGTGGGAGAGCAAAAGATAGTTGCCTTTGTTTGCGTAATCCAATCATTGGACACGCATGATTCTTATAATTAAATTCCCTTTGAAATCTCTCTTGCATGTGCTTATAAAACTGTGTAGGTTTGACTACTTTTTATGAACCTTGTCCTCTTCCACTACTTCTCTGCAACTGAACATGTTCTTGCTACCCTGACGAAATTTGTTACTCCTAGCTTGTTTCATGTCAACTCACTCCTGGTTCTTCTTCAACATGTTCAAATCACAATAGAAACCACCATTTCAGAGAATTCTAATAGCATTTCCCTAGACTGGCAATAAATTACAATCCTCAGATTTTGAATAAAGATAGAAAGAAAATTAATGCTCTTTCTGTCTCTCTTAGCTTCTCACTATGTGGAGCATCAAAAACAGCTTGGATTGATATGAAGATTAAAAAAAAAAAAACAGAGAGAGAGAGAGAGGGCTAGTATAGTACTACTGGGCTGCCATCCATCTATTCAAAACCACCCACCCACCCACCCACCCACCACCATACCCTCCCATTATTATGATAATGAGCAGCTATGAAAAAATCTTCAGGCAGAATCTCAACAGTGCCCAAATAGATTCTACCCCCCCGATTTATCAATCGGAAACCACCCCACAATTTGGGCCCTACCTCCCATCCCCCCCCTCCCCCCCTAGTAGTAGCCTGTGTTCAGACTTCAGAGTATATTTTTCCCTCCCCCCTCCACTCCGAATCCAGAAATCCCTAATATCCTCCAATTCCCACCCCCCCCCGCGGCGTGAAATGTGCAAATAGAGGGATATTTCTTCTTTACAAAACAATATACTATATGCTTTTTCATAGTAATATTTTTTGACCTTCTAGTTCCAACTTCCAAGTGGGGGTGGGGGTTTTCAATGACGTCAAATCCAGGGATGTCGCATCCACAGATCTTATCCTCGGCGATTTCTCATCCGGTGGACATCTCCGGAGAAAGGGATATCCTGTCACAACACCACCCATTTTTTGCAAAATATGTAAAAACACAACTACTTCAATGTATATATACTAAGAACGCAAAAATGGAGCGATTTCTCTTAATCCTTGGTGCCTAACTTTACTAACCTAGTTGACGTTCAATTATTTAAAACCATTGCTTCAT
>Ga0325404_1006554_pt1 | contig 12204 bp, 7 predicted proteins | sample PopdelMetagenome_18_FD_205664 | JGI IMG/M metagenome (GOLD analysis project Ga0325404, IMG submission 205664) | Populus deltoides microbial communities from Bellville, Georgia, United States - Xylem-Control-R1 | ecosystem: Host-associated > Plants > Phyllosphere > Stem > Wood/Secondary xylem... | reverse complement strand
TTTTTTGTTATCTCGGAGAAGAATAAATATTATTTAAATCATTTTTAATTGACCATGAATTAATAAATATTTAATCTTATTACATTGTAGATGTTATTTTATTATTTCACAAACTTTATAACACAACAGTTATAACGCCATAAAGGTGTAGTAACAAAAGCCCCTTTAGAAAACGGGGTGAAAGTTATTTTAAAGTATTTTTTATATAAAAATAATATATTTTTTAAAAAATTTTATTTTTAATATTAATATATAAAAAATTTAAAATTAATAAAATAAAAATTAATTTAAAAAAATTAATTTTTTTAAAAAATATATAGAAGGTGAGTTTCAGAAGTTCGGGAGCGAGAGTGGCTTTCACATCGCCCACCCCTTTTTGCCTTTACAGGAATTTGTCTCACAAATTGAAGTCAGGGTCACTGGTAATGTCGTTACAGGATATCGGAATTCAGCGCGGGTTTTTTCGAAATTCAGTAAAAATAAATTATCAAAACACACTAGCTTTAAGAAAATAGTACTTTTAGAACTTTTCACAAGACCAGTTTGTAATTTCATTAGGAGTGTTTGGTATTAAAATACATGATATTTTTTTCAATTAATTTTTGCTTATAAAAGTATAAAAATAAATTTTTTTATATATTTTTTTATTAACATATTAAAATTATAAAAAAGACATCTAAAATCAAAACAAAAGCTGAAGTTGAAGCCAACACGTAATAAAACCTCAGACTTTAAATAATTTACCCCATAGAAATACCATACTGGCCTTTCCTTTTTCACTTTCCTTTCGTGTTGGCGTCGATATCTTACTTCCGTACCAACAAGACTTTTGCTTAACGTGAGTAGTTTTTAGACATTTAACTAAAAAACTGTCAACAACAATAGCGAGCTTGCTGGGAGAACCAAAAAACCAAAATCCAATTAATCTGAAAAAACTAAAAAAAAAAATAACTAAAAAACCTAAATTATTAAAAAAAATCAATTAAACCGATTAAAAATTTAAAAAATCGATGAATTCTGTTTTAATTTTATAAACCTAAAACCAAAATAACCAAACCAAACCCACCGAAAAAAACTAGAAAAAAAAACCAAACCAGTTTGAACCAGTTTTTTCCCTTAAATAACCAAACCAAAACCAATCGATTTGAACCAGTTTTTTCCCTTAAATAACCAAACCAAAACCAATCGGTTTGAAACATTTTTGGTTTTATAAAAAAAAAACTGATTTTGGTTATTTTTTTAAAATAAAAACTGGTTTTGATTATTTTTTTTAATAAAAACCAAACTGAATAAAAAATAATCTCCCTACATGTATGTATTCCCTTTTTTATTATTATTTTTTTCCATCTCTGGAACGGATAGGGAGGAAGGCTGGAAGCTAGTGAAAGGTTCCTCGCTTTTCTGTCACCTAATATTTGTGCCCATAATTTGTTATTGACACGATGAGGATTTTGGTAGGCCCGCCAGAGACGAGAGGGATACATGTGCTTAAAAACGACAAGGAAGGGGGAGCAGAAGACCTCGAATTACTTTATTTACCGTTTAAAAAAGCATTGCAGATGATAATTGGTAGAGACATGGCATCGTTATAGTTTCTGTGAAGTCGGCATTGCTAGAGAAACTCCACCACCACCTGGTAGATCCTTCCATTGCTGAGTTATTGTTTTGATCTGGGTGAAGAAATTAACCCCAGCCTTGCCTGCAATTATTTATAAAAAGAAAAAAAAAGTTAACCATCTCAAGGATGTTTACATGGCCGCCAGCTTTATACAACCAGCATGTTGGTGAAGAAAATAAGAATGGTAACAGTTTCAAAACGAAAGAGCAAGGCTTTAGAGGACGAATGCATTACCATAGAAATTGAGATCGCCAGCAAAAGATGCCTTGGAGCCAGTAAAAGAGAAAAATGGCAAGGGAACTGGTATAGGAACATTGATGCCAACCTGGATAATAGCGAATTATGTTAAGCATGCATGCATTTTCCAAGGTGCCTATTTCAACAAAATATGAAAGTCAAATTATCCTGGAAGTAATTTTCAAAGTTCCTCTTGTGTGGTTTGAGCTATCAAATCTTGCCATAGAAAGAGTGATCAGTGAAGCGGGGAGCTAAAATTGTTGCCCTTAACAGATAAATTATGCAGTTGTATCCCTTAAATATTCTTTGATGATTGTGCAGTGTTTCTTCGTTTCTTTACCTGCCCAGCCTCTATCTCAGTTTGGAATTTCCTTGCAGCAGAACCAGATGTAGTGAATATGGCAGCTCCATTGCCATATCTGTGACAAATATTACAAACATGTAAACCAGATATGATTCATGGAAGGAAAAATGATAACAAGCAAATGAGAAGTCATAACAAAAAAGTACTTATTTCTGTTCACGAAGTGGATGGCTTCTTCAAAGCTGTCAGCCTAAAGTTAAGAGAAAGAAGTTAATTCATTGCCATGCTAATCGATCAGAGGCCTAATTATCACAGAAACACAAAGGGAGTATTTAACCCACCTCCATGCAAAGAAGAACTGGGCCAAAAATTTCCTCCTGCAAAGGAAATGCATGGAGAGTAGATCAGTCAATTTTTCACCAAAATTTGAAGTCTACATCTTCATACATTAGGAATTTAATAAATTATAGATTTCTTGGAGCATGATCTACAAAATCACTTTAAAAAAACCTTGTAGCAATCCATATCAGCTGTGACACCGGATAAGATGGTGGGACCAATAAAATTGCCATCCTCGTATCCTGGAACCTGTTTATCACCAGAAACAAATTGGTAAGCAGAACAGTCTCTTTTCGGTTAAAACTTAATTGAGAATAAAGGATATAAAAGGAGCAAAAACACCCTTGCAAGAAAGAGGAATAAAAAAAGCACAAAGCTAATTTAAAACTGATGAATGTTTGAGATTAACAAATGCTGGACTCAAACTCAGTACCTTATCCATCTTGCTTTACAAGAGAGCCAATGCTACAAGACTACTGGTCCTAATGTATTTTCAGTTCCTTACTACAAAGAGAGATGCTATTTGCTCTTCCAGCAATTACTAAATTAATCCATCTTTTCCACTGTATTCCATGCTTCTGGTCTCACATGCATATTTAGGTGGGTTTACTCAACATTCTATAAAAAAGAAGTATTGGGTCCCATCAACAAAACAAAGATGCAATAAAATACCACTATATTTCTTCCATCAAGCAGAAGTCTGGCACCACTTTCGACACCCTTTTCAATTAATTTGCATACTCTTTCCTTGGCCTGCAAAAACAGAGAAAATTTCCAAGTAAAAGTTTGATCATGGTAGTGCAGAACAGGTTAAGAATAATTCTTAAAGATACCTGTTTGCTAATCACTGGACCAAGGTCTGCATCAGGTTCTGTTCCTGCATTTACTTTTAGAGACTTTGCACATTCCACCAGTTTATTCTCCCTAGAAAAGTTTGAAAAGGTTCTATGTTATACAATTACATCTCGGCCAATCACCAAGTTACTCTTATTTTCTAATTTTATAAAACAACATAGTAAAAGTTTGCAAGGGGATGTGATCTATGTACAACTGTGCAAACAGTGATAAAGGCATGTGCCAACTCTCAACAAAGGAGCTGTGTCCTATTCTGGCTACTAAAACGGATCCAGATTCCTTGACATGGCTGAAAAATCATTCTCTCAACAGCATTTTCCTTTGCAGCTAGCTAACTGACAGCATATTATTTGAAAAATCCAGCTATAAGTTATTAAGTCAATGAGTTGTGGATTTTAATTGGAAACAAACTTACCATGACTGCGAGTCTCCAACAAAAACTACGGTGCTCAGTGCCATACATCTCTGTCCAGCTGCACCAAAACCAGCAGCAACCAAGGCATTCAAAGTGGCATTGGTGTTGGCATCAGGTAAGACGATTGCATGGTTTTTAGCTCCCATGTTGGACTGCACAAAAGAATCCAGATAGCCAGTTAATTCCAACTTCCAACCATTTGAAGAAATCATATTGATCCCAAGAGACTGAATAGTTATTACTAAAGAAATGATGTGAACTCACTTGTACACGTTTTCCTTTAGCTGATGCCCTTGAATATATGTGCATTCCAGCCTGTGAATATGATAACAAAAAAATCAAGTACTAATGTGACTATCAGGTAGATAATAACATATCAATTTTGCAGAAAAATGCAATTATCTCCAGAACGGTGCCCACCCAAAAATAGCAAGAGAATAATTTAAAGGTTATCCACCTAAAAACTGATCTTGTTCAGGATCTTCATTTTTCTCAGAATGCTTGAGGAGTGAAATGTAAGACAATAAAACATTAATTAGGAAAACCTGGATTTCGTGCCGAGTAACTTACAGTATTAGAACCCACAAATGATATAGCTCTAATGTCGTCGTCATCACAGATAGCGTTAACAATATCCTGCCACAAATAGAAACACGTTATAAAAACAATGCTGTAAAAGACACATCAATAAATAAAAACCACAAGTCCATATCATAGGTATAAATAAATACAGCAAATATAATTGTTTTTCCACTATGTCAAAGCCCTTTAATTATGTAGATTTACTAAAAACTCTGCAAATGAAACTCCGAATCTTAATAATTTAGAATCAATTAAACAAAATCCTATTTATCAAGATTATTTTCTTAGGAAGCTATAGCTAATAAATCACAATAGAGATTAATTAGCTAAAAAGAGCTTATTGTTGAACAAAATCATACATTGGTGCCATGAACAATATTTAAGACGCCATTAGGTAAACCAGCCTCCATTGCCAATTCCGCAAGTATTATAGAAGCACCTGTTTCACCACCGAAGAACAAAGTTACTGCTATGGATAAAAGTAAGATGATTGATTCTTTTGTGCAGAATATGCCTGGATTTGGAACTATGATTAGTGATCATCTAGGTAGAGACTGCCTTTGTCCCAGACCAATGCTGTTTGCCTGAATTTTCAAGGACTTTCAAAACGACATTTCTTCACATTACTAAAAAATGCAAGAGAAAGCATCCTATGGATATGCCAGGTGCAATTTTCAAATCTTTGAACAATTTCCATTAACTATTCAAAGTGGAAAGCTATTTTTAATAAGAGGAAAAAGAAAGGCGAACACCATTTATGACAGGGGCAAAAAATCTGACACAAGATTCAAGCTTCCAAACACTTTTCTTATTGAATAAAAGAGGTCACCCGATGGAAAGTCCCACAATTCTTGGCCAAAGGTGCTTCCAATACCCATAGGCAGCTATTACATTATCAGTGTAACCAACTTCTAAAAGCTTTTATACCACATATCTATGACCAGAGAAGATAGGAAGTATCTCTCTTGCCTGAAAATAGCACAACTTGGTACCATGAAGAGGTGCCCCAAACCTTATATACAAAGTATGGACAAGTAAATTCTCACCAGGATCTTTCTCTGATGGCTTCAAGACAAAGGTATTGCCACATGTAACTGCAACAGGGAACATCTGCAGCAAAAAAGGTAGCATACACGTTTTTAAATTACTTTTTTTCTTTGACAACTCAAGATTTGTTCACAACAAGAGAATCCTTTAAATGTTTGTACAGTTGTGAAACATGATCAACTTCAAGATGAAGCTAGAAGTTGGCCTGGTTAACTGCATGTTTTCATCTTAACAGCAAAATTTAAGTTCCACCTTTGTGATAATGAAATATGCAGGCATCGTAAATGCATGGAAAAAACAAACTGTGAAGAAGAATACTGAAGGCTTACCCATAAAGGAATCATTGCCGGAAAGTTGAAAGGGCAAATCCCAGCACATACACCAAGTGGCTCTCTGATGCTAAAGGTATCAATTCCATTTGCCACATTTGGGACATACTCTCCCATCTGCAAAGTTGCCATTCCACAAGCATGTTCCACCACCTCTGTATGAGAAAACAATCAAAATCGAGAAAGCATAGAAGCAATCAACTGCATTCTTTTCACCGAAAGAGATTTTAGGAAAGGGAATAAGAGATAGACTAACCTAGCCCACGGAAAACATCTCCATGAGCATCCTTCAAGGTCTTCCCCTGTTCAGTAGTAATATTCATCGCAAGCTTATCCTACAACAAGATCAAAGTGATTCTAATAATCAAAAGCCAATAAAAAAATAATACGAATAAAACGCAACATACGACAAAACAAATTCTAGTGTGCTTACAATGTCTCTACGAATAAGCTCTTGAAGCTTGAGCATGGCACGCTGACGGGTAGTAATTGGCGTGTTACGCCACGCCGGAAAAGCATGCTTTGCTGCAGAGACTGCAGCTTTGAACTCTTCATTCGTCGTCAAAGGAATTTGTGATACAACTTCTTGTGTTGCCTATCCCCAAATGTCAATCCATTAAACCCAAAACCACAACAACTTCCAATAAACGAGAGAAAGAACATTATAAGTTCATATACTCACGGGATTTATCACATCAATGGTGGAAGATGATTGCGAATCAACGAACTTTCCTCCAATAAGATTCGGGACTCTCTGATACAACAAAAAAAATCAGAAAAACGAGATGAAGAAAGCAATAATAATCTTGTATAAATTAGATAAGTGAAGTAGAGTTTCTCAAGCTTTTGAAGAACTTTCTAAGAGACCAAACAGACCATAAAGCATCGTATATACACCGTATGTGTGTATGTGTAGATTTATACAGAGTGTATTACCGGAGGGCTACGGAGGCTTGAAGAAGGCTCAACAACACCAGTGGAAAAATAATAAGAGCTTCTTAAAGCAAAGATCGAAGGCTTCAAGGCCTTTAGATTTCTCGCTGAAAAAAAAACCAAAAGGATCAAAATAAATCAAGATTACCTTGTAACACGGCTTAAATAACTGATTGATGATTAGTTATGAAATCATCTTGCGCAAGTTTCTTACCTCGTTGAATCGAGATTTTAAGAGGCAACATAGTTTTTTTTTTTTTTTTGGGGGGTTTTCTTCTTTGATTCAACGATTTTTATGTTTTTAGGATAAATGGTATTTTTTATATAAGATACATATCCGTTTTTTGCATGCTAGTAAAGAGTGATTAGTGTTGTGACCAGCAGACGGGTTGAGATTCGAAGACAATGATTTGTTGGGATGTGAGCCGATGGATTGGAGTTACGTGCTATCCGACGGTGGAGATTCAAAAGTTATTTTATAACGTGGCAGTCATATTAGAAAAAGTTTTCCTAATATGCCTTGTTTAAAAAAAAGGAAAATGTTAACATACAAATAAATTCACTTGAGCAAAGATTCTAAGAATGAAATTTTGATTTTATCAAATGCAGAATTGTAAATATAGGAAGAAAAAGGTCTTATTTAATTGCTATTCTTCAACACCTCGTCTATACCCATTACCAGTGCTGTCTATACCCATTACTAGTGTTCTCAAGAGGAAAAAAAAAAAAAGAAAAAAATTTGCTTTCTTGATGGTCTCAGGTTCGAGCCTTGTGGTTGCTTATATAATAGCCACTGAAGGTTTACATGGTTATTAACTTCAGGACCCGTGGGATTAGTCAAGGTACGCGCAAACTGACCCGAACACCCACATTAAACTAAATAATAATAATAATAATAAAAGCACCCAAGTTCTAGCCAAGTGATAATAGGATGGAATTTCCTGGCTCTGCACTCTAAGTTTATATTTTAGTGTGCATGTTTTTATTGGGTTCATCCTGCAGTTTTTTATTTGTTTATTGGGTTTGTAAGGTATTTAATAAATCTGAAAATTAATTATAATGCATGTAAGTTGGTTCAAACATCCCAAGTTATAAAATAAATAAATAAATTATATATACAGGTGATTAGGAATTTAGTTTTTAAAGTGTTTTTTATTTGAAAATATATTTAAATAATATTTTTTTTATTTTTTAAAAATTATTTTTGATATTATATATTAAAATAATCTGAAAAAACCAAAAATAATATTAATTTAAAATAAAAAAAAATTAAAATTAAAATATTTTTTTCAAATATAAAAGTAAACAGACCAAGCGGATATACATGGTTCTAATCCGCAGGGAAAGCTAGCAACCGGCAGGAAGAGAAGAGAAGGAATGGAACAAATTTTACTCCCTGCTATCAGCGATGTTGGTCCCGCTTTCTATTTTCATTTGTCTCATTGTGAACTTTTATTCGGCCGTCCAAAAAGCATGTTTAGAAAAAAAATATATAAATGAGAGTTTTTATTATAATTTATACAAATCTATAATATATATTAATTAATAAAAAAATCATAGTTTAAGGCAAATTGTAATTTCAAACACACCACGCTCCCAAATAAATACTTAATTAACATTTAAAAAATATATTTTACTACAATATTTTTAATTAAAGTTCATTAATAAATAACAGATAATTAAAAATTATTCTTAAAAACAATAATATTGATTATTAAATAATAACGTTATTAAATATGTGTTAAAAACAAATTAAAAAAATTGCAATGTTTTTGAGATAAGGGAGGAGCGAATCTTGTTTTTTTGTTTCTGTTTGGTCAAAACCATATATCATTTCATGAAGAAGTTGATTTGACAGAAAAAGCCTCCACTTAACAAAGCGTACGTGCACGCAACTAACAAGTCAACAAACAACAGCTCAGCTACATCCATTCAAGTTTCGAAAATCTCTGGTCACTTTTATTGTCATTAAAAAATTAGAAATACTGCTGCGTTTCTTACTCAGCAGTTGGCAAATTCATCCAGTAATCCACATTGAAGGGCTGGTAGGGAGAATTAAAAAACGTTAATTGCTTTAATTGCATTAATTGCTTTAAAAAACGTCTCCGTTCTAAAAGGCCACACAAACGAATCACTGCAGAAGAGAGAGAACCATGGCCATCACTTTATAGCATTTGATTGAAAATAACCTCATCACCACCTATAGCTCCACACTGGGTCGTCATTATCCAGGAACCATAGCATTTTTGCTGTCGCATGGAAGAAACAACCAGGCAAACAAAGAGAATGACACCACTCTGTGCCAGGACCCAAAGGCGAGATTGATTATAAACAAAAGGTACAATCTCGCCCTAGTCCAGGAAGGTGAATAATAATAATAATAATAATAATTTAGCAATTTCTGTCTCTTCTCCCTGCTATTTCTGGAGCAGTCTCTATGTAGGATGGTATCTAGGAGCTTGGCAACTGGTGAGATGACGAATCGTCACTCACTAAATCTCTCCATTGTTGAGTCACTGTTTTAACTTGGGTGTAAAACTGAATTCCAGCTTTTCCTGCGGCGGTTTATGAAACTCTGCTTTAAAACTTCAGAAACTAAGATCCCCTAAATGTGAAAGCTTTTCAAATAGGAGGCAATTCACATAGAAATCATCCAAACCACACATATTTACCGTCAAAGCTGACATCTCCAGCAAAAGATGGTTTTGCGCTAATAAACGAGGAGAATGGCAGCGGAACCGAGATAGGAACATTTATCCCAACCTACAAAAATTCCAGTTCATGTCAAACATAAAAAATTTAATGAATAAAGGGAATTGTCACAAACAAATGTTTCACATGGACAACAATACTTCAGAAACTAAAGCTTTGCAGATTGGAGTAATCTTATTTCAAAAAAATTAATAATTAAAAAAAGGACAGCAACATGCGAGGCCTTGATAGTGAAACACAAGTCATTCAGATGAAGGTTTCACTGTCTCTTCATCTTTTACCATTAAAAGCAGACCCATGACAGGCTGCACAGGACTATCTTACCTGCCCAACCTCAACCTCAGTCTGGAATTTCCTTGCAGCGACGCCAGATGTTGTAAATATAGAAGCTCCATTGCTATATCTAAAAGAAGGAATCAGGCATAGACCATGAGACAAGTATTCAATACATTCCAATTCTATGCATGTACTGGGAGAAAGTAATAGTTGAGATTACTTATTTCCATTAACAATGTTTATGGCTTCTTCGATGCTATCAGCCTGAGAGACAAGAAAAACACGTGTTAATGTCCTGGACTATATAGCTGGTGAGACAAATAGGAGGATGGATGGGTAGCAGCAAACCTGCATACAAAGAAGAACCGGGCCAAAAATATCCTCCTGCACAAGCAATAAGCCTCATTTAGTTTATGATGCAGTCAAGCTTGCTGGAAACCATCCAAGGTCACTTCTGTAAATATCAAATAAACTACCTTGTAACATTCCATGTTGACTGTGACATCCGATAAGATGGTAGGACCAATGAAGTTCCCATTTTCATATCCTGCAACCTAGCATTAATAAATGAACTGAATTATAAAAAAATGATCGGCTTGATCATTTAAAAACTCCGGAGCAGAAACACAATTATTGGCAAGCTTCTCAGTATTGCTTAAAGCACATCACAGCTTTCATTTAAAATTCAAAACATTTATGCAGGATCCATTATAAATAATTTAACTATTTAAACTGTGAAAATCATGTGCAGATGTAAATTAAACCAAATTATCTTATCTTACTGTTGATAAAAAGAACACATACTATAAATTTGAGCAAAAGCTTATCAAGAAAACTGTTGAGACCATAGAAGACAACATAAAATTAGATACCACAATATTTCTTCCATCAAGAACTAGCTTTGCACCACTTTCAACACCTGTTTGAATCAATGTGATTATCCGTTCCTTTTCCTGTTGAGTAAAAAACAATATTGATGAATAACAAAGGTCACTAGTTGGAAATATAAATGAAGAAAGTGAATTTCTCATATACACAGCAGAAGCTGCAAACTCTCTCAAATATCGCATAGATGATGGGGCATTTCTCATGATCAAAATTATTATATATCAATAACTTATAATTACTCTCTCTAGAATGGAAAACTTGATAGGTCAGGAATCTGACTCTACTATGCACCTGCTTACTAATAACTGGACCAAGCTCTGCATCCGGTTCTGTTCCAGAGGTTACTTTAAGTGCCTTGGCATGCTCTACTAACTTCTCTTCCCTGGCAAAAAGGTCTAGCAAACTCAGTGAAGGAAATGCCAGTGTTCTCTACTGAATCATAATTGGGAAAAAATAAAGGAATAAATTTACAAAAGAACGTAACATTGTAACATATATCTGATATCTATGGTTTCATTCACCACCTTCGTTTGAGATAATTCACCCCATACCTTTCAAACATTTTGCTTTGGCAAAAGTTCTTTTTTAAGAAATGTAACCTCAAAATTCAAACAAGGTTTTATTAAACTTAAAGGATATTGCTATTGTTTTCACGATAGGGGTGCACCTGGACCAGCACTTAAGCAGCCAATAAATCACTTCCTAGACATTCCATTGAAGGAAGGGGGTAAAAAAAGACATGATCGACTACCAACCACTAAGGGGGGTCTAGGACCACTGACTTCCATAAAGAATCGCTGCGACAAATTATATAAGTTGGTAGGTCTAAACAAAAAATTCTCCACAAATGCTTACAACTTTTACCTCCAACAACTTTAATTCAGTTTTACCAGATTAAAATCCAAGGTATTTTTTTTAGACAAAAAAATCCAAAGAAATTAAAACAAGCATAAAAAAAAATACCATGGGCCTAGGCCTCCAACAAAGACAGCCATGTTCAGGGCCATGCACTTTTGTCCTGCTCCACCAAAGCCAGCAGCAACTAGAGCATTTATGGTAGCACCCACACTTGCATCGGGCATGACAACTGCATGATTTTTGGCTCCAATATTGGACTGAAGTAAAAAGGTCAGCCAGCAGTTAATGTCCAATAACGATTCATGTCATCCATATAGCCTCATAAAATGAACTGCACACTTACTAAAAGCATTATTTGGAGTTACCTGTGTACGTTTTCCTTTAGCTGATGCTCTTGCATGCACATAAGCACCAACCTATGAGAACATAATGACAAGATTAAAATACTCTTCAACAATACATTCAAACAAGGCAAATAGAACCATACTTCTTGTAAGTTACACTGCTGAGTCTAGCTCCCACCCAAGGAGCAAACCGTCAAATAATAAATCCACAACCTTGAACTTGACTTAATAATACAAATTAAGGTGATGTTGATGCAGGGCTTCAAATTACCCCTGCAACCATTATCCTCTTTCTCTCGTACAATTTAGAGATGGGCATTTAAGGAGGGTAACAATTAACCCCCCCCCCCCCCTCTCATCCCTAATGTTCTTATCTCTTTCCACTAAAAACTTATCCTTCCATCTAATAGCAAACCAAATATCCTTGTAACTTTCACACAGTTGCAGCATTACAGTTACTCCTATAG
>Ga0325404_1006551_pt1 | contig 12206 bp, 6 predicted proteins | sample PopdelMetagenome_18_FD_205664 | JGI IMG/M metagenome (GOLD analysis project Ga0325404, IMG submission 205664) | Populus deltoides microbial communities from Bellville, Georgia, United States - Xylem-Control-R1 | ecosystem: Host-associated > Plants > Phyllosphere > Stem > Wood/Secondary xylem... | reverse complement strand
GCTAAACTGCTAGAATGAATCACTTGATATGCACATTAGATAGATGAAAAGCACTGATAAGGTTTCGTTTACTAATAATTGAGACTTTTCGTTAAATTTAAAAACTAAGGTTGGCAAAGATAAACAAACACTAATAAAGTTTTATTATAATATTCTTATTTATTGGTATGACATTCTTCTATTGTTGGGTAGTGAGAAAGAGCAGCAATATGCAACACTCATTGCATCCTCGTGATCCTCATTTTTCTTCATAGCCATTATCGGTATGGCTGTCAGCGAATGACGTTGAAAAAAGGGATCCTTATCCCAGCAGCCGTGCAAGTCAACGTTAGTGTATAACAGTTTTCCAAACCCTAATAATATAGAGAGAGGGTCTTCTTGGCTACCTTTCTTTTCCTGCTTTCCTTTCCTCTCACAGACAGCCATTGATATCCTAATTTGTACAGCTACATGCGTACTTCAGCCGGCAGTTGACTTGTAGCTTCTATATTTTTGGTAGATGTGGACTTGCAGCTTGTTACCACGCGTAACGTGGAAGGTTTGTTATTATTCCCTCCCGACATCTCGTCCTCTCTCTCTCTCTCTCTCTCTCTCTCTCTCTCTCTCTCTATATATATATATATATATATATATATATATATATATATATAACCTTTCCTTTTCATCAACGATATAAAAACTGCCTTTTTGACCTTTTGGTTGTTTTTGTTCTATACGATAGTTAGAAATAATTTTTTATCCTAAATTATTTAGAGTTTATAAGCTCTTAAGTATATTACGTTAATTAATAGAATTAACATATTTGTTGAAGCAGAAAGATTAATTAAAAGCATTATTAAAAAGAAACTGGGAATACTAGCAGAAAATTGACAAATACAACTGGAAACACTGATGAAATTTTTCCATCAATATGTTGCGATGACATTTATTGATCGAATTTTTTATCGCTATATCTGTCGGTAAACACCGATAGAAATATTTCTACGGTATATATCGAGGGAATCACAGTGAAAAAAGAAAGAATAAAAAAAAAAGCCAAACAGTTCAATGACATGTAAGTTTTACACACGACGTTATCAACGAAATTAATCCAACGGTAAAATTCGATTACATGTAAGTTTTACACACAACGTTATCAACGGAATTAACCCAACAATAAAATTCGATGACTGAATTTCTCTTCAAGTAAAATGTTTCTCGCCCATTCAATAATTTTATTGTAATTGGCCTCACTCAGCCCATGATCTAACTTGATGGTGAACACATGTGCAACGATGGATAATTTTTATGATTTATGCACCTATTCCATAATGGTTCGTCGGAGTTTTTCAAAAGATCAAAAAACCTGGTCGCGTCTGCATTTGTTTTTTCATCTACGATTGGACTTTCACTAGCATAACCCTGATTCATTCTCATTGCATCCATAACCATATTCCTATAAGGATTACTAGTCATCTACAACTCTAAGCACATTGCTAGAATTAGAAGTTGACCCAACCATCTTTTCTACCACGGTCTTGTAAGGAACATATGGCTCTCCATGTGCAAACCAACACATGTATTTTTTCATGAACCCTTTTTATAGAAGATGCATCGTAACATCTAGATCAAGAAACTTTTTATTGTTGCACCTCTTACATGGACATCTAATACCGCTTTCACTAATATTTCTCAGATTAGATAATGTGTAATTAATAAAACCCTCAATTCCATTATAATAATCCATCATATACAACTCTTACGGTGAATCTCGATACATACATGAATGATCATCCATTACTTATATCAAATATATATAGAATATTGATGACATGTATTAATTAGTTATGTAAACTAAATAAATTAGTTAACATTGGTTTAACTCAAGCTTATTTAATCTATTTTAATAGTACTCTTAAATCATTATCAGTTATCTATATAAATTCAAATTTCTCTATATTTACTAAAATTTTCAACTTAACAATAAAATTGAAAAAATATAAAATGAACCTATTAAATAAGCCACTATTTATTCAATTACATAACATATAAATCACAAATTCAATTTCAATTTCATCAAATTAAAAACAATTATAAGTTTTCAAAATTTCAAACAAACCCTAACATGTACAAATTATACATTTATACAACAACTTTCAATCTTATGGTTATTAGAAACTTTAACTAGTCTTCAGAATTATTATTTTTTTTGTAAGGGTCTGGTTAGATTAAAAGGGAGATAAAAATTATTCTAATATATCTTACTTAAAATAAGTTGCATTATTGTTCGAATTTATAATAAAAACATCTATTATACATTCATGTTAATATTTAGTATAAACAAAATATATATGTTTATTATAGGTAAAAATTCTTAGAATAGTGATTTGAGATTTTGGCTTGACAATTAAGCCTAATCCACACTTTTTTTTTTAGTTTTAGGAGCAAGATTTGAGATGATAATTAATAGGAACTCGCATTTTGAATTATGTCCTTTAATTACCCAATTTAAATTAACCCTCTATAAATTACTTATTTTACCAACTTATCCATTTTAAATAATTGCAAATATTTCAACTAACTCAATTGATATAAGCAAATAAAAGAAAGAAAACCATGAATACATTGTGGATTTATTTATTTTTTCTTATTTTCCATAATCTCCCATTATTGTTTGTAGTCCTTAATCACCTTAGTCCCTTGTTTTTCTCTCTTATTACTTCACTCCCTAAACTCTTTTTTCCTTTTTTTTTATTTTTATCATCATGAATTAAATTAAATTCCAAAGATTAAATTGGAATTTTACTCTAACAAGCACAACTTTTAATTCAATTATTGAATATGGCTAAACTTTTACCAAAAATTTCTAGAGGTCTTGTTTTATACTAGGTTAAAATTTTAGGTCAGTTAGAGTTTAAAAGGACATTGCAATATAGGCTAGAAGTTGTTGTGCGTGTTTTGCTATTTATTTTCTTATGATTTGTGGACTTCTTATTTAACAATGATTCTTTTTTTTACAAGGACAATATAGATAGCAATAATTGGTATTATTTTGGCAAGGGTTTCCATGTCAACAACTTGTTTGTTCTTCTGTTTTGTGGATTTTCTCTTTGGTGATGTTTTCTTATCATTCAAGGACATTAGAGACGGTTTTAGGCATATATTTTCTAATGTATAATTTTATGTTGGCAAGCATATTTTTCGATCCAACTGTTGGATCGAATTGATATTTTTCCATATGATTCCAAAGGCTTTATTTTATACACGGTTCAAATTTTATTGTGCTTGAACATTGGAAAGGCCTTGCGATAAGATCTATAAGATACTATACGAGATTTGTATTAGTTTCCTAGTTGATTTAGGGTTTTTTCCTATTTTATTTAGAAATATTTTATTATTTTCAGCATTGTTTAGGATGTTTTACCTAATATAAATAGGGTTATTTAGCTTGTAATTAGGTTTTTTTTTTATATAGACTTTGATTTTAGAATAATCTATGATTTATGGGAGAGGAAATTATCTTAAATTGGTTCTTCATTGAACTAGTCCAACTTATCAAAGAATTAACCAGGTTGCATGGTGTCTTTCATACTTCTCATTCACGTCTCTTTATAATCATTGGGTGTGGGTTTGGTTTATACATTCTTGGTACCTCGGTATAGGTTATCATCATGTCTAGCTCAATCACAAGTCTAAATTTAGCTTTCTTGTGAAAAAGTCAATTTGACTATAAGTTTCTTGATCTTTTTATCTACGGGGTATGCATCAGCCGGTATCAGAGCAAGGCTCTAAATAAAGTTATATTATTTTATCCTTTAGTTTTCGTGTTATTTCATCGTTGTTATCATCTAGAAACTATTTGAAAAAAAGCTTTAAAAAAAGCATACTAATTGCGATCTGGTTGTCTACAATTCAAAAAAAAAAAGATCTAAGAAATCCCACAAAGATAATATATATATATATATATATATTTAGGTTTTTTCCACAAAACTTGGATTTGGCAACTCAAATCAATTTTTTTTTATTAAGATAAATTATTGTCATATCTTAACTTTTGCTGTTATTTAGGTATATTTTGTTGGGTTATTGCCAAAAGTTTAAAACAATTCATAACGGGTAGTTTTGCACCAATATTCTCTTTATTGTTAAGTTTTGGCTAAGTCAAAGAAATAAAAATTAGTTTCTTTGTTTAGTTGGGTTATTTGAGTTTATTTCATTAGTTCTTTTATTTTTCTAATTTTGTTTCATGTCTCATTCATATTTTGCATGAATTTGTTTTGCTATTCGTGATTTTGTATTCATTGTTTTGTATTGATAATTTTTATTTTTTTATTGCTTTTTGAGTTTTTATATTATTTTAGATTGCATTATTAAGTGATTAATTGTTTTGATTTAGTGGTAAGAGGTAAAAGGTGAGCTTATTATAGTGAAAAGTCAAATTTATGTGAAACACAAGGGGGTGACATCTATTGAGTATAAGCACGTAAGAGAGTGTGTGAGGATATATTTTTCTTGCTACTAAGATAATGTCTTTCAAAGATGATACATCCCTACCAAGAAAGAGGGAAAACCAATCATTCATGTTACGGATCATGGAAGAGCAACTTCAAAGGATGAATATGAGATTTGATAAGTGTTTGAATACAGAGTGTCGTTGTAGGTAAAAAATAGCAAAACAAAAAACAAGAGTTCTGAATGCTTAAATAAGAGGCTAATAGGTGCTATTGTTGCTCTAGATCTTACCATTATTTCTATTAGTGATTTGAGAAAGAATCCTTTAGAAGAGAGAGGGAATGATACGATCCATGCAAGGGTTGGACAATTAGATTCAATTTTTGGCTTAATATTTTATAATGTGTAATTTTATTCTAACAAGTATAACACTCAATTCGACTATTGGATTGAGATGATATTTTTCTAAAAGCTTCCAAAGGTCTTGTTTTATATTGTATTAAAATTTTAAATCAATCAAAATTTATAAAGGCATCATGATACATGCCAGAAGTTTCTATACAGGTTTTGCTACTAGTTTCCTTATGATTATGGACTTTTTATTTAGTAAGGATTTCTTTTCTACAAAGACAATATAGATGGCAATAGTTGGGATTATTTTGGCAAGGGTTTCCATATCCACAACTTGTGTTTCTTTTTGTTTTGTGGATTTTCTTATTGGCAATGTTTTCTTATCATTCAAGGACATTAGAGGTGGTTTTATATTAGTTTCCAAGTTGATTCAAGATTCTTTTTCCTATTTTATTTAGAACTATTTTATTATTTTTCCAACATTCTTTATGATGTTTTTACTTAGTATCAATAAGGTTAATTAGCTTGTATTTATGTTTTTTTTATATATATAAACTATGATTTTAGAATAATCTATTATGTGTGGGAAAGGAAATTCTTTTAATTTAGTTCTTCATTGAACTACTCTAACTCATCAAAGAATTAACAAAGACTTATGGTCTCTTTCATACTTCTCATTTGCATCTCTTCATAACTATCAGGTGGGGGTTCAGTTTATACAGTCTTGGAGCCTCGATATAGGTTACCGTTATGTAAAACTCAATCACAAGTGTGAATTTAGATTTCTTGAGAATAGTTGATTTGACTGTGGGTTTCTAGATCTTTATATCCATGGAGGTCCCACATTAATAGCTATCATCTCTTTACAATTAATTACGACTCAAAGTCATTGTAAAATTATTTTCTTTTGACTTTGTATAGTAAGTTTGTAAAGAAAACAAAAATAACACTGAAAAGATTTTTTTTAAAATAAAACAGTCTCGTTGAGAGATGACTATCCCAAAACCATTAAAAAAACAAAATAAAACAAGTCTCATCAAAAGTAAACTACCCTCAAATCAATTAAAAAAAAAGTATCATTGAGAGGGGGACTACCCTTAAAATATTCAAAACAAGTCTCATCAAGAGGCAACTACTCTCTGATACGATCCAAGTAGGGTCAGATTCATATTTTGGCATAAATTTTCCTACCATTTAATTTTATGCTATTTAGCATAACTCCAAATTAAACTGTTAGATCGAGATAAAACTTTACCAGAAGATTCCAAAGGTATTTTTCTATGTTGGGGTAAATTTTAAGGTGAATCGGAGTTCAGGAAAGACTTGTGATATAGGTCAGAATAGACTGTATAAATTTTTTATTAACTTCCTTTTGACTTAAGGACTTCTTATTTAACAAAGATCCTTTTCCTACAAGAATGTGACAACTTGTTTTGAAAATTTCCTAGTTCTACAAAGATCTTTAATGGGCTGCAACATAATTTCCAAGTGTAGCAACTATTCATTAATGTTCCAAAATCCTGTTTTTTACAAGAATTCCTTATTCATCTTAGCTACACAAGGAAATAAAAGCTGGTGATATTTAATGACATATTGGTTTCTAGGATCATTGGGTAATATTGAAGGCTATAAATAAGCTTTATATCATATTTGCATTGTTTTTTTTTCTTCTCTTCTCACAACAGTATAGGGGATTAACTTATAGGTTTTATTTTTTTTATTTTAGCTATAGCCCAATACTTGTTTGGGCTTTAAATAATACTTTGTTTTCATCTAGGATCCAAGGCTTGTTTGGATCAGGATTTGGTTTTACTAGTATAGGTTTTGGGTTAATTTTGTAAGTGGATCAATTCAGCTCACAAGAGTAGATCCATTAGGGTAAATTTTTCAGAAGTACTTGAACTCTTGTAAGACTAAGTTTTGGCAACCTTTTGATCAATAATAATTTTGAACTTTTCAGTTTAATGTATGAGAGAGATTCTTACATTATTTGGTTCTTGAACAAATTGAGTCTGACTTTTCAAAAAACAACTAGTTTTGTGGTGTCGTTCGACTTCATTTCAATAATGTTAGTGCCTTAGGATAAGTTTTCATTATGTCGTACTCATATCAGACCTCTTTTGGCTTTCCAAGATCAGATCTCATTTTTAATTGTGGGTTGCATGACCACTTGATTATGAGATCCACGTCAGTTGGTATCAGAGATAAGCTCCGAGAACAGGTCATATCATCTGCAATTTTTGTTTTCCTAGTGTTCGTTAAGTTTTCAGTGTTTGCATCAATCTTCTTCTTTTTTGTGTATGTGGCATCCTAGTACAAAAGAAATAAAAAAGATTAATATTTCATTTAATTAATGTCCTTAAACATATCGGTAGCTTAAAAGTTAAAAGAAAATGTTATTAAAAGTTTGTTCTAATCCTGCCACAGAAACACAAGTCACAAATAACCTTAAGCAATTAACATTATAATTAATTAAGATTCCATATACTTCTTACCAGGAGTGAAATCACACTACATACTAAATTTTGTCTTATTTTGATATCATTTTCATGAGGTTTCAATTCAGGGTTCAATTGTGCCACAAACTAATCATCACTGGTTTCAATACTTAGGCATAAGAGAATAATGACCTATAAACTGAGATATATAGTTTTTTTGGGTATCAGGATACTATATATTGAATTTGAGATCATTCTAATAATATTAGGTTCGAGTTTTAATTTTAGTGCTTTAAGATTGCGTAATATGTCAGATTTGTGTCAAGTTCCAAGACATGTTGTCTATTATTGTCGACCAAATCATTTTGTTTATATTATATTTGGGTTATTTAGGAGTCAAATATGTGTCTTTATTAATTTTCACTTCTGTTTTATTTTGTGTCTTTGTTTCGTCCACAATTTATATGAATTTCCATTCCTTCTTGCGAAATCATAATTGTAGTTTTGTTTTGTTTGCTTTTAGTATATTATTGATTCTTAAGTCTATATTTTATAATTGGATTATGTTGTGAAATCCATTTACTTTGGTTCATTGATTTTCTGTTCTGAAAGAACCGCGAGAAGGTGAGATGAGAGGTAAATGGCATAATGAGAATAATTGAGTGAAAACCTTGAATTATGTAAAATGGTGTAGTGAGAATGATTGAGTGAAAACCTTGAATTTTATGAAATACGAGAGTGGTGAGGATATATTTTTCTTACTACTAATCAATTCTTATAGATTCAACGATGTCTGAAAATAACGACTCCGCGACACCGAAAATGGATAACACCTTTCAGATATAAGCTTTCACCAAACAACTTGAGTTGCTTACTAGGGTGATGAAGAAGTTGAAAGATGATATGGATTCAATAAAGAAACATATTAGTGGGGCTGATTGGAAGATATTCAATATGAGTAATGAAGAGAAACAGAGGTTACAAGTTTCAAATATTTATTATCATAATGCTTCTATGAGGTTAGATAAAGAGCACGAGGTTGAACGACTTGTAAAGATTTATAAAGAAACAAATAAAAAACATGAAGAATTGAGAGCTTTAGTTCAGCTTCAAAATGATGAAAAATGAAAGAGGGTAGTAGTGCTTATTATTCAAAAATATATATGCAAGTGGATGGCAAAACATGCTTATTTGAAATTATTATCAGCTACTTCTTTCATATAATGTTGTTAAAGACAAATGCGTGCAAGAAAACAACTTCAAAGGCTTCAACAAGAGGCTAAGGTCCATTAAACATATTGGTGATTCGAGGACGAATCATCTTGAAGAGAGAGGGAATGATACGATCCAAACAAGTTCAGATTTAGAATTAGGCGTAAAATTCCATACCATACAATTTTACACTATTAAGCATAACTCTAAATCAAACTGTTAGATCAAAATAAAATTTTACTAGAAGATTCCAGATGTATTTTTCTATGTTAAGGTAAAATTTTAGATGAATTGGAGTTTAGGAAAAACTTTCTATATAGGTCAAAACAAACTGTATTTTTCCACAAGTATAGGTTCTGGGTTAGTTTTGTAAGCGGGTCAATTCAGCCCATAAGGGTAGGTCCATTAGGGTTAATTTTTTAGTACTTAAACTTTTATAAGCCTAAATTTCGGCAACCTTTTGATCAATAATAATTATGAGCTTTTCATTTTAACATGTGAGAGAGATTCTTGAATTTTTTTATTATTGAATGAAGTAAATCTGACTTATCAAAGATTAACTAGCTTCGTGGCGTCATTTGATTTCATTCTAATAGTGTTGGTGCCTTAGAACAGGTTTTCATTGTGTCACACTCCTATCAGACCTCTTTCGACTTTTCAGGATCAGATTTCAATTTTGATTGTGGTTTGTGTGATCATGTGATCACGAGGTATGCGTCACCCTCAAAAGATTTAAAAATCAAAACAAGTCTTATCAAAAGTTGACCACCCTCATAATCAAATAATTAAATAAATAGTCTCATTAGAAGATGATTACATTCAAATAAATAGTCTCATTAGAAGGTGAATACACTCAAATTAATAAATAATCTCATTAGAAGGCGACTGCCTTAAAATAAATATTCTTATTAGAAATCGACTACCCTAAAATCAAATGCTATCTTATTTATGAAGTTTAGTTTAACTTACCTGACTATTAGATTTAGCGATAAATATCTTTATCTTTATTGAATTTTCATGTTAAACTTATACTAGCATATAAATGCATCGATCAGATTTGTCCACTTTCTGATCTTGTTTACATGTAGGCTCATATACTAGGTCAAGGCAATACCACTTAAACTTTCATGGAAGAAATGGATAAGAAGCTTGTCATAATTAATTACTTTGGTCATCTTGATACAGTTGATACTGAAGTGGGTCTTAAGAAATCCAATGCCTTATACATGGTGAATTCAAGAACCTTAAACTTTCATATGATGACTATGCCAGGTATTAAGCACATTTCATATGTCTTTGTAGAATCATACATATTTATACCCTCAATTAGCACCTTGAACTTTCATGGGATGAATATATCTAGTATCAAGTACATTCTAATTACCTTTATAAAATCATACATATTCAAACCCTCAATTTCCCTTAAACATTTTTCAATCTCTAAGAACTTCTCAGCCTCTGATTTTTCTATAGACTTTTCTTTGAAGATTTTTTTATGAGTAATTTTGGGAATCCTTAGTTAAGGGGTCCAGTGTTAATCATTGCTTCTTATTGAGTAACCCCTACCAGATGTGAATGAGAACCAAGAGGAATATTCAAAGTTTTAGGAGTTATAGGAATGTGTTGTGAAGTGCACATTTCCAAAGAATTATCTTTATTCGAGGGCCCTTCACAAGATGGCCTAGTCTAAAGGTTTTGTTCAAGCAAACCAATTATCCTACCTATCTCACTTCTCATAAATTACATATCCTTCTAGTAATTTTTCAAAAATAGCTCTTTCTTTATTTCCATGATTTCAAGGAGATTGAGCTCTCAAAACATTGTTTCTGTTTATTTTCTTTTCCCCTTATAGAAACTCAAAAATAAAATTTATAAATATGGATATTCATAAAAACAAACATAATTTATTGGATATGATAATATAGGTAGACACCTTATGGAAACAGTTTTAGCCATTACGTGAGAGTAGGTTAGCTAACCTATTGGTCTCAAAAAGATCCCTCATCGCTTGGGGAAGTAAACCTTAAAAGGCTAAGACGTACAAAGAAAGAAACATATAGATCAGGGAAATCCATATCGACTACTAATCACACTTTGTAAATGTTTTCTAAGAGTTTATGGTTTCATAACTACTAGTCCCGGGCGAAACCCATCGGGATACCACTAATTCCCCATATGCTAACTTGGGCGAAATATGTGTAAAATAAAGTGTCATATAACAAAGGCATGGGTATAAACTAATATTCAATTCAAAGAATGATGCATGAGATTAATAAAGATGAATGATCTATGAAATACGACATAAAGAATCATATAGACAAAGATATATACAAGAACATTATAACATGCAAATAACAAATAATAAACAGGTATTAATTAGTTTAGGCAATAATGCATAAAATATGTACAAAGCATGTCAAGGATATTATCACAAAATCAAACAATCAAAGTTTAGCTCTAAATTGCCATTGGAGTCGCCATTTTGTTGTAAGGGACATCTTGGCAATCTTAACTATTTTGAGAATAGGTAAAAATAAAAAAAATGAGTTTTGATCTAGTTTTATAGTTACTATAAACCTTAACTGGTCTTTAGATATTTTTTGATAAAAGGCTGGTTATGCTAAAAGGAAGATGAAAATCAACCTAAAACATCATGTCTAAGATAAACTATATTGTTGTTTGATTTTATAATAAAAATACTTATTTTGCCTAAACTAAATACATATGTTTATTAGAAGTAAGAACTCCTAGGATAATGATTTTGGAATTTTAGCTTGACAACAAAGCCCAATCCATGTTTTTCTTTTCTTGTTTCAGGGCAAGATTTGAAATAACAATTAACAACTTTAAATTGTTTTCTTTAATTGCTCAATTTATATTAACCCTTTGTAAATTAATTACTTTACAAAGTATATCCATTATAAATAACCGTAAATATTTTAACCAATTCAATTGATATAAATGAATAAAATTGAACATGAAAAGAAAAAAAATCATGAATACATTGTGAATTTATTAAAAACAACATACACGTCAATATACATTTGCAATTCAAAATTTAACAAAACAAATCACAAAATTTTTTGAACAACAAATAAATCACATATGGGATTAAAATTAACATTTTCGATTTGTTAGAGTTGGTTGGATTTGAACACGAGAGGACGGAACTTGAAGAAAAAAAGGTGCTGAAAAATAATAGTATAAGTGAGTGTGTTACATGTATAGGATGACCAATCTATGGTGTCGTGCCTTTTTGTCACACACTATGGAGTCTTGGGGTGCATGGACCACTATGCATGGTAGATGAGTTCTTCCTCTTCCTGATGGTGGTAGCGGTGTAAACCACCCCCTCTTGAGGTGGAAGATTGACAGTTAAGAAGTTTAAGTCTCCTGCCATAAAATTTGGATTGCTATTGTTTTTTTTTCTTGTTTGTCTTGGGCTAAGATTTTTTCTCTTCTTGACTTTTCTTTTTTAGATTTTTTGTTTGGCTAGACTTTTTGCAAGAGTCTCTCTTTTTCAATCTCTATATGTGTCTTTTTTTTATTATTGAATACCTTCTATTTATAATATTTGTGATCCCATGTAAATTAGGAAAAATTAAACTGGAAAAATAATGTTAGTCAATTATGTTGTTTCCTTTTTGTACTACGGATTCTTAATTAATTAAAATTTCTTTTCTTAATATGTAAAATCTCTTTCATTAATTTTCTAATTTTGTTTGATACTATTTATTTTTCTTTTCTTCTTTTACATAATCTTCCTTTATATTC
>Ga0325404_1006545_pt1 | contig 12209 bp, 13 predicted proteins | sample PopdelMetagenome_18_FD_205664 | JGI IMG/M metagenome (GOLD analysis project Ga0325404, IMG submission 205664) | Populus deltoides microbial communities from Bellville, Georgia, United States - Xylem-Control-R1 | ecosystem: Host-associated > Plants > Phyllosphere > Stem > Wood/Secondary xylem... | reverse complement strand
AACCTCTATAACACTAGTCTTTGAAGCCCCAATATTGGTCCAGGTATCAAATTAGACCCAATCAGATCACCGTTACACAACCGGCGTGTAAAATAGCCGGGCTTTCGGGGTGCGGTGCGAGGTTCACAATTCAAGAATCAAAATGCTTATTCGGTAACTTCAAATCACAAATAGTCTACTATTTTATTGTAATCATGGGCAGTCAAATTACAAACCCACTCTGTAAATTACAAACCCGTAGAAACTCAGAGGCAAAATATTTCCACGACACGAAAGGTCAAGTAAAATGAAATAATATAGCCATTTACAAAGTTTACCAAATTCCATTTTACAGCAGAGACCTAAACTAGGGTAAACAAGCAATTCACCCCAGATAGGCTAGCATTCCATCCTCGAGGAATTGGCACCTCCAATAATCGGAAAACTATGCTCGAATCAATGAGCACTGACAAGAAACGGGCGTTGACATACTCCACACTCGATGGTTTCTGAACCTGAGCTGGGAACCTGGACCTGCAAAAATAGCACAACCAAGACATTTTAACGATCCAATTAATGTAGTTCATAGAAATCCAAGCCTCAAAACAAGGTAGACAAGGATTTCAAACCTGCAAATGGACAGTGCAAGTTGGACAGGCAACTTCCCTCATCCGCCTCCCAGATCCATCAGACTTGGATCCTGGTCAAACAATTAAAATGACAACCTTACATTAAGATTCATGATTAAATTTAAAAATGACAAGCTAAAACTTAGCCCAGAACCACCAAATGAATCAAATAACTCGGATGGATAGCAGACATTCGAAAACCATTGCATATTTGAACCTTTCCTCATGGTAGGAGCTTTTTCTTCTGTAAGCAAGCTCATACACCAAGAAGAAAAAGAAACATAAATACAAAGTAAGAAGATCACCTGATGATGACTTTCGATTTTTCTCCATCTCTTCCTGTCAAATGATCAATGTCAATAAAAAAAAATCACAATCACAAACACAAAAGCACATGTTGAAATACCAACTGAACTAGAGCACAAGGAATCAGAAGCTATGGATGAGCATATCAAGAAATCTTAAGTTAAATATTCTTTACCTGGAGCTTCCTGGCAAGATCCTCATGACTATGAAAGGCAGGTTTGCTAGCTGCTTCCTTAGCATTACTCAGCCTCTGAGTCACTTCTGCCTGAAAGATAGAAAACTTTATGAGTTGTTCTTTCATAAAGATAGTGAGACCACCATGATAAATGCACATAATAATGTTCATGCACAGATTGACAACTGTGACGTGCACATAGCATATGCTTGTGCAGTTCCCGACTTAACATAATTAAGGAGCATCATATGCATATCTCCCAAGCCACAAAGTACCTGCTACACTTTCTAGAAGCTGATAGCACAACCCAACCCAACAAGTTTTATTAACAAATGATAATCACTGTGGCTAACATCCTTTGGAACCTAAGGAACCCCATGACCACCATTTAAGAATTTTATATAAAAGCATATTAGATTGCAAAAAAAAAAATTACATGATAGGTTGACAATATGCGAAGGCATATTTTCTATGGAAAGCAAACACAGGAATCTCAGGCTCTTACTGTCCTGTAATACACCTCAATGTTCCTTTATAACAAGCAGACAGCAAAAAAAAACTTGTTGAAAAGAAAATGAACTATAATAAACTGCTATCACATCCATGTGAGCAATTCAGTTCGACGACTCCCAACACCCCACTAGCATGCAAGTGATACCGTTAATAAATGAGACAAGCGCAAAGAGATTAAAGAAAGAAGAAGAAATTAAAAAAAAATCTATATCACTACCAAAAGTTAAGAGATGGATGTATGGGTTTGTGAAACAATAACAATTAAATAATGGATAGATCTTCAGTACATACCATGCATCGGTCACAAACTCTAACTGGCTGAGCATTCTCATCAGCAGTAAGAGCAATTCTTCCATGGGTGCACTTATCACAGAAAATGTCTCCGCAGTTTCTGCAGTGATGCTGGGATTTGGAAAAGGGAGAAGCAATGGATTTACATGAAATCTTAAGGCATGCACAAGTAGCAAATAATGATAATCAACCATGGTAAAAGAATTTACCCGGCGAACAAAAGCCCCAAAATCTGTTCCACATGATGTACACTTTGAAACAGCTTCATCAGGGACCTAAGAACAAATGATATTATAGGAACTCCAAAATCACAATTCAAGGAAACAGTAAAAGCACAACCCCCCCCCCCCTCTTAAAAAAAAAAATAAAGGGAGGAGCGCCCATGCTTGTAAAATTAAAAATTATGGTTACATAATCAATAATGAATAAAACACTTGTCTGATTCCATTTTAAGCAGTCAACAAAAAAAAATCTCTATTAAAGCCATAGTTTTACCCAATGATCTTTCTCCTCACTGCCTGGCTTTATCAAGTTCATCCAATCACCAAGCCCTTTCTTCTTCTCTGTAGGCTGCTCAGTTGTCTTTGAAGTATCAGAAGGCCTAATTCTTCCACCCATTTCCTTGAACTGCATTTTGGAAAGAATGAAATTATGCTTCAATAACACATGTCAACAATCTAAAGCAGCAAAAACACAGTGCAGCTGCATTCATTTTGCCATTGACAAATGAAAAGAGTTGGTAAGCCACACAAACAACATTAAATGCTATCCCTTTGCAAAAATAACAATTGTCACTCCCCCTTCTTTCTCTTCTATCTCGTAATAAAGCCCTGATCCAGACCCCAGAGTGCTACCAATTTCTTCAGATCAGCCACTAAACCAAAAGCCACCACTGGACTGGCTACAAGTATCTCTCAAAAGAACACCCAATGTATCACAGAACAGATTGCAGGACTGACAAATGTTTCCCTAAATAATCATCCCCTTCTCAGCCTGGATCCACCTTGTGACCAGGATAGCATTCTACAGGTGATCTCCAAAAGGAGGCAGCATAACCTAGGTCTCATATGTAAACACTGGAGAAACCACATTCTAACACCATTGACAATGATCAATCACATTGTCACAAGTCAGTTGATGCCCTAGGCCCCAGGGGCAGGGCAGTGCACATTCTTAATAGCTGGGAGCCTACAGGAAGAATACAAAGTTGGGAATTTCCCAAAATAGATATCCATTGCAGGTCCTTAGCTCAATACATATATGTCTATCCTATAAGTAGTGCGCCTCCAGTGTGGGACATTACAGCAGCATATCAGTAGCTTTTACATGAAGCAGCAACAATGGGAAAATGAAAGTACTATCTTTTTACTGCACAACTTTCATGTCTATAGCCAGTGTCAAAATTATCATTCAACAATGATGTCCAATTCTAGCAAGAGTTGAAGATTTCACATACTAACTAGTACTTGTAATAGCTACAAGTTTATCTACCAAATTTAACATTCTTAATTTGATCAAAGCTTGAGTGTTAAAATATCCATTCAACAATGATGTCCAAATCTAGCAGAAGTTTAAGATTTCATATACTAACAAGTACTTATAATAGTTACGGGTTTATCTACCAAACTTAACATTCTTAATTTGATCAAAGCTTGACCTCAATTCATATCATACATAAAGAAGCTAAGCTTTTGGATATTTTATTCTAGGTCTCCTTCCTCTAAATATTATGAATTAATCATCAATACCTCCTTTTTTGCTTCAATATTTGGAACAGATCTACAGATGAAATTCAGATATTAATGTAATGAAAAGGGCAATAGAAACAATGTAATGCAGAATGAGTCAAGACATTAGTCAATGGTTAAGCTTCTATAAAAGCAAATGTAACTAAAATATAATTTAGCATAAATGAAAAAGGTTTCTTATGGTAACAAAACCTGTACAGTTGCAGCAGTCACGGTGTCGAGAAGGGTGTTGGTGGTGTAACTATTTGATTGCAGTCTAATACGTCTTGGGTCAATATCCACAGAACTCTTGGACCAAAATGCGAAGGTAGATGAATCCGTTTTCTACATAAGAGGAAAGTGCAAATTCAATGTTAAGCAGTATATTAACAATGATAATGATACTCGAGAAGAGAGTGGGGAATTGGAGAAAATAAAGCTGACTCACATCGCATCTTGTGATGTTCTCAAGAGGATATATTCTCAAAGTCCGACTGGTATTAGGATCGAGCATACGAATTCCATCCAAACCAATCTGAATAAATTTAAATACAGTCACGAGATGGCAGAAAATAAATCAACCCCCAGATTGTCATATGACCACAAAGAAGACAAATTCTCATAACAATGACTTCCAAGAACTGCTTGGCACTGTGGTGCACATAATAAATCTAAACTTGAAATGAAAATACTTAGAGCACTAAACATACACAAGACTTGATTAGCTCTGTTGAAAACACAATTGACCACTAAATCAGTGAAGCTAGAATCTAAAGGAAAGTTCAATTTTGATTCCTTAACGGTAATAAAAGACTTCTACAACGACAATTCAAATAACCCAACAGAAGCATGCAAAATCATTCACTGGAACAGTAAGGAGAGGCATTCCAAACAACTAACTACACTCCTAGACTGAGCTTCTTTCGCAATTAGCCATATTTATAAATTCACAAGTTTGACCTCAAATGATACACAATGCAACAGCTGAACAGAATAAGTCTTACCGCTACCAAGCATGTAAAAAAAGCCCCTGGATGGTAACCATATCAACACAACCCCGCTCTACCATCAAATTAATAATTCTAATCACACTACAAATCATTATAACATGATTAAAAATTGCCACCAATCAAGTGATAAACTCGGACATCTACCTGGCAAAGCACATCCATGGTACTCTGCCCTCCACTTTCGGCCAAAAGCTTGACCCTAAACTTCTGGACCCCACTCTTAGCATCCTCCTGAGTATCCGCCTTCGGTACTGCCCTCACAATCTTCCCTGAACCGGAACCGGAACCAGGCCGCAATGAATTGTCCTTTCCAGAAGGAATACTAATCGATCTCCCATAATCATCGAACCCGGCCCAGGTCGATGACTTTGGCGCTGTCCCTCGCGCGCCATAAGGCTCCACCTTCCCTCCTTCATATGCATAAACACCATCTCCATACCCATCATCACGACCGCCACCGATATCATATCTGCTCTCAGGTCGCTTTCCATATAGATCCGACCCTGTATCGGACCTGCTCCGATTATAACCGTCAAAATACCCGAAATTCTTATCGTATTTTATCGGATTCTCATATGGAGCATCGTATACGGGCGGCACTGATGATCCTATTGGATTATAAGGCGCACTGTACATCGAGGAGTATGGAGAATTGGTTGTTGCGGAAGGATTCGGTGCTAGTGAGGTAGGAGGCGGTGGTTGAGGAGCGTAATTGGGAACCGTTTGATGTTGATCAAACGGTGGGAAATAAGATTGCTGAGTTGCTGGAGGTTGGTAGGACCCATGAGAATCGTACGGAGGAAAAGAAGGTGGTTGCTGTGGCTGTTGTGGTAGTGGTGGAGGTGGTGGGTTAAAGGATGGTTGTGAATTATTAGGGTTTGGTGGTGGTGGTGGTGGTGTTGGGGTGAATGTAGGGGCTGTAGGCGGAGGGACAGGATCGGGATTTTGGGGATAAGGAGGGTAATTTGGAGGATAAATGGAGTAATCAGAGGGGGCGTAACCGGAGGAGAAAGGAGGTGCGGACGCGTAAGGGGTATGGTGATGATCAATAGGAAGATTAGGGTTGGGGTTGGGGTTGGGGTTGGGGTTGGGGTTTTGGAGGTGTGGGTATTGATAATAAGAACTGTAATCTCCCTGTTGCATCGCTTGATTTGATAGGATTTTGGCCAAGTAACAGGAGGGAATTAGAGAGGAATTTGGGTTCTTTTCAAAGCGATGACGATGAGGTTGAGAAGGGGGAGAGGGGTGGATGATTCAGTGGAAAGTGTTTTGGGTGTGATTTCAGGCACAGAATTCATGTGCCTGGAATTTGATTAGTGGCTACGATGCTTCTTAGCGGTAATCTGGTACGAGGTTCTGTTGGGACCCGCTTTGTTGCTGAATTGATCAAGGCAGCCTTGCTAATCTAAAATAAAATTATGTTGCCAAATAATAATTTAAAATAAAAAAAAATTAACAAAAACACGATCAACAATGTTGCCAAACACACTTCAGTGACCTCGTGTGATGTGGGTGACTTGAGATATCTTTTGGTAAGTAATAACTACAACAAAAAATTATGAATATTTGATTACAATATAATTATAAATTTTTAATTAATACATTATAAATTATTAAGTATTTTTATTTATTGTTTTATTGCTATTGTATCGTTCTTTGATTTAATTAACTACTTTTTAATCACACCGGTGGCTAATATTATTGTATATAGTTATTATTTAAAAAGAATATTGTTACTTCCAAAAATATAATAAATAATATTAATTTCGTAATGAATAAATGATTGCAAAATGTTAATTAGACATTATCTTCTTTTTTTCATGACTTAACTAATTGTTTTTTTGTGATTACATAAATTACAAAAAAAATTGAGTATGTGATCAATAAAAAAAAGGGTCTTTTTATTATTTTAAATATTTGAATACATTATAATTGTAATAACTTGTATATGCATGCTCAATCTGTCAATATAATTAATTGAGTAATTTAATTAATTACATGCTAGCTAATATTATTTTCTTTTCTTGACATGGATGCAAGCAGTCCATCTGTGGTTTTATCTCCCAGAGTGATTGACTTTTTTTTAATACATGTTCTTAGCTCAATATGATGATGATATAAAATATAATATGCTTATAAATGAAGTTTTTTAGTTTTTGAATAGTAAATGATCGTATGTTTATATTAATATTTCATTTTCTAAAAACTTGGGAAGTGAATGACAGGTGGTAAAATATATTACATCTGCAATACAAATTTTTTTAATGAGGTTTAAAGATCTATGGACCTTTAGCCCTTCGTGTTTGGCACATTATAAAGTCCATGATCAACGAGCATGGCAACGAGATACATCCATGTCAATTGGTCTTTGCACGAAATCAAGCACAAGATTAATGGGTCAAGAGGGTTTTCTCAAGAGGGTTTTCAGGTCCATGTTCAAATGGACTTGGTATGCATCCAAACTTAAGGGTAATGAGTCTGACAATTTGCTAAACATATATTTATTTGAGCTTAGTATATAATTGAACTCAATGATATTGAGTTTAATAACTTGATAGACATGTGCCCATTTCGGCTCAGCTTATAGCCATGTCCAAGAATGTTAAGCCTGAAAGCGAGCTCGACTCATGTCGTCGCACAAGTCTGATATTCTATCAAATTTAAAGATATCAAGTATGAATATAAGTCTTGTCCACCTATCATTGATTATCATCCTGTCTTTGGATCTTTTAAACAATAACTTGTACTCAATTTTTTTTTTAAACATGTTGATACATCACAATCTATAAAGTGGTGTGACGTACATGTTATTTTAATATTCATGGTAAACAGTAAATCCCAATGAAAAATCAAGGAATGTAATAAAAATATTTTTAAATGTTGCATGCAAATTCTTACACGAAACATTTATAAAAAAAATCAATTTTCTCTTGCTAAGACAATCACCTAATCACACTATAAACCAAGACAAAAAAAAAAATTCATATTTCAAGGTACTAACATTTTTCATATAAGATATATCATTATCACCGAGTCACACTAGAAAACAAAAGGCAAAAAAAAAATCATATTTTCTAGCACTATTTTTTCATCCTATAGTCATGAATTGTACTCCATATAGATATTGAGTAAAAAAGATACTGCAATTTTTGAGCATGTTTGGCAGTATGGTTGCGGGTGCTTTTAAATAACTTTTCGTGCTAAAATATATGTCAATGATATTTTTTACTTTTTAAAAATTATTTTTGATATTAGTATATTAAAATAATTTAAAACATACAAATCATATTAAATTTTAATTAAAAAAATTAAATTTTTTAAAAACACAAACAGCCGTTTTTCTAAAGATTCCATAAAGAAGCAGCAGGCAACCGTCTGCTTCCGAAATTGGAAAAAGAGAAGTCCTTGTATTCCGGTACAATGATTATCTGTGTGCAATACTTTCCTTACAATTTCATGGTTTTCATTTACTACAAATTTAAAAAAAAAAAAAAGAGGAATTGCAGAAAACCATGGAAACGGGCGGAAAAGATGGCTTGTTACCAATAACTAGAACCTCAACGGCATGGTCGCCGTCCACCATTTCTTTTTTCGGCCGAAGACACTCCAAGCCCACGTCCCATTTTTTTAAAGCTTGCCGCAGGTAGTATGGGTAACCGGATCATTTAGAATATAAAGTGCTAGACTGGTAATATAAAGAAAATGTCTATATAAAAGTAATATTTGGGTTTAAAAAAATATCAAAATCTATACAATAAAGTTATCCAACGACATTCAAAGAAAAACATCAATTTTTTTCTATTTATTCACCTTTTTTTTTAATGCAAGAGATATTTTCAAACTAGTTTATAAGTAGGTTTCCTAAACAAATCTAACAATGCACCTTTTAACAGGGTTGTTTGTCCATATTTTGAAGAATCATTATAGCTTGGCAGGTCAATCTACTCAATGATCCAAGTCCAGGTCACTGCCGAGTTAGTGACTTATTTTTTTTTAATTAAAATGAGGTTTTAATAAAAAAATTTAAAAAATTAGAGTTAATTAAGGGCAATTCACCCTATATGTTTTATTTATAACTACATAGAGACAGAACTTAGATAAAACTACAATCAGATATTTATTAAACAGTTAATTAGTGTGTGTTTGGTATTTAGGTTCATAGTATTTTTTTTAAAATATTTTTCACTTGAAAATATATTAAAATAAATTTTATATTTTTATATTTTTAATATTAGTACATTAAATTTTAAAATTAAAATAATTGAAACACACAAAAAAGAAATTAATTTAATATATTGTTTTTTAAGATAAACAGTCCATCACATAGTTTTTAGTTACCGCACGAAATAAGTCACATAATTTATAATTTATCAGGTCTGGCCCATATAGGACCCACATAGAAGAAACAAGTTCCGAACAAGGGAATCTAACTGGGCTTATACTAGCCCCAACCTAAAAAGCTGGGTAATGATAATATACGTGGCGAATTCCAGATACGGTTCGCCTACACGTACGCCACATCAGAAAAGTCAGCGAATCCTACACCAGCCGAACCAGATATGGCCAACTGACCTCCTCAAGCAAGAGACAAGCCCCTACAAGTCTTCTGATTCCCGTCAAAAGCCAAATGGAACCCCTATAATTAGGAGTCCAAAAACTCCAAAGCATCCCGTCCTTGGTCCGTTGTGTGCATGTCAAACCTGTCTTCTTCTTTCCCGTATGGGAGAGAGCAAATCATGCATACTACAGTCCCATCACGATTTCCGATTCACAAGATCTCGACAACAGTCATTACACTCCCTCGTAAACGGTTCCTTATGCATAGAAGGAGGAGGAACATTGTAGGACCCCACACAGGGGCTAGCTACGATGCGTATAACCAACATCAAAGTCCGCATCTGCAGTCCTGGGCCAACTTTTTTTAGCTCACAGGGGCTATGCGTAGGTTCTGTTGTTTTGTTGGTAACTCGATATGCCCAAGAAGACTCCCCTTGGTTTCTCAAGGTGCCCGTTTGAGGGCTAGATTTTTCTTTATTTAATTCTTGGTGAGTCATAAGGTTCTGCAGATCAGATTCATTTATGGTACGGCAGATGGGTGGTCAATTACTAGCTAGCTGCTGCTACCTTTGCTTTAATGGATGATTTTTTTGGAATTAGCAAAGAAGAAAGAGAAAAACGCATGTAAATAGTGGCGGTGACAGTTCGATTCTTCTGTTTTGATGTGTGTCAAACTTGGCTTTCGAAATCTTTTTCTGTCAGCTAAAGCAGCGGACATTGTTACGGCTTGAAAAGAGCTGGCATTTCTTGAGGCCGAAAAGAACCAAATAAGAAATTCTCGACAAAACAAATTATAATATGAACATAGAAGATTTACTTTCTGTTTAAGCTCGAATCAGGCAATATGTAATTAACCTAGGAAGGATAAAAGCAGAGATTCTTTGCCGTGATTCGTACTAGCTATCATCACATTTTGATTTTAACATATATACGGGTCTTAGCACTAGCAGTACAGCAAAAATTCGGTAAACAAAGACCCAGAAAAGCCATAGAACAAAATAAGCCATAAACATCGTAATGGGTAGTGTGGGTCACTACAAGCATCAGCATGTGATGTTCAAAAAACTTACCCTTTGGTCATTCCTTTTTCCATTGCCTCCTTTGTGCCTTTCTTGTTAGACCCAGAAAACTTCCATGCTTGCTTCCTTTACTGATTTACAGACAGGGCAGGAGCCAAGAAATGCTTCGCAAGATTTGCACGAGCAGAGGTGCCTGCAAGGGAGAAAGATAACGCACGAGGTCCTAGAATTGCACCCTTTACAAACCACCTTTTTTTGGCTTTCCACTTGTTCTATATCACATGAGCCACAACAAAAGGACTCTGCATCCTGGACTTTATTGCTGGTCGTGACCAGTCGTTCTCTGATTCGTTCAAGCGTGTTGCTTAAATCAACGACCACCGCTTCCTTTTCTCTTGCTAGTCTCTGCCATTGTTCACTCTCCTGCTCTACTTTTCTCAGGCAGAACTCAAGCTCCATGGTTTTCTTTGTTGCTTGTGCCAAGTCCTCTTCGTTTTGCCTTATCAAAGATGAGACCTTTGATTCTACACTCTTCAGTATGATTCCCAACTGCTGCTTTCTTTGCTGTTGCAAAGCAAATCTTAGCCTCTCAGCCTGCATTTGTTTTTGAGAAATTGACCTTGATTTTTGGAGACCAAAACACAAAATGAAAGCAACCAAAACCAAAGCCTACAGAATAAAAATAACCAATAGACAACAAAAACCAAAGCTTGAGAAGGAGAAAAAACATCAAAGCCCAGTTGCATTTTTACCTGTAATTGAAGCATGCAATCAACTTCTCGCCTTTGCATGTCAAGCTGAACATCCAAACATTGAGAAAGAAACATGGAGAAAGAACTATCACAAGTTGTTGAATAAGAAGAAGAAGAAGAAGAAGAAGCCCCAATATTACAATCAAAACAAAAGTTCTGAGAGTTATTTTGATCAAGAAAGAGATATTGTTGTTGCGGCTCTTGAAAAGCAAAACCCCGGTCAGCATCGAACTCTGAAACATGATCGTTAAGTATGCAATCCTGTTGGCCACCCATAGGCAAAAGCCCAAGTCTTTCTGGATACAACTGTGCTTGAACAGCCATGACAACAAGAAGATTGAAAGAACTGAGAAAAAAAACAACAAACACCAAAAACGTCCCCTTCAATTCACAGCTTTCATGACCTAGCTATTAATAGATAATAACACTACGAATTCTCAACGGATACGAAACGAGGGTAGGTTAAAAGCTAGAGGGTTCATGTATGTTGTTATATCAGAAGAGGTGCATGACCTTTCTCTCTCTCTGTAGGCGCTCCCTCTCTTTAATGGCATATGCTTTGCCTTCCATGTTGCTTTGGTGTCTTTCTTTTTTCTTTTTCCTTGGTTTAGCTGAAAGAGACCATTATAAAGAATCCGTGGATTGTCTATATATAGTAGGAGAGAAAGAGACTCAAAAACTGACCAGATCTTATTAAATTTCATTGTAATTAATTAATGGGGATTTATGGATATTATTTGTTTGTAATGGTGTGATTAAGGAACTAAATGAAAACCAAATAATTGAGTGAAACAAATAAGGGCAAACCTCAAATTTTTCCCTAGCATATTACCAAGATTTCAATTTCATCCCCAGATAAATTGTTTTGTCAATTGAGTTGCTAATGTTTCACATTTATGATAAAGTCCTTATGTCAATACATAGTGCCTGCTTTTGCAAGAGTGTTTTTCAATTAAAAATATTTTAAAATGTTTTTTTAAATTTATTTTATATTTTTTTATATCAACACATCAAAATCATAAAAAAACACATAAAAACATCAATTCAAGTAGAAATGTGTTTGGAAAAGATTTTGAAGAGCATATTAAATCATATTACTAAAAAAACCTTAACAGACAAGGGGTTTTTTTGGTATCACTATATTATATTTATCGAATAAAAATAATATCAATAAAAATAGTGTTTAGTAATTGAATATGATGTTTTTTAAAAAAAATTATTTAAAAAAATAATGATTTTCACAATAAACAC
>Ga0325404_1006537_pt1 | contig 12217 bp, 6 predicted proteins | sample PopdelMetagenome_18_FD_205664 | JGI IMG/M metagenome (GOLD analysis project Ga0325404, IMG submission 205664) | Populus deltoides microbial communities from Bellville, Georgia, United States - Xylem-Control-R1 | ecosystem: Host-associated > Plants > Phyllosphere > Stem > Wood/Secondary xylem... | reverse complement strand
GAGGAATTGTAAATTCAAACAAGAAAATAATAAAGAGTCTGTCCAAATACACATTGGACTCGCCAACAATTAATTATGAAGAATCAAACGAGAGAGCATATGCTTTCAGCTTTAAGATAAGATTCACGTTGGGTACGTATATAGATATATCACCATCACTTGCTCCAGTGCAAAACATCTGATGCCATTTTACTTGTTCTGAACATTATAGTTTATGAAGCCTTTAGCTGGCATCGATCCGGTTGGAGCAACTAATTCGAGCAACTCCCTGTCATCTTGGAATTTAACCATGTCTTCCTCAGTTAATTGCACCTTGGCCTCTATTCCTTCACCAGATACAGTACTGTCCGTAAAAACAATCTGATTCTTGAAAGTCAAGCTCGGAGAACCAGCCCATATCGGCTTCCCCCACCCAAAATCGGCTTCATATATAGGGAGTCCGCATAAGCTAGTGAAGGTGAAACGTACCACCTCCCCTCTCGCAACTCTTTGGACTTGCTCTCCCACCGAACCCAACATGCCCCCTTTCTGAAGCGTTTTCACGTACTCACTATCTACTTTATTTATCGACTTTCTTATTTGACTAGCTAGATTGCAACCCTCACCCACAGATGGAACTGTTTTGGCAGCCCTGGAGATGTTTCCGAAGGAGTATTCTGATCGTGGCGGGCACATTTTTGACTGCAGATTCATGTAGTGCACTAGTTCATGGGCTGTATCTGTTTTCCATTCTACCATGGTTGCAGCTACGATTCGGCTCCATATATAGGAAAGCTGATAAGACATCAATAGGAGATGGGCGTTGCAGTTTTTCTGTATTTGTCGCTTTATAGTATTTGGCTATAAGTGCCTCTATGGAAGACTTACTGAAAACAACAAACCTTTTCGCCACAATATTCGTTTTAAAGATAGGATTTCTTGGGTCATATGATCCAAAGAGACTCCTGGCGGGGAAGAGTGTGGCCGATTCGAACCGTGGACGCTCTTGGTCAGGTTCACCACGAAAAGTGGCAGCCCAACTTTTGAAAAACACGAAAAAAGAAAAGATATCTGATATCTTGTGGGATATGCACAAACCAATACCGATTCCTCCACATTCAAAGATGTTGAATTGGAAGCCTGAGAGAAATTCGTGGTCACCATCAAATTCAAATGGGAGAAATTTGTTGAGGTCGCCAGGTTCTCGACTCTCAAGTACATGAACAAGCTTACACTTGACTCGTACTTGCAGAAATGGGACTCCCCCATCGTTGCAATCTACGTAAATATTATCTTTAAGGCGTCCGGCCAGCGGATAGAAGTGAGTTAAGACATTGGACAAGGACTGCTGAAGCTGTTCAAGAATCTCAAGGTTGTCGAATTTAGTGTGTCAGCATCATCTGCTGGATAGAAGAAAACGAAAGAATTATACACTGGTGGACATAGTTGATCGGTAAAGGAGAGTTGGTAATGGCGAAGGTGATCAAGGGTTGGAGAAGATGGCTTTATTATCTGTTCCATTTCAGTCTTCATCCTCTCTTGGAGAATTCTCGAACACACAGAGGAAAAGTTTATCTAGTAGTAGCTAGCTAGGTTAAACTACAAAATGTGCCAGAGAGCAACTTCTATCTTTTCTTATAGAAGAGGAATTAATTAGACCACACATGGCCATTGGAGTATTATATTGCTCTCCTACTTGGAGTCATATTCTTCGAATCGTTCTAACTTGGCAGGTTGATCAGGTATTTAGTTAATTCAGGATCAGGTTAAAAAAAAAATAAAGTAAAGAAAAATTTGGTGTGATTGGGGGAGTTCATCTAGTAAAAAACTCGATTATAATCCATTAATTGTTTTTTTTAATTAAAATGACGTTATTTTAATTTTTTTTTAAAATTGACCCAGCTGACCCGGTGACTTAATCAAAATCCAGAACCCAAATCTTAAACCAGGCCAGCCATCAGACCGAATCTAAAAACAATGCATTACGCTTTATATATATATATATATATATATATAACTATAACGTAATGTATATTTCTTTCCAGCTCTTATTGATTGTTTTATTTATATATCTTTAGGCATTTACTAAGGGAAAATGTACAATAGTGGTATACCAACTTTTAGCCCTTCTCAATTAAATACATGAATTTTAATTTTTCTCATTTCATAAGATTGTGTAAATCGAGTACTTTCATACCAAATCCATGATAAATATCTTAGTTGAATTAGTAAATGATTCATTTATTTTAATTAATCATAAAATAGTTTTTAACCATAGTACAGATAACTTCCTATTAATTAAAAGAACTTTCTTTTAACATGATTTATTTTAATTGAGGATATTTTTATTTATTAAATATAACATTAATTTGGAAAGTAACTTTACTAAAAAAAAAAAATATTGATGAAACTGTCCTGATTGAAAAAAGTTACGTGAACAAAAAGGAGTGCTTGATTTTGATAGATGGTGAAAAGCTTGTTTATATTGTAGTTATGATTGTTTTTTGAAGTGTATTTTTATTTAAAATGTATTAAATTATTATTATTATTATTTTTTAAAAATTATTTTTGATATTAGCGTATTAAAATGATTTAAAAATATTAAAAAAATAATTAATTTAAAAAATAAAAGATCACAGGCATGGACAAGCGATATACGTCAACAAATCTTATGATTTGATTTAATTCTTTTTTAAACAGGGAAATGTCGTATCCTTTGTCGCAGCTTAGATCTTGATTGCATTTTTTAATACTATTCTTTTTATTTAATAATTTTATGCCTTTTAAGGTTGATGTATTCCTTTGTTTATTTTTTCTCTTACAGCATATATATATATAAGACACCACCTTCCCCTTTTTCCTTACACACCACTGCAAGCACATTTTTATAACCTATGACTTTAGCTTATAGTGATTTAGATCAAATTTGATATATTTTTTACGACTGAATGTTGGGGATTATCCGGAATCCCCTCCTAATCCGTAGCTCATGATTATAGAAATATAATAAATTATATTTATGTTATGATTCTTTCCTTCTTATTAGTCCAGCTATACAGGTAAGAAGTTTCTTCCTCATGGTTGAGCCCCTCTCCTTCAATATTATAGTTCACATGACCATCATTAAGCTATTGGCCACAAATATTTTGCTATGAAAAAGCCACCTCATTCCTCTTCTTTGATGCCAAGGTTTTGCATTGGTTTCAATTGATAGTTCTCACATGAAATCGGATTTGATTGCATTTACCACCTAAGTAATATGTTGGTAAGGATAAAGTTATTGTGGGAAATGTGGCTCCTCTTCCCATCACCCGTACAGGTACCTCTCAACCCTCTTCAAATTTAAAATATCTTGATGTTTTATTGGTATTACATCTCACCAAAAATCTCATGTCCATTAGTAAATTGACTAAAGACTTTCCTCTTCTGGCCATATTTACTAACTCATCTTTTATTATTTAGAACAAGATCACAAGAACGGTGGTGGCAACTGGAAGATGTGATGACGGTCTTTATGTACTAGAGTGAGACAATGCTGCTTTTATTTCTGTCCTAAATAAATTTGTCCTTACAACGTCATATGATCTATGACATGCGTGTCTTGATCATGTTAACCACTCTATTATTTCTTTATTAAATAAAAAAAGACATTTATTCCTTACTTCTATTTTGCCTAATCCTGCTATTTGTGGTACATGTCAAATTGCTAAAAGTCATAAACTTTCATTTTCTACTAATAATACTAGATCCAACTCTATTTTAGGTCTTATTCATTGCGACATCTGCGACTTAGCTCCTATTAAACAAAAATGAGTTTTGCATATTACGTGATATTTGTCGATGATCACTCTCGCTTTACATGACTCTACCCTATAAAATTTAAATATGATTTTATTGATATTTTTCTTTAATACCAGTCTTTTGTAGAAAATCAATATTCTTACAAGATTAAATTTTTTTGAAGTGATGGTGGTGCTGAGTTTTGTAGCAACCGTTTTCAATCTCAGCTCCATTTCTCTGGTATTCAACATCAAAAGTCTTGTCCCTACATTCCTTCCTAAAATGGACGCACTGAGTGCAAGCATCACCACGTGACTGAAATGGGCAATTCATTCATGAGTACCCACTTCTTACTAGGTTGATGCTTTTAGTTCAACAACTTATATCATCAATCGGTTGCCTACCCCACTTCTTGAAGGCTTTCTCCCTTTGAGATTCTACATGGTAAAGCTCTTCTTTACATCAAATTTTATCATTTTAGTTGCAGAGTCTATCCATGTTTACGTGATTATATTACTAATAAATTTTCTCCACGCAACATTCCATGCATATTCTTGGGCTACATTCCTTTTTATAAAGGTTTTCATTGTCTAGACCTTCTTCCCTTCTAGACCAATGTCACGTACCATGCCAAATTTGATGAACTTAATTTCCCATTAATACCTAACTCTACTTCACAACCTCTTGCATCTTTAGATTTATCTAGTTTTAGTGAGCCCATGCACGCCCATGACCCACCATTATCTACCGCCCCATTGCCCATTATTCCTCCATCTAATCCTTCTTCTCGATCTCGGTTGCATGCATGTCGTCTTTGTTCTGACTATTTACCTGAGCTTATACAGGTTTCTACTGATCAAATATCTTCCACATAGCAAATCCCAGCTTCTCCTGAAGCCCCTGATCCTCTAGCACAAGCTCCATTACATTCTGAAGCTCAAGCTCATCATCATGGTCAATTTGTTGCTCCATCCTCTCACTCGATGGTCTCTCGAGCTAAAGCAGGCATTTTCCAGCCATATTATCCCACTTATCTAAGTCAACATGTCTCGGGTCTCTTACATGCCTTCCTAACTACATCTAAGCCCCATGGATTCAAGACTGCTGCCAAAAACCCTGCATGACTCGCTGCTATGGATGAACTCAACGCTCTTCGTGAAAATTGCACCTGGGATCTTGTTCCTTGGCCTTCTAAAACAAACATTGTGGGTTTCAAATGGTTTTTTCATAAAAAATATCAATCTAACAAATCTATTGACCGACTTAAGTCCTGTCTTATTGCCAAAGGATACACTCAACTCCCTGATCTTGACTACACTGACACCATCAGTCTAGTAGTCAAAGTTTTTATTTTTCGTGTAGTGCTTTCACTAGCCATCACTCATGGCTGGCCTCTTCGCCAATTTGATGTTAAAAATATTTTTCTTAATGGTATTTGGTAGGAACATGCCTATATGGAGCAACCTCCTGGATATGTTGATCCCCGCTTTTCTAAGCATGTTTGCAAACTTAAAAAGGCTCTTTATGGCTTAAAGCAGGCTCTGCATGCTTGATTTCAACGGTTCAACTCATTTATTTTAAAACTTGGTTTTACCTGCAGTCGAGCTGATACCTCCTTATTTGTTCTGCATCGCTAGCAGCACATCATTTATCTCTTACTCTATGTTAATGATATTATTCTCACAGACAACAATAACTATCTCCTCAGCAGCTTCATTCGACATCTTCATTCAGAATTCGCCACCAAGGATTTAGGTTCTTTCAGCTACTTTCTTGGTCTTTAAGCCACCTCTACCTCAACATGACTCTTTCTCAATTAGACTAAGTAAGCTCGCGACATTCTTACATGGGCTCAACTTCTTGATTTCAAACTGGTATCCACTTCTATGGTTGTCGCTCAGTATCTTTCCTCCGCTGGTTCCTTGTTTGCAGATATCACTCTATACTGTTCTCTTGTTGGTGCCCTGCAATACTTGACCATCACTCGTCCTAACATTGCTCATTCAGTAAACTCAGTCAGCTAATACTTGAATGGACCCACTGATGAACATTTTCAAGCTGTGAAGCGTATCCTTTAGTATGTTGATCAAAGGCAATCTTCAGTATGGCCTTTCATTCACTGCCTCCTCTTTTACTCGCATTACTGCTTACTCTGATGCTGATTGGGCTAGATGCCCTGACATTAGGCACTCTACTTCTGGTTACTCCATCTATCTTGGTGACAACCTTGTTTCTTGGAGTGCCAAAAAGCAACCTACAATATCTCACTCTAGCTGTGAATTTGAGCATCATGCCTTTACTTCCACTGTTGTCGAGATTTTATGGTTAGACCATCTCTTACGTGATTTGTACATGCCTCGTATAGATCGACCTTTCCTTCTCTGTGACAACAAGAGTGCCATCTTTTTAAGCTCCAATCCAGTCTCTCATAAGCACTTTAAACACATCGATCTTGACTATCATTTCCTTCATGAATTTATGGTCGCTGGTTGTATTCGCATTCAACATGTTCCTTCTACTCTTCAAGTTGCAGATGTCTTTATCAAGAGTGTTTCAAGGCCACTCTTCACATTTTTTCGATCCAAGCTACGTATGTGCTCTAATCCCATGCTTAGCTCACGAGGGGGTGTTAGGGATTCTCCAGAATCCCCTCCTGATGCTTAGCTCATAATTATAGGAATGTAATATATTGTATTTATGTTATGATTCTTTCCTTCTCAATAGTCCAGCTATACATGTAAATATTTCCTATATAAATAAAATGTAATCTCCATCTTAAAATATGGTAGTTTTCTCAAAACATTCTCACTGAATTACATAAATAAAGTTTTTTTTTTACTTTTCTGTAAAAAAATTAAAATAACTAAAGAACTGAAGGGGGTGTCTTAAATTGTAGTATAAAGTGCTTTTTAAAATAGTTTTTCATTTGAAAAATCATCAAAATAAATTTTTTTCAGATTTTTTTTGTTTTTAACATTAATACATCAAAATCATAAAAACAATATTAAAAATAACATCAATTTAATGCTTTTTTTTAAAAAAAATACTTTTAAAAAACACTTAAAAACAAAAACAGAAATTGTGTCAACCCCGGAGTCATTGTAGCAAACATCTATTAGTTAGAAGTGGACACCCGCACTAGGAGTAGATTCATGATTGCCTATGATAACAACAAAATATATAGTAAATAACTAGTTAACATTATTGCTAATTATGTCATTACTCGGTACACACACACACACCTTATGTTTTGATTATTATTTTTAAAAATTCATATTTTTGATGTAATTTGTCCACTCGCGCTTCCATTTCATATTTTTTTGTTATTTTTATCTTATTGACATTATTTTGAAAAAATTAAAATACTAAAAAATTAAAAATTAAAAATTAAAAATTAGAATTAAAAAGAAAGACAAGTGATGAAATACAAAACAAGAAAAAAAGAAATTATTTTTATTATTTTTCTCTTATAGACATTTTTTTTGAAAAAGTCAAAATACAAAAAAAATGAGAATATTAAAAATTAAAAAGGAAGACAAGTGAGTGAAATGAAAAAAAAGAAAAAGAAATTAAATTGAAATTTGATCCAATTAATTAGGAGAAAATGAAAAAAAATAAATTAAACTGTAAATAGGAGAGATTTTTAGAGAGATGAGGGGAGAAAATTAAAAAAAATTCAAAGAGAGAAAAAAAAGTTGTGTAGAAAGAAAAAAAAGATGAGGAAAAAAAGATAGAAAGAATTAAGAAAGTACAAAAAATAATAGATAAATAAATAAATCACAACCCCATTAACAACTCTCTCTCTCTCTCTCTCTTTCTCGATCTATCTACTTCAGTCTAGCCACCATCCTTACCATGGATAGTTCCTTCATCACTAACAACAATAGAGATCCACTACTAGAATAATTTCTCCCTTACCTCAACCACATAGTGAACAACCCCTCAACATCGTTCCATCTCTCTCCTTCATTCCATTCGAGAGCCTTTGTAATAGTTATGGCCAATACACGACCCAACCACCCACCTACAACCCAACCATTTCCTTTTCCACCACAAACAATAGCAATAAACCAACGATAAAAGAAAAAGAAAAAGAAAAAGAAAAAGAAAGTGAAGCTCAGTGTCAGAATAAAAAGGAAGAGGAAAAATCATCACACCTGACATCTAGTTGATGCACTTCCACCATTCATCGACATGTGATCTCCTGCCATTCACTGCCATATGGCTGTCACACACCGCCGTGAGCCACTACTATCCAAATCAGTTTCAATCGTTTTCAATCACACCTAGCCATTACTAAAGGTTTTGTTTGTAATCATACATAGATCAAGAATCAAGCATCTATTTTTTTCGATTAACACTCAAAAGGCATGATTTGATGAAAATGTGTTTGGGCAATCAAAATACATGAATATGTGTTATTGATGCGTTTTAACCCTAAATTATTTGCTAAAGGTGACAAGCTAACATGTTTGTGCCAAGAATTAACACAAAACAACTCAAAAACAAGAGGTAAGGCAAAGTTCATGCGAAGAACATAAACCTAAAATCTGGAAAATTTCTAGAAATTAAAGAACTAATGCCAAAACCTAAATTTGGCCTTCTAGGTTTCTAAACACACTGTTTTTTATCCTCACAAACCACGTTACCAATACTAAGCATAGTTGAATACAAAAAACTAACAAATAACATCAAATCATTAATAACATTCATGAAGTTTCACAATTATTACTATTTTATTACAAAACAGATTCAAACACCAATCAAAATACCTCAAATATATCGTTCGCATGCTATTGGGCTAAAAAAACAGAATCAATCAAGCATCAAAACCAAGAATCATGCCTTTAGTGCAAGTCTCACTAACACATTGTTGACCAAAACTAGAACAAACTATCACAACAAAAGCTTGGGCAATCTAAAACATGCTTAAAACAAAAAACAAAACAAACTGTATCGAAAAACATTAGATTATTCCAATACCAAAATCAATATAAAAATACAATATGACCTCAAACAACATCAAAAGAGATTTAAACATGAAAGCATGAATAGACAGTCCACATGGACTCCACCATTAAATGTTTACATGGTTATACTTTCTCCAAGCTTTTTGGCTATGGACTGTTGTTTTTCTTCTTCTTTTTTTGTCTTTTTCTTTTTTCTTTTCACTATCTTTTCCTTTTAAAGCTTGTTAAACCCTCTATGTTAGGCTCTTGAACCATCACACCAGGGTCTTTTCACAATGTGTTTCTCCATGTTTTTTTTTCTATTTTTCCTTTTTTTCTTGATTTTTGAGGAGGAATTTAAAGAGTTTTCCTCGGGTTTTTTATATGATCAAAGCTTAGCTCTTTGATCAAAGTAAAAGGGTTTTGGAGCACATTTCATAGTTATGAGCTCTATACCTATGTTGGTTTTTCAATGGTGGCTTTATGACAAACTTGGTTTTTGAAGGTTTTCCAAACTTGAAGATCAAATAGCTTGTTTATAGCCTTTTGATCTTGAGAGAAATGTGACCAAACTTTGATAAAAAAAACAAACCCACTGATAAGGCTTGAAGTGTGAACACACATAAAATATTAGTGGTTTTGTAAAACGGGTGTCATAATTATCGATGATTAAGTTGACCACTTTCGAGGCTTCATCTAAGCAACTCTGATGTCATCATCGTTAAAGACTACCTGATCTCGATAAAGGGAGTGCACACTTTTCATTTGGATCCAACCTTACTCGATTTGGAGGTCTGTAGCTCTATATTCATTCGTTTGAAAGTGTAAACTCGATCAGTTTAGAATATGAAAATGTAGTGATGGCCGACCAGAGACAAGATGTTATTGAGTTTGTTGAAAAAATGAGATGTAAATATTTGATGGGAGTAGCTGATATTTGTAGAGGGGTGTTTCTCAGTTGAATGGTAGTGGTTACAACCTTAAAGATGGTCGGAAATGCCACATTTATTCGTTTGAAAATGCATACTCGATTAGCAAAATTAGTTAACAATCATGCACGCTTGCTAAAGTAACTATGTAATTAAAATGCAAGGGGGAAAACAAAAGCTACTTACCTGGTGCTGGAGTTCTGAAAGAAGATCCTGTTAGTATTCGTTGCTAGAATTCTGGGAAAAACTTGGATTGCCTTCTTTACTTTTGGCTTCCCCTCCCTTCTGCTCTTTGGTCTTTTTTTTTTGTTTCTATTCTTGTGGTTAATTCTCTTTGTTTTTGGTTTTGTGTTCCCTGTTACTTTCACCTCCTCTGTTTTTTTCGCTCCCCTTACTGATAGTGGCTTTGCTTTGTATTTATAAGGAACATCCTCGGTTATGCCTCAATCCACGTCTCTTCTCCTGATAAGCATGGATGGGGAGTGCTGGTTTTTTGATGTGATTAGGATGCCAACAATCCTACCATGGTTTGACTGTTGGTGGTGGGTTTTAACCCGAACACCAGAGGCGTGTTGTGGGATGAAGGACTAGGTTGACCTGGGATTTATGGAAGACTATTTGGTCTACATTCTTCTTGGATTGAGAGGACAGGGTCTTGGTAGACCAATGTTTTTTTCTGCATATGCGCCCCCTGTTTCCAGAGAAGGAGGAAGAAGAAAAAGAAATAGTGAATATGAAACGGCATCGTTTTGGGCTGAGGTGGTCATTCTTCAATTTGGCCAATAAAGTTCTGACATCTTGCAATCAAGCCCTTATTCATGGATTTTTTTTTAATTTCACCATTGGATAAATTGCAATTGGACCCCTGTTTTTTAGCACCATTTATAAAATAGTCATTGATTTCCAATTTAATCAATTCAATCCTTAATTGACTTTTTAACTTTTAATTCTTTCAAAATTACCTCGGGAAAAATCAATTAACCTCCCTATAGTATTATTGTTTATTCACTTCCGTTCTTGGACTTTAATTTATCGTAATTTGAACCCAAATCAACCCCAAACTCTGATATTTATCAATTCTTTTATTTTTTTGACCAAATTGACTTTCAAATTTATAATTCCATCTTTATTGGTCCTCACACTTTCAATTTATGTTGTCTTGACCCGAATTTCAAATTATTTTTCATTCATTTTCATCATTTTTTTTTGCCAATTTTTATTTGTCAAAAAATTGGGTTATGACAAATGAAGTCCCTAATTTCCCATCAAACTTCAATATTTATGCAAATAAGCTCATGATTTGACCAAATTAACTCTTTAAAATTGCAAGTTGACCTCCAGAATTTAATTTTCTCCAATTAAAGCCCAAAATTGACTTTAAATATAATTTTTTTCTTCCAATTAAATCCTCAATAAAATTAACCAAACCTTTCAAAATTCTCATTGAGTACTTACATATTCAAATTTGTGTTTCTTTACCCTAGATAAAAATATTTTCACTAGTGGAGCTTTTTTCAGTTGAAATTGGCTTGCCAATTTTACCAATCTTATGCATTTTAGTCCTCTAATTTTTCCACTTGTCATCTTGGTCCTCCTCCACCAATCTTAGACAATCTCCTCTTGTGTGTGTGTGTGTAAAATGTGTGGTAAAAAAGGGTAACATGAGAATGATTGAAGAAACTTTTTAATGAAAGGTTTGGCAAGGACATTCTATGGAATAGAATGAATTATCAGGCATACTAGGTACTAATTAATTTTTGATGCAATTATACTGTATTGAGAATATGTTATTCGCTTTTTATTTCTCAATTAATGTTGTATTTTGGATTCGTTCTTATAATCCTAATTTTGTTTATACTAGTATAAATTTGTTAAGAAATAAGGAGCTTGTAACATATTAGAATAATTAGTATTTGTATATTGTTATGCTACGATAACTATTGCTATATATTGCTGTATCGTTTCTTTGTTTTGTTGGATTTACAAATGGTAGCGCAAATTGCATTGCAGGCGCATGCATGTTCTTTCTTCCACAATTAAGCTGCACCAACCAATTTCAAGCAATTAACCTCTTCTTCGTGCATCAATGGAGGGTTTGACAAATTCAAGACATTCTTTTAAATGAATTGAGATATATATTCTATTTTCTTGGAAACATAATCATATATTTGTTAAATTTAAAATATTAAATTTCAATTGAATACACAAGATTCAGTTTATAATATAAACGGTAACAATTTAAAACATAATCTTTATTATTTTATTTTTCTCCAATAATTAATTCAGATTATTTAATTCAAAATGAATAGCTAAATTTGAAACATAATCGAACGGCCATGTAGGATCCAAATCTCTTTTCAACAGGTCCCTTTTGATCTTCATGTTTTGCCATTTTCTATGTTGCGAGTTCTTTCTTCTTCTTCTTCTTCTTCTTCTTCTTTTATTTTAATTCGTTGAATTTACATACTAAATTAATAATACATCGAAAAGCTTATAATATTACCCAGATTGATTCAACACAGTCGAAACCACACCATAAGGACATCAAGAAAGTACTTACCAATATACTAATAACGATAT
>Ga0325404_1006536_pt1 | contig 12217 bp, 7 predicted proteins | sample PopdelMetagenome_18_FD_205664 | JGI IMG/M metagenome (GOLD analysis project Ga0325404, IMG submission 205664) | Populus deltoides microbial communities from Bellville, Georgia, United States - Xylem-Control-R1 | ecosystem: Host-associated > Plants > Phyllosphere > Stem > Wood/Secondary xylem... | reverse complement strand
TTAAGCTAGACATCAACGAGCATTAAATAGATAATCCAAGGTAGGGTTTAGGAACAATTTGTTGTTGAGTTTCCCAGTATAAAAGTAGAAAGAAGGACATTTTTGTTGGCGATTTCAACAATAATGTTCACCCCTATTTTGTCGAAAATTTATAAAAAGTTTAGGAATTTTCAATGAAATTAGCGATGGAATAGCCTCTTAAAAATGAAGTTTGCTGCTAGACTTCTCAATAGAAAATAGGCAGTAAAATCTGATTTTCTGGCGTAAATATTCCATCATCCATTTTGTCGGTAAAATTAAGCAATGCAACTATGTTTCCCTCTTTTCTAGAGTTCTTTGTATAATCTTGCCAGAACTAGTTTATCAGGGCTCATGATTTAACAACATAATCATCAAGAATACAGCCAAGGTAGCCCCCCTGCTTCTGATACTTTTAGAAGATACTCATCAGCCAAGATTCAGGACAATCATATCAAGAGGTTCTTGGATATACTGTGCAGCAAGGCTGCAACTCAATACTAGTGCCTCTATAGCCTTGGACCAAAAATAAAGTGAGATGAAAGTTGAAGCAGGCTGGCAATATGATGCCCTTACGAGTGTTCATGAGAGGCTTTCAAAACAAGTCACTTAAGCCCAAAGGGTTCATGAGAGACGATCTAACTTTCAGCAAAAACTTTAAGTTGGATCCATACAAGTTCTAATAAATTCAGCAACCTTCTAACTCAGCGATGCAACCTGTGCCATTCCAAGTTTTCCAAAATGCGAGAGCAAATAACAAAATAGATTAAATTAAAAATGGACCGTGAACTTGCAGCAGGTTTTTGTTTCTTATGACCAGTTTTCGATGTTGTTACTAAAATAAATGCAAAGATATCTCACGATTTCCAATTAAGTTTGAGGGCTACAAGAATTGTCCCACAATAAATAAATCTGGCCACTATGTAGGAGCAAAAATCTAGCAGCCAAACTAATTCTTAAACTGTTGTCTAAACCTAGACATGCAGGCAGACCTTTCTAAGTTCTTAATGCTGTCAGCTTCATTTAGCAGTTACACTGTTTTATATGGAAAATGTAAGGCCCCAGCATGAATCATCAAGAAAACGAACCCCGCACAAGAATAAGCCACAAGACTGGGCCATGAAGATTAGGCATTTTTTCTCTGTTCTGTATCATGGTTTCTCCAAGGGTTTAGAGCTTCTCTGATTGCCCGAGCTTCAGGGGAGCTCTCCCAGGCTCGCTTCTCTGACTCCAAAACAGTTACCATATCATCTGCAAGAGAATACACTAATGAATTACCTGATAGAATGGTAAGTGGCATAGTGAAGCAGAAGAATCCAATTATACGACACCAAACAGCAATGACAGGCAGTGATGGTGATGGCACAGAAACGGTTACATAGAGCTGAAATTATTGTTCAAATTGAATAGAGTATTATTCATCAAAATGTATGCATCAATCAGCTCATCATCTGTACAATACACATGCACCTTTTGCTATAAAAATGGATAAATTTTGGAAAATTAAAACTCGAAATACACTTGATTTCCACATGTTCCCACTATCCCATCAAACCTAACTCAATTCACCGTCAATTTTCAATGATCTCAGGAACCCCTGGTGGAGGACTGCCTCCGAGAGTCAAAAAGTAACAAAGATACACTCTCCACTTCTTTCCCTCTCAGAATCAGTATTTGGCTTCAATCATAGGTGTAAATTGACACTTGTGGTCAGACTGGTGTAAGGCAAATGCTTCCATAACATGCAAAACAAAGTCATTGAACAAAGCATAAGTCAAGTGAAGCTTCCACAAAAAAAAAAAATTACACTTCTTGAATGTTAGAAAAAACAAAGTATCCCACAACTAGAGAGCTAAAATCCATCAAATTAGAAATATAAAAGTGGAGCAAAAAGTGAGTTGAAAAATAATGGTGACAGCAAGAATCCAATACATATGAACACAAACAACAAGCCTGTTCCATTTAACACTACAGTTCAAAATCACCAAAGTTTAAGCAGAAAAAATTAGAAATATAAAAGTGGGGCATAAAAAGAACAAAAAGGGTAAAATAAAATAAACATTAAAGGAATAAAAGGATGGTCCTCACACAGAAGCCAGTCTTGATCATGAACAATTCCATAGAAGCTCTAATCAAAGCACCACCAGGCTGATATTTTCACTTACCAATCTAGAAACTTCATTTCCACTGCAATTTTATTTAACCAGTTTAGCAGTCAAAAAATAAAAAGCAATTAATAAAAATGAATGCAGGGATGAGTTCAGAGTGAGACTTCTTCAGTAAGTTTTTAGATACCGTGTGATTGTTTTTATTTTGCATAAAAGTGAGCTTTTAGAATTTAATAAAATGTCTGATTTTTCTCCATTACTCTGATATAACCATTAGGAACCTAGATATATGATTTTTAACTCCAGGGATTAAACTATCACTTTTCAAACTCGAGGTCAAAGTGAACTTTGTTCATCGTTTTCAATTCTCACCAGCAACTTTGCATGCGCAGTGCGCTATGCTGCCATAGCCCAAACCATTTCTTTTCTTCTATGCGTAGTTTTTAGATCTGATCCGGGTTCCGGGTTTTAACCGGGTTATTAAGTTGTTCGGGTCAATTTTTTTAAATCAAATGATGTTGTTTTAATAAAAAAAAAAACAAAAATCAACGGGTTGCAACCAGGTTTTTGATCGGGTCTTGCCGGGTCAACCTGCCAGGTCAATCGGGTTTTTCCTTCTTCTATTTTTTTCAACCCAGCTCGGTTTCAGCCCCGGGTCTGCCTGGTCCCGGGTCAACCTGCTGGGCTGGGCCGGGTTTCAAAATTATGCTTCTATGTTAGTCATTTCTTGATGAAACTTTGACATTCTTGTGTCCAATCATCTCTTAAGTGCAATTTGTTTTTGTATTTTAAAAATATTTGAAAGAAGTTATTTTATTTTTTATTTTTATTTTTTTTATGTTTTCATATCGTTTTGATGTGCTGATGTTAAAAATAATTTTTTAAAAATAAAAAAAATATTATTTTAATATGTTTTCAAATAAAAAATATTTTAAAAAACAATAACTACTGCACTCCTAGAAACACCTAAAAATTAATATTTCAATCATTTTAACAAAATTTTATGGAAACCCCATTAATTTCCACATTTCAAACCAAAATTTTCAATCAATTTCATAAATCTTAACTAAAATAACTCTCCAAATTTTGAGAGGTGTAATTCAACTGGTCAGGCCCTGAGTTTATTCTTTAAAGGTCACCAGTTCGAATCCCACAAACTTTAGACTACTGGAGTTTTACATGGTTATTAATTTTAGAGTTTGTACAATTAGTTGAGGTATATGTAAACTGACCCGGATATTTTTGTTAATAATAATAAATAAAATCAACTCTCTAATGCCCATGAATTAAATTTATTATTTTCCATACTCACTTCAAAGAAAAACTCATTTATCATTAGCCTCAAACATCCCACGTAAATCAAAATCAACTTTTTTTCACTTTTATGCTCATTGTCTCATGGAAAGAAAGAAAGAAAGAAAATATTTCCGGTAAGTATTTATACGACAGAGACATGAACTCAAAAGAAACCTCAAAAATCCAAGAAATGAGGAAACTTGCCATTACTGGCCTTTCTTAACTAATTTCTAGCAGCAAAATCAATGCAAAAAACAAAACAAGTTAACCAAAATGGAGCCAAGAAGCCGGGGCAAAGTTAGCCCTGTTTGTTTACTGGAAAGTAGCATTTTTTTAGAAAGTAAATTTTAAAAAAATAAATTCCGATAAAGTGAATTATTTTGCGATGTTTAGTAGTGTAATGAAAAATAAATTGGAAAATACTTTTCCAGTGTTTGGTTATGTCATGGAAAATGAACTGGAAAATAACTTATTAATGTTTTATTTTTTTCAAGTTTATTAAAATAATAAAAAACAAATCTTACAAATTAAAAAGTTGAATGTGAATGAAATTGAAAAAATATATAATTTCATAAATTATTTCAAATAAAATAAATAATAATTAAAATAGTAGAGATCAAATCTAAAAAATAAAAAAATTGAAAGATGAAGAAATTAAAATAATAATAATTAACATTACATAAATTATTTCATATAAAATAAGTAACAATTAAAAGAATGAGGACCAAATTTGATAGATAAAAAATTTTAATTAAAAAATGATAAGGAAAAAACAAATAACAATTATAAAAATAAAGACCAAAATTAATATAAAAATTAAATTCCAAGGAATGAAATTGAAAAATAAATATTAAAAACAAAATATATATGGCAATCAAAAGTTTGAGAACCAAATTTGATATAACCAACAAATAATATGATATTTCTAAATTTTTCACAACTTCCAGAAAATGTTTTCTACCTAAAATAAAAAAAAAACACTTTTCTGAAAACCAAACCAAACTTTTTTATTAACTGAAAATTTTTTTCATTAATCAACTTTTCTAATAACAAATAAACACAAAAAATTTTAAAAACTGATTTTTGAAAATCAGTTTCCGGAATCAAACACAGTTAGGACAAAGATAGCGTTCCTTCCTCAACACTCCGAACGACATGTAGTTTATAAGTCCACTTCTACCAAGGACGGACTTGTCTTTTAAGTGAAGTGCCCCTATCCAGAGTTCCAGACAGATACTGCCACGTAAGCTAGAAACTAGATTCAACCACACAAAACTGAAACGACTAGTCATCTTCTGTTTTCAATTGTCTTTCGGTTTTGCTTCTGGGCGGTGGTGATGATGATTACGAGTTAAAAAGCTAACAACTTTGATTGCATTTGCAAGGATTTCCTTCTTAGGTTCCTTTACTTTTGCCTTGTTTATCTGTTTTTGATGTTTAAAGGACTTGCCTTTTTGTGGGTTTGTTAGTTTTTTGTGTGTCTTTCTGTGTGTTGGGCAAAAGAAACGAGCTTTCAAGATGGCTTCTGTTAATCTCTACAGTTCCTCCTTGTTCTCATCTCGTTTACAGTGAGTAACCACTCTCTCTTATGTTCTTTTTATGTTACGAAATTTATAGGTGAGAAATTCATCTTTTATATTTCATGTGAAGGAAAACTCGAACAATTTGTACAATGTGACTGGTGAATTTGAAGATTTTAATGCTAATTGTGAAAGTTTTGCATTTTTTGAGGTGATTTGTGGAGTTGTTTTTGTCAAATCAATATTCATGTGCGACTAAATCACTTGCTTTGTTTCTCTTTGGACACCAGAGGTCGCTACACTGGTCTGCATTGTGTGTGTCCATTCATGGGAATAGGGCACCTTACCTATCTGGGATATGGTAACCTTGGTAAAAAAGTGTGCTTTAGTTTCAAACGTGATGGTAGAGGTAGGGCTAGAGCCTCTTTGATATCTGGAGAGGGTGATGTGCTATCTTATCCCAATGATAATGTAGTTTCGGGCCAGGATAAGTTTGTGAATCAATCACCTGCGATTGAGTTACAACCTGATGCTACAGGTTTTGGAACTTTATCAGCGGAAATAACTCCCACCACTGGTGGTTTCTTTGCTGATAATGATGAATATGACCTTGATCGTCCTACAGAAGGATTTGCTTCGATCCCAGAGGCCATTGAGGATATTCGTCAAGGAAAGGTTCATCCTCTTGATTTATTATTTAATTTTTGGGGTCTAGCTAGTATGCTAAGGTCTTACATCATTACTTCAAAGGCTTTATGTTACTAATGTGTGATGATTCTTTGCAGTTAGTAATTGTTGTTGATGATGAAGACAGAGAAAATGAGGGGGACTTTATATTGGCAGCGTCAAAGGCTACACCAGAAGCTATGGCATTTATTGTCAAGCATGGGACTGGTATAGTGTGTGTGAGCATGAAAGCAGAAGATTTAGATAGGTTGGAGCTTCCGTTAATGGTAACTCATAAGGAAAATGAGGAAAAACTGTGCACTGCATTCACTGTATCAGTGGTACGTTACTAACTTTTCTATTTATATTATCTAATGGATATAGTCTGCCTGTTTTCATATGAAACAGCTAGATCTTTTCAAGAAACCTTTATCTTAGTTTGATTTTAAAGTGCAGCTGTAAAGTGTTTCCGTTTTGTAATTAACATTTTTGATGGCACATCACTCTATTTCCTCTTTGTTTCCCCTTAATGTTTAAGTACATAACTAGTTCATTGTCTCTCTTCATTTTTATCACCTATGATGTATAGATTGATTTCAATTTTAGAATCATAGGTGTGCGTCCTGTGGCTTGCTTTCTCCCTTGAAATATATAAACCTTGAAGTCCTAGGAATGTCTTCCACCATGTAACATGTTTTGATGAGCACTTTGGCAGCAATTGTCATGGTAATCAATGCCCATGGGCTTTCCTGGTCATGTTATATTTCTAGCAAATGTCTTCTTGGATTTTCAGCTGTTGATTGTGCAAAGTGATTTAAGATTTCTTTTGAAGGGTACTATGTAAATGAACACAATGCGGTTAGGTATTGGAGTGGTGGTAACGTGTAGATTTCTTTCCCTCTGGTAGGAATAAATTACTTGTAATGATTAAAGTTCAGTTGTAAGCGTTTGATGTATAGTTAAATGAAAGTTTTCTTTAGCATTTTGTAGGTTAGAGTTCTTTAGAATTGGATGTGGTGGGTAGTATTGCGTATTAGTAATACCAAAGATTAAAGAAGAATTAGAGTGGTATTACAAGCTGAAAAGGAAATCTTAGTGGGATGATATATATGTGGCCACTGAGTTGGGAAGGAAGTAGGAAATGGATTGTGTATGGTAGATTGTCCTTATATTAAGGCAAAGGTAATGGTGGTAATAATTCTCCCTTGATAGGAAATGCTAGATGACTGGTGTATTACTACAGGGTAAATGTTGGTGTGATACTTCTTGATTGTCAGTCTGTTTCATGGAAAGAACTTGGTAAATTGAGTGGTGAAAGAGATAGACTGCAGTTAGAATTAGTAAGGAGACTTGGGTTTTGGGGAGTGGTGGATTTATTGTGAGAGTTTAGTCGCTATCGACCAAAAGTGTGATACCGACTGATTAATTTACAAATTATGTTATGGAATGGTGAAGAAATGTGATCATGTGACCAAGAGAAAACATGGGATATGTTTAGGCTAAGAAAGGTCAAGCAGGTGGCATACATGAATGAATTAATTTATGGATAATGTAATAATTCATAATTAATCCCATAAATGAAGAAATTGATCATGTATATCATGACTAGCTCCAACTAAGCATACTCTAATTGTTTCCTTACTTTGAGCTATTGTTTCCCAATTCATAAAAAAGTTAAATAATAAAATGAGCTTAGCATGACTATTGCATGATAATAATACAAATGATCAAGATAACATAATTGGGATTGGAAATGACAATTCATTACAGTTCAATAAATAAATGCATGACCAGATAAATAATAAAAGGCATGGGGGACAACTGATGTAGAAAATAAAGGCATATACAGTAGCATAAACTCATGCTTCTTTTTTTCTCTTCACCAGCTATACTTGTTCAGCTTAGTCTTGATGGAATTTTGACTTAGAATATAAGTTTATATTCGGCAAAGAAAGTGGAGGGTCATGGATGAGCAAATGGCTTGACTTTGTAGGGGTTATGGGATGGCTATATTGTATTTAGAGGAGAAATTTCCTCTCTGAGCCCTATTTTGTGTTATCGGTTTTTTCATTGAACAAGAAATCTTTTTTCTTTGAGAATAAGTGTTGGTGGTTTTCATATGTAATAAATCATTAACATTTAGCAGGGGAAACATTAACTACCTATGGACTTTTGATAGAGAATAATCTTGAAGACAACTTCCCCTTCTCCCTTCTTTCTATTTTCCTGTTTTTCATTTGTATCCACGTACTTTACAGGTGATGGAAATGTGTGAAGTTAAATAGCAGGCTGTATATTTTGATTTATGTTAATTAACAGTATCCACTGTGGTACTTTCCTTTGTATGTGGCCAACATTTCTGAGATTTTTCCTGATTGCCAATTTTTATAGGAGAAATGTATGTAGTATTGATAAAAAACTTGAAGAAGTTGTTTAGTGCCCATAACTATTGCTATATGATAGTTGGTTGGTTATATATTCTTAACCTCGTTGTAGGTTAAAGTCAATATTCTTAATTATTTTTTGACAAAAGAAGTTGGTGCAATTTTTATTTCAATAGTCAAAAGGTTTTATTTGCTAAATGTGCACCATTAGAACTATTGAGCAGTAGCTTTGTGCGAGTATGGTGTAGTGGGTAGTGGGAGTTGAAACATTTTGATTATGGTGGGGTCATAGTTGTAAATTACTTGCAATGCTTATTTACTGGAATCATCCTCTTCAAACTAAACACAGTGCATAAATATCAAATGAAGAAAAAGCACCTGGGCTAACAAGGTCAACTGGTGAAGGAGAAAAACCTAAGTAAGAGATAAATAAGGTAGGGTCTGCATAAGATACCCTTTTTTGTCTGTGGGTAGGCTTACCACATCTTCCCCCAAATATTGAATTTTTCAATTGAAGTTTCTATATTTACAAGCTATCTGCATTCTGTGCTTTAAAATCTTCTGCGGTGAAGCAGTTTCGCTGAAGTTACAGCTTTTAGTAGCCTGAAAATTTTGCCATCACGTTGCTTGTGCCACTAGCTTTTTACTTTTCTTTCTTTGCTGTGGCATTCAACTTTTAGGGAACATCTAAGTTATCAATGTGGTGTTCCAGCTCTCTTATATGATGCTAAGATAGTTTATCATCCAAGCTATCAGGCTCAATCAATTGAGTAACCTTGGCTATACCTGCTAATTGCTTTCTCTGTAACTAGCATAATCTTTGTTATATCAATTAATATTTAGCTTCTGCAACCAGTTTCAACTTAATGTCAAACATTGTATGTTCTTTAATTCTAGGATGCAAAATGTGGCACAACAACAGGTGTCTCAGCTCGTGATAGGGCAATAACTGTACTGGCTCTTGCCTCCAAAGATTCAATGCCTGAAGATTTCAATCGCCCAGGCCATATTTTCCCACTCAAGTACAGGGAGGGTGGTGTTCTAAAAAGAGCTGGACACACGGAAGCCTCAGTTGATCTTACAATGCTGGCTGGGTTGGAGCCTGTTGCTGTTTTATGCGAAATAGTGGATGATGATGGCTCTATGGCAAGATTACCAAGGCTTCGTCAATTTGCACAAGCAGAAAACTTAAAAATCATTTCAATTGCTGATCTAATCAGGTTTGTCTCCACAAAGTTGATAATTCTTTTACCTCTTCTATTAGTTGTCAATTTTTGCTCCACTTTACTAAAAATCAGTGAATAGCATTGATGGTGCCATGTTCTCTACATCTGAACTTTGTGAATCCATATTTCAGAACAATCATCCTCTCTCTCCAGAGGTTTAAATAAATACTTTTACTTGTTCTATTTGTTATCAAACTTTCCTCCACATATCTAAATATCAGTTACTAGCATTGATGGTGCATTTGCCTCAATATGTGAACTTTGTGAATTTATATATCTTCAGAACAACCAACGTCCTTCCAAAACTGTTGTAATTTGTTCCATATGGTAATTGATCTTGGGCATGACATAGTTCTTTAGAGCCCTGTCATTAAGAAAGCAGCAATTCTTCTGATGATATTTATATTTTTAATTGACAGATATAGGAGGAAAAGGGATAGATTGGTGGAGCTGGCTGCTGCTGCTCCAATACCCACAATGTGGGGGCCATTCAAAGCCTACTGTTATAGGTCATTGCTGGATGGGATCGAGCATATTGCAATGGTTAAAGTAAGTTATTTCATCAAAATTAGCAGTCACCTATGAATCTCTCTTTTTTGCATTTTGTGCAACACTAATATCAAATTGTCTGTTAGTGATTCAATGGTATTGTTCCTATAGCAGTAGTAATTTTATAGTATGCAATTTTCATCGTATCAACTGACTCAACTTTGTAGATCTCTTCAAGTTCTTACACAGTTGTCAACTAAAATTCAATTGTCACAGGAGGATTAGAAAAGCTTTTTATCCTTTGTGGGGGTGGGGAGGGAATAGGCAGGTAGTTGTCTTTTATACTGTCTGATATATTTGTTTTATATACGTTGTTGTTGACTTGGACTGTATTTCATGCAATGCTTCATCTTAACTCAACCAAGCTTCAGCCTCTAAGAAGTATGCAGCATGTCCACTGTATAGAGGGCATGGTTAATGAAATTATTTAGTGTTCCTGTTGATGAATATCTCCTTTCAATTTGAAATCAAATTTCTTGCTGATGGAATATCCAAAAAATAAAGAGCCTATTTTCAAATTGTAACTGCATGATATTAGAATATTATCTTTGGCTGTTCACACCAGTATCGTTTGTTCCCTTTAGAGGTGAAAGCTTGCAAGAAATTGATGTCACCTTTCTTGTCATCATATTGAAGTAAAACTATCTACTATTTGACAAACTATTGACAAACAATGTTTATTTTCTTCAATATTTTTCGCTCTTTTGGTGGAGGTGGAGAATATCCTAGTACCATGAGTAATAATGACATGCTGATATGCACAGGGTGAAATTGGGGATGGGAAAGATATTCTTGTGCGGGTACATTCCGAGTGCCTCACTGGTGACATTTTTGGATCAGCTAGATGTGATTGTGGGAAGCAGCTAGCGCTTGCAATGAAGCAAATTGAGGCAGCTGGCAAGGGTGTTCTGGTGTATCTTCGTGGACATGAAGGTAGAGGAATTGGCTTGGGTCACAAGCTCCGTGCTTACAACCTACAAGATGATGGACGAGACACAGTTGAAGCCAATGAGGAGCTTGGTTTACCTGTTGATTCTCGAGAATATGGCATTGGTGCACAGGTACTATTTTTTTTTTTAATACTTTGATAATTTATTCTGATTTCCTCTGCTATGTCTAGTCCTAGCCTTGTTTATCTCTTTTCTCAACCACATAGTTAAACAAAATATAGGGCACACAAGCCTCTAAGATTCAAGAATTGTGATTTTTTTCATAGGTGATTTGACTGGAAAATTGCCCTTTCTCATTCTAATTCTAATTTAGTGGACGTTGTTAGTTTCTGAGTTATTCTCACCATATTATTTGGCTAGCTTTGATTCCCAGACATTATTTATTGGATGATCAGAACAAAATCTTCATACCATGAATTGAATGACCTGAGTTTCTTTTATTGGTAATCCAGAAGATTAAGGAATTTTGCTAGTCAAGGATATTTGAGATTTGTACTGCATTTGTGCGATTATAAAGCTTCTTTACTCAAATTTCTCTCATGTATAAGATGATCTAGTTGAAACTAAATTGTGCACTTATGAGAGTTCTTTTATTTTTAGCATTCCTTCCTCTATCTAATTGTCATGGCATTAATTCCTCATTTTAGGGAGCTGAAATGAGTGGTCTAATTTATTGCAGATACTAAGAGATCTGGGTGTTCGTACAATGAAACTGATGACAAATAATCCAGCAAAATATGTTGGGCTCAAAGGCTATGGTTTGGCAGTTGCAGGCAGGGTCCCCCTGTTGACACCAATAACCAGGGAGAACAAGAGATATCTGGAAACTAAGCGAGAAAAAATGGGGCATGTATATGGTTCGGATATTAATGGCCATGTAAATGGTCCTATCAGCAAAAACAACAATTCAACCAGTGGCAGCCCATCTGATGGTGCATCCAAGGCATGAGTGTTTCCTTCAGGTCTGTTCAAGGGAGCAGAGCGAAATAAACCGCAAGATCCAAAATCTTTTTCTCATGAAAGACCATTCTTTGCTGCCCTCGCATTATTTACCTGTATTCCGTTGTTTTAGAATGTAAATAATTCTCGAATGATTTTTTTCCTTGTGGTGAAGTAAGAGGATGCAGTTTTATTTCATATTATTGTAATAAACACAGAATCAAGTTCCATTTGAGGCTCTATCTACCTTGAACTGTTCAACGAGAAATTATATAAAATAAAAGTTTCACGAAGAACAAATGGCCTCATTTGCAATGGATTGCTCAAGCATAGACTTCAACCTGAATCAGTTTTAGTATGATTGCTCAGGAACTACAGGTCTATTCATTCAAAAACTTAAAGGGCATCGACCCCACATGCCTAGAAAAGGTAAAACTCAATTCTGATATATGCAATTACTTAGCATTTCATGGTGAGAACAGGGAATGCTGTTTTTAGTTTGAATCGCAGCCCTCATATCTTATAAGAAGAGAAAAGGCTTGGTCTGCTCTCGCTAAAGAA
>Ga0325404_1006533_pt1 | contig 12220 bp, 5 predicted proteins | sample PopdelMetagenome_18_FD_205664 | JGI IMG/M metagenome (GOLD analysis project Ga0325404, IMG submission 205664) | Populus deltoides microbial communities from Bellville, Georgia, United States - Xylem-Control-R1 | ecosystem: Host-associated > Plants > Phyllosphere > Stem > Wood/Secondary xylem... | reverse complement strand
GGAAGCAGGGTGATTTTGTTTTTGTAATTCAGCCTACCTTTTATTTTCTTTAATTGAAAAAAATATTAAATTAATATTTTTTAGATATTTTTTTATAATTTTAATATACTAATATAATAGATATATATATTTTTTAAAAAAACATTGTCCTCACACTATAACGATCATGATTCATTTTCAATTAAAAAATGTTTTTATAAAAATACTTTATACTATGTTACCAACCATGCACTATAAAATAACTTAAGTTGACTCGATCAAGACTTGGGCATTGGTTGGATAAGTTAATTTAGGTCAATCTAAATTTTTCTTCCCTAAACAATGTAGTTTTGTTAAAAAAAACCTGGTTTTTTCTGTTATTTTGGGTTGATAATCGAGTCATCAGATTTGATTCGGGTCTTACAACTAAACGTGAAAGCATTAACTTTCCCAGCTAAAAATGTTTTATATATGCCTTGGTGCTTTTTAAGCTCTATAATTATCCCTTGTGGTTAAATTCGGGTGAATGAGCAATTAGTTATTCATACACCACTCTCAGCTTTGTAGGAAGCTAAAAATCTGAGGTCGAAGTCAAGCACCTTTGCCTTGCCTCTTCGAAAAAAGTAGGACCTGTATATGTATGCAGGGCTACTTTGAGCCTTAACTCGCACTAACTAGCTGCCTCGTAGAAAACGGTGGGGAGAGGTAGGCAGCTTTGGCAAAAATAAAAGCGTGCCTCTCCTCTTTCCATCCCAACCCTAAACTTGAATGAATTTAATTTATAGTTCTTGTACCCACCCTAGCTAAACATTACTAAACATTCATCATCTCCAGCTGACATACCAACTCTTTGAAGAGTGGTTAAGGCCTTAAAAAGCACTTTTGCCCATCAAAATCAGTTGTTTTTTAAATTTTAATAAGTTATTACTACGAAATTAATATTTTTCTCTCTAAGTAACATGTCTTCAAATATAAATTTAATTCAATAAAAACTTCCATGTCACTATCATAGCTATTAAACTTAATTTAGAGGTCGATCTAAGATAATATCTAGATCACAGGTCAAACAGATTAAATATTTTTTTTAATAATTCAAAATGATATTATTGTGGTTTTTTTAAAAAAATTTTTGATCTTTTCCTTTTTTTTTTATGTAAAACATAAACCAACCCCGGGCCACAGGAATTCTTATTTAATAACCAAGGTTACTATATCTTCAAAAAGAAGAAGAAGAAATAAAAGGGAAATTAAGATAATTATTTTGTGCCACTAAAAATTGAAAAGGAAGTTAGTTTTAGTGTGCAGTTATGTGACGAGCAGGATATATCTAGCTAGTGGCCGCTGGTTCTTTTTGCTACAGCTAGCTAGCTAGGCAATGGAAAAACTATACAAATTGCCATGGACAAGTTTGAGGTCTGTGAATCAGAATCACGACTTGGACGCTGCGAGCACTTTGCATGCTTGTGAAATTAATGTACAGAAGGACCACTCGGGAAAAAGCCTGTTCCTTCGTTGGCACTCAAATTAATAAAGATGTTCTCTTTTTTCTTTTTCCTTTTCTTTATAAACAATTCTCTCACATATAAATCATAAGTTCTACAAACCATAATTATTAAAATTTGACCATAAATCGATTTATAGCTTGCATGTATATTTAAAACTTGAATCAAACAGGTTTTATTTTAAATTATTTTCAATATTCACTCGATCAAACTGATCAAGCCTAAATTAATGAGACTCAAGTACTGGGATGTTTATGAAAAAATATTTTCCAAAACTATGTTATTTGCGGATTGACCCGGCAATCAATGACTTGTGACTTAAACCGGCCGGCAACAATGACGCGAACAAGCTTTTGCCCAACTAGGGTTTTTGTTTAAGATTTTCACTTGATTGGCAAACTTTAATTATTAAACATCTTATTGATTAGATGGCAAGGAATTATGACTACAGAGAACGATACATCATATCATTTTATGAGGCAATTAAGATGATGAAGATGGAAATGATTGCTTTATGAACACTACTCATGTCAAGCAATCTTCCTTCTCTACAAACATTCACCAGAAGTGCTTAATTAATTGCCTTGCAAAAATGGTGATAAACCTAACCGAATCACCCTCAACTTGTTGTTTCTTTCTCTAACAAGCACCTGACGTGAGTAGTTAGCACTGTTTTATTGCAATAAAAGATGTCCCGAGCACTCCGATATAATCACTGCGCGTAAAGATCCAAGGAGAAAAACACAACATGAGCTGATAAAAAAGCATAGCTGATCTTTCTAGGATGCCCTGTCCCATGCTGTCTGTTTCTGTCCTTAATTGCCTCTCTATATGAATATTTCCCTTCCTTTTATATAGGCTGTTGATCTCATGTGTGCCCCATGACTCCTTTTCTATTTTAATGTAATTTTGGTATTATGGTAGTTTTTTTACTTTGGGGTTTGAAATGGCCGGTTTTGAAAAAACTGTAAATTGTTTTTTTTTAATTAAAGTTAATTACCTGTGTAAAACCATGTTGCGTATTAATTAAATAATTAAACAGACTCAAATTTATTCCTTGCACTGCAATACAATGCTAAACAGAGCTTTACACGGGCATTGAAACCTAAGAAATATGCACACTAGGTTATAACTTTTTTGATCGAGCTCCATTGAAGGTAATCGGTGGTTTGGACGGTGATAGCTTCCTAGCTAGAGATAGAAATTACAAAACTATTTTTTAAAAAAAAAATTAAGAAAATAATTAAAATCCATTAACATGAAATGATTTAGCAAACTAAAAAGTTGACAAGGACATCATGTGGTTCCCAGCTGACATCTGCACTTATTTACAGGCAAGCTAATTCGTTAGTAACTTAAAAAAGATGGCAATCAGTTTAAAATCAAATCTTTATTAAAAAATCATGATCGTTAGGAGTTAGAAAGTGTCGTGACTTAAGCAACAATTTATATTATAATTGGTTTTAAAGTAACTAAGCTTTACATTAAGTAACGTTTCTAAACTAATGAACGATATTGCCCCACCTTGAGAGTTAGGATAAATGGCTTTTTTCCTTGGTCCAATTGCTTTAATGAGTACGATGCTCATCTTTCCACTAGCAAGCCCAGAGAAGAAAAGAAGGAAAAGGAGAGAGACAGCACGTAGGGACTAAATGATGGTTGGGGCTCTCTTTTGCAAGTCTTATCATGATACTCTCTATCTTCTCATTGAGAGATTGTGAAGAGATAATGAGCTAGGAGAATATTGGTGCACTAGCTAGGTGAGAAGTTGATTGATGGGAAAAATTGGATGGTAAATAAGATTTAGCTTGGAGAAGAAGGTATCGTTTTTGTTCTTGGGTCTGGTCAATGAGGGTTGGTGCGTGGATAATTCTACTTTCCTTGATTTTTCTTCTGCTTTTAGGTTTGGTTTGGTCACCCTCTAGATCAAGCTTGTTCATGGTTAGCACTCAATTCTTATTAGGACTGATCTCGAGAGGGACAACATGATTAGTATTCTCTCCATGTTTTTGGCTTGCTTTCTGCTAGTTGCTTAGTAGGTATAATTCTCAGTATAATATTCAGGGAAATTAAACTTCAAGCAATATCAGTCGTCAAGAATTGCAAAAACGAAAGTAGATGTAAAGTCAGAAATGGAGTTACCATTGATTGAAGGTCTCATAAATAATGCTTATAGCTAGGTGAAGATGCAACGCTAGTGCTTGAGCTGGAATCCCCAGATCCTTCGGTCAGGGAGGAATGATCAGTGGGCAAAGCTTATATTAATTAATTGCTTCAACCTTTCTTGAACTGAAATGGACGAGTTTGAGGTCTATGAATCAGGACTTGAACGCTACGAGCATTTTGCATGCTTGTGAAATTAATATATACAAGGACCTCTATGAAAAACGTCTGTTCCTTCGTTAGCACTCAAGTTAATAAAGATATTTTCCTTTTCTTTTTCTTCATGAACAATTCTCGTAGATAAATAAAGCGTATACACTACAGCTATTAAACGTGATTGATTCTCTGATTTTGATTTCTATGAATTTGATCAGATTTAGATTTTATTTCGAATTGTAATGGATACTAATCAAGCCAGATCCATTTAACTGGTCACCTTAGGATCTAGACTATTCCAAGCTGAAAAAAAACAAAACAAATTTTTTTTTTCACTGATCCAGTTAAAAATTCATGTTGACCCAATAACTTGTTCAAAACCCGGCCATTAATCCGGTATTTAAACCAACTCTTCCGACTTGTAACTCAAGCTTTCCAGTATTAGATTTTAAAATTATAAGAAAAAGGATACAAGAGCACAAGAAGAAGCTTTTAACAAATCTAAAAAGGTGCGTGGTAGGTTAAAGTGACCAACCATAGATTAGGAAACGAGCTTGAGCATCTCTTTCAGGCCACAGATATGGATAACGAAGTGTAAGCAAGTAATATAATTAACGAACAAGCAGCAAGATCTGTTAATCATTACTCTACTCAGGGAAGAAAGCGATCTTACTGCATTAATTCACTGCATAAACATTAGACTTATTGTTGAAGGATAGCAAATCCCAAGAACATCATCAAATTACAAGAAAATTCAAACCAAGCAAAGCAGGATACATGAGCTAGCTATACGCAGACATTAAAACAGGCAAGGCACGTACACAAAACATCAGATAGAGATTAAGGGCTACATCATTTTTGAGAAATGAGTATGTTCACCAAGCTAACCCGAGGGTTTTGGATGACCAGGACTCGGAGGAGAAGGCTTGGGAATATATGGGTTAAGAGGAGTGCCATGCTCAATAGGACCAGGTTTTATGGAAGCTTTTGAACTTGGAACTGGATCGATAGGGTGGTAATCTTCCAGGTTCACGTTGTGTGCATTGGTCTTAACATCATCTTTCAGATCATAGCCATTTTCCTGCAGTTTCATAGGATAAGAATAAAAAGGGATCAGTTAATTAGTTTGTTGCATCTTCATAATTAAAGCAAAATGAATGATTCTTTTTAGCCTATATGCCCTTTTTTGCCTACAGTGAATGTACCTTGAGCTTCCTGCTTGTTGTTGCCATTGTTATGCTACCACGAGAGTCAGTGAAGACCATATCTGGAATTACATTCAGGAATAACATAGTGTTAGCATGTTCACTAGCCATTGGTTCCTGCTAACCAATGATAATTAAGCACAATTCAAAAATTGGTGTTTCGGCATCATTGCACAATTTCGCGGTTTCCCCCGCTGACGCAGTTCTCTCTGGAAAAACCATCTTACAATATCTCGTGCACCAAATCCACAGCGTAATCACTGACATGAATTCCAAAAGACTCCACATAACATGTAATTTGATCATACAAGGTTTGACAACCCTTATCCACTTTTGGAAAGGCAAAGAATACAAGAAATGGCCAAAAAATTGTTGTGTCCAAGGACTAATTGCCCACAAATGTATAATTGTTGCGGTCCTTGCTGCACAATGCGCACTCTAGACTAGAGTGTTATTTAGAGGAAAGATACTAAAATGCAATCACAATTCACAAGTTGTATCTGGAAAAGATTTCCAATTGTTCAAAGAATCCTATGATTTGAAGCCAGCATATTAATTCTGGACTGGCCCTTAAGTTGCAGCATGATTACAAGACAACAAATACATATTATTCACTCTTCAGCTAACTATTCAGTCTCTACAACCAAGGATCCATTCAAGAACAGCGGCAGGTGCCAGATGAATACAAGTTATGCCCTCTCCAAAGCAGGGATTTTAAGAAGGGAAAGCTAAGCACCTCTTCTTTATTTTTGTATCTAGTGTCTAGTCTTCCTTTGGTTACACAAGCCTTTGAACTAAGAATTCATTTTTGCATAAATCAATGCGCCTGATAATAGAATCCACCCAGCGCTCCATGTTTAAAAAGAATTTCGGCCACCGACGAATATTATTTAACATTACTCTCCAGTCTGTCGAGTTGCAGAAATGCCTGTGTTCAATTAACTTAGTTCAAGCACATTAATGATTAAATATATTGATTACTTGATAAATATTTGGGATTTAAGAAGCTTTACTCGGGCATGATTTGGATTTTCTTTGTATACTTTCACCTGATTTGTCGTGACGGCTAACTACAACAATAAATGCTGCTGGTATGATGATAGAACAACCCAATAGGGATCACGAAATTCGACTCTTAAGTAAAAGCAGGGACTCAGCTACACAAGGATTTTGTATTGCAAGCCCCGATTTCTTAGTGTGACTTCGGCAATTGATAGGTGAAAGAAAACAAGCAGTTCTGCTTCAATTACAGAGATCAGAATCATAACCTTGACATTGACAATTCGTAGTGAAGAGGGGCCGAACTCATTTTAGGTATCGATCATTGAAAACATATCTCCACACACAAAAAGGTTATCATTGCATTATTTTCTCAATCTGTTTCCTAATTGTGAGAACCAAATGTGAACATGCAATAAAAAGAGCAAGCAATGTCAAGAATCAAAACCCAACAACCAAATTAAGAGAAGACAATGAGAATGAGAATCTCTACAAGATCCTACATGAAATCAGAAATTTTCTGCCAATGTCTTTGTCTTATAGTGCGATGATGCAAACAAAACCACAAGTGGAGCTGAAAATAGTTAGTAGTACCACTTAGGCACTTACCAGTAATTGCCAAGCAAGTCGTGCCTGGTGAGCAGTTAAGGAACATTAAGGCTGTCCCAACCATCAAGTACAAAATCCAGAGACCAGAAACCTTCATAATGTATTGAAAATAACAGAAAGGACACACAAACAAAAGCCTGTCTCCTCGAACCTAACTGTAGAATCTTCCTTAAGAAGACACCTTACAGCCCCTTAGTATGCAAGTAAGCCCACAGATAAGACCAGAAGAAAAGGGATGATCGCTGATTAGCTTTCGTCACAAAAGATTGAGAGAGCAAGAAAGTCTTCCAGAAAATCAGTGGAGATAAGGAGGAAAAGGGTAAGAGCCCATGTCTAGGAAATTAAAAAAAGAGACTGAGTTGTTTTTATGAGGCTGAGTGAACAATAAAAGAAAGCATGTGGGCATCATTGTCTTACATTGCTAGAGAGATGCAGGAAGGGAGTAAATTGGGGTTTTGTCTTTGTGTTGTATGCTTTTTAGTGTAGAAGAGAACAGTGAGGAATGAATGAAAGAAATTAATGCAGATTTCGAAAGAGTTGTGGTGGAATGCGAGCCGTCAGGCACGTCCTCTGCTGCTCCTGAGTCCTGACAGCAAAGCAAAAGCAATTTTGCACCGAACCGCCATGCATCACCTTGTTTATCAAACGACACCGTTTCCTTTTTTGCTAGGAGTTTCCTATTAAATTTGATGCTATAACTATGAAGAAAGTAAACTCGTTTATCACTTGGACCAACCCTCCAAGGGGATCATTGATACGAAGTTCCAGCTCTTACTCCTTGGGGGCTAAGTTAGTCAATGATCCGAATACTCCTTGGCAATCAAGAAAGGAAAATCTACGAGATGTTAAGCAATTTTATTTACTGAACTAGCTAGAGATCTTATTTTTCCTTAACTGGAAAGCTGCTCCAGTTCTTTCAGCTCAAGAAGAGCACTGATCTCACAAACTAAAGAGCCAAATTCTACGGTTGGATGAACGATGTAAAACCCTCTTCTAATGACATGCTAATCCAGGCTATTTTGGAGTAGTGACGATGCTGAACTGCCTTGGCAAGACATGTCAGCGCAAGGATGAAATTAAGGAAACAATAGTTCAGTCGGATTTGCGATGTTTTTGTGCATATCAAAACATTTTTAATGCAAGAGATGCATGTCGCAGGCATCAATATATGATGTTTGAGGTTTTTCAAGACACCAAATTCTATTATTTAGACCTTTGTTTTTAGTTCGTATAATTTTTTATTTTCTAAATAGTAAAAAAATTAACAAAATTTTCAATCCTAGCTATTTAAAGTCACTTTGTGAGCTCTTTTGGATATCAGAATTATTATTCAGAATTTTGATGTGCTTGTGGTTCTCTCTCTTATCTGGGAAACGACAGCTAAAAGTTATCTTGGTCAAAATTTGCAGTAACAATTTATAACTCCTTAAAAGCCAAGAGCAGGACGATCCATAATGGAAGGCAAGCAGCCAGCCGATACATATATATATATATTATAGAAGCATTAAATTTTGACTTGAAATTCTTCTCTTTCTTCACAGAAGAGTCATCGAAGTACGGGCAAAGCCTTTCAAAGCACGAAATACGGGACAGAGACCCGACATTGTTGATGGGGAAGATGAAAGCGAGAAGCTGGACAACTGATTGAAGATCAAGATTTAACAAGATTAATATTTAATGGGAAATTTGATCCAATTTAATGCATCACAGGTCTTCATAATTGGAACTGCGAAGGGACGCAAAAAACTATTGCGCAGGCGGTAGCTACACTGTACAGTAACGGCAAGAAATCACAAGAGAAAGATACAGAAGATTAATGGATTACGTGAATCCTCAATTCATCATTTTTATTGTCTGAAAATAAAAGTATACTGTGGCTGTTTTTTTCTAAGAGGTTACAATAACTTTAAATAGGTTAAAAAAACTCTACTTCTTTTAGGAATTAACAAAGAATTAAAAAACATAAATAAAATAAATAAAAAATCTGAATTAAAACACTGTATCCAAAAAAATATAGAAAAAATGCTAAAAATTATCATATCAGAAGCATCAATATTCAAAATGTAATTCTAAAATATCTAATAATCAGTTCAACGACGCGTCAAAATTATTTATAAAAATTTAAGTTCAATCCAATAATTAAATTTTATATTATCATAATTTTAAAAAAAAATTAATCAATCTTAGTTATTCCAAACTTTACAAGCCTAACTACACATAACCGAGTCTTGTAAGCTTGTAATCCTATCACACATCAAAATCACAACAAACAAACAGAGCTCCCGTAAGGGCATTGTGAGCGTGTAAGAAACAGATCGTAAATAACTAGGACAATTTCAAGGTTGGAAGTATCATTGGCTGAGGGTTCTGTTTTTGCAATTTAAGCTCATTCTCTATCTGGACCAGGAGTGTTTCAGATACAAATCTTGTTAGTAACTCATTTGACCTGGTCGAGTCGAATTGATGCAAGAGACTCGGCAGATTTAAGCTATCAGATATGGATTTGTCATAGAATGGCTACAAGTTTAAATCCATCACAAAGTTCATACGTGTCAAACGAATTTTTTTTAACAAAAATATATATAATTTTTTAATAGTGTTTAAATTTTACCATATGATGTTCTAAGAGCCATATTGACCAGTTGAAGTCGAAAAGGTCCCTGAATTATACCCTGGAGATGTTGTTTTTTATTTATTTTTTACATTTCGTAGGTATTTTCGGATATTTATATTTTCTTTCTTTGTTTTTCCTGGTTATTTTATGGTTTTCTTTTCTTTCCAACATAACTCGGCCAAGTTCCTATTTTAACAATCGTAGATTATTCAAAATTATTTTCTTTGTGTAAGAAATAGAAGCGGCTAATAATTCATCTAGTTCAGACAGCGTCACGAATACCTGGGGCCTGCATGTTCAAGCAATCTTTTGGAAACACGACCTTGCTAGTAACCAGACCCCAACAGGCATCAAAATCGAGGGTGATGAGTGAATTACACAGTGAGCCCCCAATACAAAGCCATGCAATACAAGCAGGCAAAAGAAAATCGAGCGCGTGTGTATCACTGGTACGTGCTCTGTTCATAATTTCTCATTTGCTTAAAGAAAAAGATAAGGGTAGCAGTTTTGACTGCAAAATTACGAGATATAACCTAGTGGTACAGCCCATCTCTTCAGTTGTTTCTATTTCTTACATGCCAGAAAGAATTTTCCTTGAATTTGGCAACCACGTTATACCTTCTTACAAGCTTCGGGGTACACCTGGTCCTTGGCAATAACGTTCCCGACTCTGTGTGCGCGCGCGCGCGCCAAGCGGCGTGACCATTTTTCTATTTCGCATTTGGACACGTTTAACTGGATAAGCAGTACATTAAAATTAAGAAACTCACAATTCCAAGTCTTGCCGTTTTGCATTAAATTGAATTATTTGTGTAATTCTTGGCGGAGGATAGTCATTTATGATGAAGCAAAGAAATTTAACTAACAATATGAAACATAAGAGATATGAAAGAACTTGGTAAATTGCTTTAACAGGTTGAAGGCCAAGCTAAATTACTTTTGGAAACACCACTTTGATAGTAACCTGGCCCCAGCCTGATTTCATTTGGGATTGTGTTTTCAAAACCATGATTTGCATCTAAAACCATGGTTTTAAAAAAGCCTCAAATTTCAGCTTTATAAAAACCACGATTTTAAGCGTACCAAATTTTCAAAAACATGGTTTTGAAAGGGTACCAAACACCTACTTCTGACTCAACTTGTTTTTTGCCAACTTAACCACAATACCAAACAGGTACGATCAAAATCATGGGTCGGGTGACACAGGAACCTAACACCACAAGGCCATCCAGGCGAACCAAAAAATTTCCATTGTCAGAGCTAAGGTTGCAAGAATTACCATGTGGTACTTGAACATCATTTCAATAAGGTATCTGGGTAGGGTTCCTCTTTATACAACTCTGTTGAACAAGTGCATGCTTAGACCAAAAACCACATCGGTAAATCCCCAGGATTGGCTAATGTTAAAACAGAACTCTAAACAAAGGAGAAACCATCACAAAACATAAACATCGTGCTACAAATGAAATGAAAACACAAATCAAAATACTCTAAACAAATTCCTTTCTCAAAATAACACAAGACAATATAGTTAAGACTTCAGAATTCAGTAGATTACATCACTGGAGATGATAAAAGAAAAGGAAGATAAAACTCCCGCACACCATATTTCAGACAGAGCCTTCAAAAACAGATATCAACGAGTTCTCCATTCAGCGGTACTGCAGTCAAAAACAAATACGAATGTCTCACCTCACTTAATAAACAAATTTAGCAACGACAATGCAGACTAGTCTATGGAAATCCCACACTTCAAAGAATTTAGTACGAATATTGCTCCTATTTTATTCCTTTTTCCTTTGCAAAGAGAGGACGGTTGAAGGCTCGAATACTCTAGGGAGAGTTCAAACCGTGAACCTTGCATAATAAAAGAGGCCCCTACAGATTCGAGCCAAGTCGAATCGGTTCCTGTTTTGCTTCATTCTAACTTATGGGATTTATCTAAACAAACAGTTCATTGTAAAAATTATCAGAAAATAAAGGATCTCTAGAGTTCAAAATTGTATGACAAGAACTATTTACCGATCCAAAATTAAAGGCATTCCGAAAACAGTTCATGCAGCAACCATAAGACTGTATGAGCCAACAAAAATAAATGTAAAAATAAAAATAACAGAATTAACAAATATTTCTGTGGTCTTACCTTGATGAAGCCTATTTCCTTCGCATTGCTGCGGAAGCACTGCCTACAACACATCAGTCCATACTTCCTGATTATCCCATGAGGGTTTCCACACACTCGGCTGCCAACAAGGAGATTTCAAATCAAAATCCTTAACTAAATAAAGTTAGGACGTGAAATTCACTCAGGAAAGAGATTTAGTCCACATAGCAACTAGATAATCAAAAGAAAAAAAAAATACAAAATCTTGACCTAAAAGGGATCGCCATCATTTTACAAGGACCTAAGCAAACAATGCAATCAAGAAAAACATTAAACCTAAGCAAATATGGATTTCATGAGTTGTTCTTTCAAATTTGAAAACTAACCAACGAAAATAGATAGCATACAGACATCGAACACCAAATCAAAAGGAGGACAGGACATTAAACTAAAACAACATAGGAATCATCAAATCAAGATGGCGGTAAAAAAAAAGAGAGAAGCTGAGTTCCATAAAATACCAGGTTCGGGATCCAGGACCGTAGTTCTTGGGATGCGAGTTCCAAATATTTGAGTGGCCCATCTAGTAGTTGTGATCGACGGAGTAATGCCTGACCGCTGCGCCGCTCTCAAGTGCCAAAAACCCTGACCGCGATTTCGTTTACTTGGGAGGTGATATGTTGCTGCTTTTATAGGTCAATTCATAGTTGTCACAACTGACTTGGAAAACTACATGGGCTTGGATCAATTATCGGTATATTTAGATAAATTATAACGATATTGTTTTATTTAAAAAACAATCCTTAATATTAACCCGGTTAAAAAATTATTAGGTTATTAAAATTTAATCGAGTAGATTAAATTTTATTATGTCAATATTTTATTTAAT
>Ga0325404_1006529_pt1 | contig 12225 bp, 5 predicted proteins | sample PopdelMetagenome_18_FD_205664 | JGI IMG/M metagenome (GOLD analysis project Ga0325404, IMG submission 205664) | Populus deltoides microbial communities from Bellville, Georgia, United States - Xylem-Control-R1 | ecosystem: Host-associated > Plants > Phyllosphere > Stem > Wood/Secondary xylem... | reverse complement strand
ATGCAAATCATGTTAGAATAATATCTAATGACATAAAATTGTAATTCAAGCATATCCAAATATATCATATGATCCAATTACCAAATCATATACTTAATTCATAATTTTATAGGTATTTATATATTTATGAGATTAATTTGATATTTTATCCTAAACCTTACAATAACATTATCAAATTATGTACTTAATTTATAATTCTTATAAGGCATAATTTTATATAACATAAAATAACATATAAATCATTTTTTTTTAATTCATAAAAGAAACACAAAAGAAAACAAAATAAAGCCATGGAAATGAACCATGAAGAAAATCTAATTGTCAGCCACACAAGTTAAAATTACACAACCCAAAGAAAAGTAAAATTGGCAACCTAAACATTGAGCGGTTCAGTTTTCTAATGATTTATAACCATATAAAGTATCAAAACAACTCATAAAATAAAATCTTCAAATATTTGTTTTTGCACAAATGAATTTCATTTTATTTCTACACTTCTAGGCATGTTCATGACAATTATTTTCTTCGTTACTGTGCATTATATTCATGGACTTCCATTATTGAAACTCATTAAAAATAAACTAAACTTTCAAGCCATATATAAAGTCAAAATCATTATTTCAATTTGAAACCAAGGCTATTCCTAAAATTCTAACAGATATAATTCAGTAGATCAATTAATATATTAGAGCAAAAAAATTTATAAACAGAGATATCAACATAGATATATAGATATCAAGGTAGATAAAAACTTTTATTCATCCACAGAGAAAAGTTTATCAAGATAGAGGTATGATTACTAGCTTTGATACCAACAGTAGATTTAATAGATCTAAACATGCTTTTAAAACAATTAGTATTTAGATATGCTGAAAAATAAATGGATAAAAAATAAACCTCCTACCATTGATGAAAAGCACTCACGAGATGATTTTTTTATGGTTTTTGGTATTTCTAGATTTTGACACACTTAAATTTAATTATATATATATATATATATATATAGAGGTCATCATTCTGCTTACTGTTATTAGCTAATAATAATACAACGCAATGATTTCTTCCATTGCATCATTACTATTTATTGAATAATTTGCCATAGCACTATCCTACAGATGATTGAACCGAGAAATCATGACCCTCTACAGGCACTTAGATTTCTCTTCTTGATTTTCTGAATTAAAAAAAAAATGGTTTAAGATACGAGGACAACTTCTGATCGCCCCAAAATTATAAATACCTAAATTATTTATAAATTTGTAAACAAGAGGAGGGGGGCGTTGCTGGGTTTCGTCCATGAACAGACGAAATCCTAGCTATACGTGGATCCTATGAGTTTCAAATTACTACCAGTGTGATTCTTATTTGGTTAGAGGGTGAAACCCTGATGGAGGAGGCTGTTGCAATAAACAAAGGGGAGGCACAGAATCATAAAATTCAATATGATTTTTTTTACTAAAGTTCTAACACTCCGAATCACTAGCCATTTATTATTAAAAAAAGTATGTTGTCACAATTAAAAGTCAAAAGAAACATGAACAGCAAACTTTGCCTAAGAAAAGCATTTGGTTAAGCAAATGATTGTTATTTTATGATTACGAAGATGAGAACTCTAAAAGACGCCTTAGCACGCATGCAACCCTGGAAATGGAAGGATCTTTGTTCCCTTTCAGACAGCACTATCAAGACTTTGTCATGCTTTCTTTCATTATCATAATCATCACCGTTATGATCATCATCATCCCTGGTCCCTTTCCGCATCCTGGGATGCTGTATTATGCTGGGAAAGGAAGGGACAACAAACCCTAAAAAATTGCAGTTTTTTTTTTATGGATGATGATAATGATACACTTATAATAATTGCTACAGTTCTTTTAAGTATTTTGTGGCTCAAAGAAGAGAAGGACCATTTGGCTGACGAGAATTCAAGGGTATGATGACAAAGAAGTTTGGTTGATTTTAAAAATTCAGAAAAGTCCAAAACTTCGTTAAACTAAAACGATATGAGCAAAACACCACAATGTTAGTGCACAAACTGCTAGTATTGGCAATTAGCATATCATTTCTAGGACAGAATAAAAGGTAGCAGGGCATCAGAAACAATACTAATTGTTTTGGAATGAAGAGAACTTGGAACCCCACCAATCTCCATGTTTATAATTATTTTGGACGGCCCATTTAAGACCAAACTTTCAAATACTTCCAAGTTCACTCTCCCACTATATTATGATGAGCTTCTGCTGTTCATTAATAGATTGTGGTGGTGTTCTCTTCTAAAGGTTGCTGGATGATTTGTGTCTTTTGTTTTTGGTGGAAACTTGCCGGATCCACTTGCACTAACCAAGTGCTAAACAGCCTAATGCCTACATGGCCATCCAATTTTGTCAACAAATAATTGTTCATAGACAATTGAAAGTTTGTGTCTTCATCTATTGTAGGAATTATGAGCATAACTTGGACGTCGTACATGAGTTAATCGACATCATCATAATGAAGGGAGAATATCAGTAAGGCATGTGGCTAGGCAACATGCAGAATGATGGCTGTACAATTCTTACAGTATATGGAACAATGGGATCCATTGGCTTGAAACCTGCTACAACTCTCTCGTGTGCTCAATCATAGCCTTCGCATTTCTCGATAATGTTTTCATCTACGTTTTCCTCAGTCTTTACAATGTTTTATACTTCCACCACGATCAGTTGTCAAAACTTCAGACTAAATTTAATTTTTTATGGTTGTAATATTGGGCTGATAGAGTAACTGGGCTTGATTATTAATCCACGAGCTTTTGAGCAAAACAAGTCTTATGTTATAATAATGGACCATCTGATACTTAATAAGTAAATATGGTGGGGGGGGGGGGGGGTGGGGGTGAAGCAAGAGAATAATGTGAGAAGTAATGGTAGAAAAACACTATTAGAAAATTATAAAATACCGACGACAACAATAATGAAATACTATTGTAAAAAAAAAAAAACTTGTCGGGTTTTCCATTCCGTCCACAATTTTATCGGCATGTTTCAATATTGATGTAATTATTTATAGAATACATGCACCAAAAAGTTAGCTTTTATCGCCTATTTTCTTTTGAAAATTCCATCACCATTATTTTCAGACATAAATTTCATATGCGATTCCATTACCGAGTTCCTACACATTATATAAGCTTTACCAAAAGTTCCAAAATGCTTTGGAACATTTCAATGGAATCTTCAACAAAAATATAGATGGAATATTAATTATGTCGGTGATTTCATTGGAGATTTCAATTTTTTTTAATTTTGTTTGTTATGAGCCAACAATTACTTGGTCATAATAAACCCACACCACAAAAGTGAACAAAAAATACATAGCTTCCTCCTAAATGCAAGAACAACAAAAACATACAAACATATTTAAGTGTCCCATCATTCTAAAAATACATATATCTCAAAAGACACAAGTATAATAACCATAACAAAATACTCCATCATTCTCAAAATACATGACTCTCACAGACTAAATGCAAAAACAACAAACATAGCTTAATGGGCAGACCTATTAGTTTTCACAACTACAAGATTTAAATAGAAAAATCATATAAATAGTGCACAACAAGAAGATAGACAGAATTTTATACACAAACATTAAAAAAATAAAAATGAACAGTAAAAAATACCAATAATAAAACATTCAAATTATATTTGAAATACAATCGATCAATAAGGTGAAGTATACCTGGTAGATCACATTGGAGGTGCTAAATATGGAGAGGGAGGAAAATATGCTAAATCAAAAGGTCCAAGAGTGGAAAGAAAAGGTACACCCAATAATTACACTTAATTAAGCCTAATGCATCTGATTTTGTGCTAGAAGTTGTGCACTCATCTTCTCCATCTCAACAGTCATTTGTTTTTGAACTTTATTTTTTGCATAATCTCATTAAATTCTGCTGATAAATAATTTGGGTCAGAATATGGTATGTCTATAATTGAAACAGTGCATCCCTTTCTCAATTCTCTAGTTGATGCCACATGTAAACCATAAATCTGATTTCTATCAGGTCTATATTTGCAGCAACCTTCAACCATACTTGAAGAGGATGGATATAAATGTCTTTATCAAATTGCTTAACCATTTTGGCATTATATCTCTCCTATAAAAAACAAAATCAATTTTAAAATTCAATTACATTTCAAATTATTAATGCAAATAAACAATTTTAAATCAAGAATAACTATCAAAACACTTTCAACAAGCTCTTTCACTTTTTTTTATTGACAAACATTTTCTCTTTATGTTATCTATTTACATGTGGTGGCCTCTATTGATAAAAAGATCTCTGATTTGTTCTCAATGGTTGAGCCTTGGTTGATAACTTCTATATTAGGTGTCTCATCATAACCCTTCTATAGATTCATGACGCGATCACTGATATGACTACTTGATGAAGGACGAACGCTCTTGTTGCACTTGGACTTGTTTCTTTCTTTAAAACATGGTACCTAAAAGGAAATAATGAACACAAATTAGAAAAGCATACAACAAAATTACCCAACAAATTAAAATATTTATTAAAAATAAATCACAATTAACCTACACAAACCAACTAATAACCTAACAACCCATCATTTTTTTAATTCCAAAGTAACTCAATTCCCTTCAATCTAGAAAAATATAATTAATAATACAATAACTGTCTAACACATTATAAGTTGAAACATACTTAATCCCTATTGTTATCAACTCTACACAAAATCAATTTTCCCCAAATCAATTAATTCTATAATTATTATCAACTACATATCAATTTAACTAAACCCTAAATTTTTAGCAAAACCCTAAATTGACTAAAATTAATTGGGACCTAACTAATTATCTAACATTTCTTCAATTTAAACTTATTAAACCTAAACTAATACCTTTGATTATTATCAATTCCACACAAAATCAATTTTCTCTAAATTTTCAACTTAACCACAAGATTGATAAAAAAAGTAATCAATTCCTGTTAAATTACCCATCATTTCTTTAATTCTAATACTCTTAATTAATAAAATCACACTCAATTTTATTGGGCAACAAATTAAATCCATTTCTCCTAAATCTCAAATTAACCCTAAAACACAAATAATACACAATACAATAAAATTATCATAATCAAACAAGTAAAACACTTAAATATACAAGAAAATCACAAACAATATAAATAAATTTCAAGAAATTAAATTAAAACATAAATGAGTAAGTCTGCTTACTTGGTGGAGTGAAGCTTGATAAGAAAATGAAACCAAGAGAGGATGTCAGACTTTTTTGTTAGGAAGAGAAGAAAGAAGTTTTGATTTTATTGAAAGAAGAAGATAAAAATTAGTTGAGTAGAGCCATTGTCAAGTATTAATTTCTTTTAAAATCACTGATGAAATTTTCATAGGCAATTCCATTGATAATTTAACATGTCAGCAATGCCAACGGAATTCCCCATGGAATTTTTTTTTAATTTTATCATTGTTTTCATTTGAAATTACTGATGGAGTATTTGTATTAGTAAATCATGATGTAATATTTTCTATTCATTTTTTCATTTTTTTTTTAAATTTTGCTAGTTGTGAAATGTGCAGAGAGAAAAGCATGAGTTGTAGTGGCTTTGTGACAATGTTGTTGCTTATAAATGGAGACTTGTAAGGACTTGTTTTTATATTATGTTCTTATTTGTGAATTAAATTGTATGGCCTGAATGTTTTACCAAGTGATTAGAGGTTTTTATAGGCTTTGGTCACTCCAACTTACCTTATGCTTTTTGGCATGATGTTTGGTCCAATGAGTTGCCTTTACAAAAAAAAATTTTCTTTTTTGTGCAGATTAGAAAGTGGAAAAATTCCTTAGTTTTAGAGATATAGAAGTGGGTTGTTAATTGTTAGAATTGGAGTTGTAAATGGACAAGAATATTGAGAGATCATGAGCTTCACTTAAAAGATGATATTTTGAATATTGTTTCTGGTGTGAATATTTGTCAAGTAGTCTTTGATTTTTTTATTTTGTCCTATGAGTCTATGAGACTTTTTTTTTTGTTAAGTTTTGCTATTTAGCTTTGAAGTTGACTCTTCAAACTAGTGTTCAACCCATCTGATTTTATGTATGGAAGAATTTTAAGGGTAGTGGGGGTTCAAATAGGGTTATTCCAAACTCAAAACATTATCTTTTTTCTTTCTTTTAAAGAAGCTTTTTTCGAAGGGATCTATGCAAGAAAAATTTTGGTATCTTGCTATTTGGCTACAACATTTTCCAGCCACATCCTCTATACGACTTTAAATAAAAACCAATTGACATTGGAGTAAAGGATAATGAGATTTGTTACAAGTCAAAATCTTCAAAGACCAAGAACGTTATAACTAAGAGGAGACACTCAAAATATTCAATTCTTATTCATCAAAGTCTTTATTTATGAAAATGATAATATTGAATAAAAAGATAAACTAGAAAAAAATTTCTTTTCAAATAGAGAAAAAACTAGAAAAGCATAATAATACATATTATGATACTAAAAATTAAAAAAAAACTAATAATAACTAAGGAAAATATTTATTTTCATAAAAATTCGCTTACATCAATTATCAAGTAGCTAGTTTTTATAGGTAAAATGTTTAGTTTTGATCTTTTAACTATATTTATTTTCATCATATCAGAAAAACTAAACATTAAGTTCTTTTGTAAATTATATCATAATTTATTAATTTTTAAAATGGTCGCAACTCTTACCGTGATCATGTATTGTAGATGAGTGAGATCCCATTTAGGACAATGACTATATAGTTAAAAAGAAATAAATGCAAGGGCACCATGAGGGGCCTTACCCCACCCATCTAGAACTTGATAATTCAAAGGAAAAGGAAGCCCCCCGGGCTACCAAGCACAAGTCACAACCACTCGTGATGACATTAGGGATTTTAAGGAAATGTGGTGTAAATTATGTTTTATAAAAATTTAATTTTTTTTATTTAAATTTAATTTTTTTTATAGTTTTAGATCGTTTTGATGTACTGATATTAAACATAATTTTTAAAAATAAAAAAAAATTATTATAATATATTTCTAAATAAAAAAATACTTTAAAAAATAACCACTAAATATCTACTGCATTCTCTCCAACACAACTAATTATTCTAAGCAATCTGGATTGTTTTTGAGCATGGACCTGGACTGAGCACTGCTTCAACTCTCAGGAAATCTTATCAATACATGGACAGGACCTAGTTATGGACCTGTCCTATTTCGTTTTCATATTCCCCATCACCATTTCTTTTCTTTCCTTTTTTTTTTTTTCAATTTCTTCACCTATTATAAATAAATAAAAGAACATTAATAAACGAAATAAAGAACATTAATTTTGTATAGTCCAAAGCATAAGCTTCAGTTTTATAAATAAATAAAAGCACATAAGCTTCCCAAGACAACAGGCTATAATATTAAGAGACAGCTTAACAGTTCATATAAAAAACAACAAAACAACCTGATATAGATTTGTTTTGTCATTACATGAAATCTTGGTCTTATAGCTTGGTTGGTTAGCTAATTCATTATAAAAAAAAGTTGCAGTTTCGATTTATGTCGAAAGCAATAATATTTATGATGAACATGGCTGAATCCTATGTTTACCCAAATTTTCTTGTTCATTCTTTTTTCTTCCTTTTTTTTTTTTTTTTACTTTGACACGTATCCCCTTTCTCTTTTTATTTTTACAGTATTCATCCCAAGTCAAGAGTTCATAAGATGGAACAACAACTAATCCCAAATCTTTTACATATACCCCCTATCTCTTTTTACTTTTCTAATATTAAATCAAGAATTCAAAAGGTTTCATATAATTTTAAATTCATTAAATGATACCTTGATCCTTTTTTTATATTTTTTTATTTTAAAAATATTTAGAAATATAATGTTATAGAGATTTTATAATTCCATGAGATATTCTATAGATCTTCATTTCCTTGCATTTCCTTGAATTTTTTTGTCCATTCATTTATTTTTTTCAAGTTCATCGTTTAATATTGGATTTTTATTGGATTTTTTTATTTTATTTTTTAATTTTATTTTTTAATATTTTTAATTTTACATTGGTATTCATGATTTTTTTAACGTATAATTAAATAAAAAAATATTATTGAATTCAATGAAGTTTATGAATTGGGTCACGAGTTTAGTAAATCAACACGAGTCGATTCAATATGTTGCTATCTCATTATTTTTTAAAAAATATCATCTTAATTTTTTAAAATCAAATTATATTCTTACCAGTTATTCAAGTTGTCTTTGAATTTATGCATTTGGTCTCTATTTTTTTCTTTGATTTTTCGCACTTCAAGAAAACTCCTTCCCGATTCAAGTTTGACATGTTGGCCGAGGTTAAATTAAAATCACCAAAAAAATATTATCTACAACCTGATTTTATTTTTTTTTACATTCACAAAAAATTGCATAGTAAGAGAAATAACTATAACGTATTAAGATATTTTAACAGAAAAAACTCCAAGTCTTCAACCAGAAACGGGAACAAGCGATAAAGCATTCCGTTCAATCTCTAAGACTACAGCCAAAATTAAAAGATTCCACAAGCAAGGATTTTAAATAAGTGAGATACGTTTTACTGTGGCGTCGCAAAACACCAGCAGAAAAAGTTAAAACAAAAGAACCCACAGCTGTTACCTTACCCTTTGAACTTGTAACAAAATGCAGGTCAAATAGTTACTTGCCATGTTATTTCTCTGATTTATCATGGTATGGAAAATCTTTTTTTTATTTTTCCTTTTAATTTAGAATGCACATTGACATACTACGATTCTTCTGTGCTAATTGAAGCGCTAGAAACTGAAAAGGAATGAAAGAGGCCCATCACTTGGAGACAGTCTGGAAGGGAGAGCAATAGGAACCCATGTTTCTGCGGAAGATTGAAACTTTGACCACTTTGTTACCAACAGCCACACATTATGCAGTTTTTAAAATAATTTTCGTTTAAAAATATATTAAAATAATATTTTTTTTAATTCAAAACATCAAAACTATCAAAAACATAAAAAAATATCAAAAATTTGCAAAACTACAGTTCAACAACACCAAACACCCCCTAGATAACTAAAGCCCCGCGGCAACAAAATTAATATTGGAAAATTTAACAGTTTTTCATCAATAAGAAGCTTGAAAGGTTTTATGTACAATGGGTAAATTGGCCTACATGCTCCGGTACAAATTTGGAAGCGCAAGCGCTTAAAATGACTACATCAATATATCAATATCTCATACAAAGTACAGTGAGCAGCAAAGCACTGGAAGAATTATAATCACCTTATGAAAAGTCCAAAACTGTGGCAGAAGGTGAAAACTTTATGCTGTGAAAGCACTATAATCAGGTAGCACTTACATGTGGGTTTGGATGTTGCATCTAGGGCAACTTCCCAGAGGATGAGAATAATTAGATGGACCCTTACTAGTTCAATCGCCGCCTCCTAGGTGCACGAGAATCCCCACTGTCCACATCAGAGATTCTCGAAGCATCATTTCTTCTCCTGGAAGAAGAAGTTGAAAGGGAGACCATAGAATCCACGGCAGTGTCCATTTGACTCCCTGAGTTTATAACTGCAGCTACGCTTGAGAAAGAATCTCTATCGTCAACAGGTTGGGGCTGCTCCTGATTCCTCCCTGTAGGATGGTTTCGAAAATATGTTTCAGCTATCCTTTCAGTTGAATTCAAAGCAGAAGAAAATGCAGTGTGGGTTGAAGATCTTAGAGATTGTGCTTGAGATCTTCGAAGTAGAAGCCCATTTGCCCGACGAGTTGGTCCTGTCTCTGTGCCGGCTGTCCCAGAATGTATTAAATCCACTATGTCATGAAGCCGACGGGTATACCCTCCCACAGGGCTTGTTGGTCTGGTATGAGTTAAATCCACCATCTCATCAGGAGGTGCAATAGGATTTTGCTCAGCACGCATTCCCCTGTATGTCATAATCCTATTCAGAATGGATTGGGTCCTATCAGCAGCTCCACGAGAACCATTTGAATCCTGTGGAGGAGATAAGTCCCGGGGTAAATCAAATCTTCTTCCAAGTCGTCTAATCATCTCCTCTACTGGGAAGCTGGAAAGATGCCTTGAAGCAGTTTGTCTCAAACTCTCAACCCGCCGTGCATGAGGCCTAACAGGGATCTCCAGATTTGTATCCTCCTCGGGCTCACGGGTGGTACAACCACGGCCATAAATCGGGGTCACATTCTTCATGGTCACCTCTCCCTTGCAGACTGGGCATTCTTTTGCATCGGAATGCACATGCAACCATTGGTAGAGGCATGGCCAACAAAACAGGTGACCACAGCAAGTAACAACAGGGTCTGTAGCCAAATCCAAACAAATATTGCAATCATAGAAGCCCCCGTCATTACCACTGGCCTTCTCAACATCATCTTTTTTCTGTGACACCTCATCTTCCAAAAATCCATTGTTATTTTCGCACATTTTAGGCACTTCATTTGTTCTTTCTTCAGCAGCAACACTTCCCTCACCAGCCTGTAATGTGCCCACATGGCCAGAATTAGCCATCAGTTGATTCAATTCCACCGAAAGGCTTTGAGTTTGTGGAACTTGAAATTGTCTCCATCTCCTGTGCTCTCGAGCCTCTCGAGCCCCAATTCTGACAGCTTCCCTAATTCTCATAATAGGGTCATCAACCCAATCATCTAAATTCATGGCTTCATTAGATGCTTCTAATTCTGACCCAGCCTCAGGACCAGGACCGAGATTCAAATCAAGATTCATAGTATCAGATGTCGCCTCACCCATCCCAAATTCAACAATTCTTGATCAAACACCCTAGAATTTTCAAAAACACAACAAGGTCAAATCAAAATCCCAACTTTCTAAAAAAATAAGCAGACAAAGTTCACTTCATCACCGATTCAACAAACCAGGATAAAAACCCTAACGTCACAATACCAACAAACAAACCCATATCATATAACCACAAAATTCAAGAAAGCCATATCATAAAATCCATCATTCACCACAAATTACACAAACCAGTTAAGAAACCCCATGAATTCATAAATAAAAAAAAAACCTCAAATTAATCAAAACTTCAAAGAAAAAATCCCAATTTACTTTCACCAACAAAACCTTGGTTAAAGGTCACTAAGATTGCAACTTTAACCTAACGGGATTTACAATATTTAACAAGACGAAAGAATACAAAAGAAAATTACAAATTAATAAGCTAAAAAGGAGCAATTTATTAAGAAAAAAGAGAGCCGAAAAGAGAAGATTGAAAGACCTGATGATACTAAAAGAGACGATCTTGATAAATTAGATTGAGGTTCTTTCTAGACTCGGTGCTGAGTTGGCTCCGAGTTGACCCGCCATGTGCTGTTGTTTCCCTCATCTCGATTAGTAAATTCTCATCTACTCAGATGGAGAGCGAGCGTAAGAGTTGTGAAATCGAGTTAAAGTCTTCAGAGAGAGAGAGAGAGAGAGGAAGAAGGATTGTATGTGCTTAAGAGTTTAGGTGAGAGTATGTTTTGTAACATTGATGGTCTAAATCGGGCGGTGGAGAGTAAAATGGGGCCACTTTACCGATGGCTCAGATTGACTGTGGGGGATTGGCGTAGAAGAATTGAATGGTAGATGCCATATGATGGCTTATTAGTGAGGTGTATCAAGTATGTATATGCTGTTTTTAATTTAAATGGCATATTCGTATTAGATAAATTTATAAAATAAATTTATTTAATAATATTATAATTGTAAATTAGTATTAGATAACTAATAGAAACTAAAAATACGATGAAACTAATATTTCATGAAAAAAAATTGTGTTGGTAATCAAAAATTTAGAGACTGAACAAAATTATTTATAGCAATCCACAGTATTTTGTGAGGAAAGATATAATGTTTTCACCACATGATTTATCTTTTTTGTTAATAAAAAATAAAAAAATTACAAAGCTAAATTCTCTACCAACTTAATATTAAAAAAAATCGACAAAGATAATTTTGGAAGGAAAAAAAACCCATGAGAAAAAATATTATAGCAATTGACAATGTTCTATGAGAAAAACTACAGTGCTTTCCTCAATAAAATTGACAAAAATAATTTTAAAAAAATCATAAAAAAATCATTTAGAAAAATATTATAGTAATCTACAATGTTTTGTAAGGAAAACAACAATGCTTTCATCATATGATTTAATTTTATTGTAATTATAATT
>Ga0325404_1006526_pt1 | contig 12229 bp, 6 predicted proteins | sample PopdelMetagenome_18_FD_205664 | JGI IMG/M metagenome (GOLD analysis project Ga0325404, IMG submission 205664) | Populus deltoides microbial communities from Bellville, Georgia, United States - Xylem-Control-R1 | ecosystem: Host-associated > Plants > Phyllosphere > Stem > Wood/Secondary xylem... | reverse complement strand
GAAAGTGTTTTCCGTTGACCAACTTTCCTAATGGCAAACAAACACAAGAAAGTTTGGAAAGTGGTTTCCCGGAAAGTGAATTACAAGAAACAAACATGGCCTAAATGGACTTCTTTAACTCAAGATATTCAAGTCAGAGTGTCAAAGATAAATACTGGTAGAATACAAGATTTGTCTTTAAAGGTTGTGATTTCCATGCTCTTTCTCTTTTTATTCTTCGTGTCATATATGTATAGAAAGATATGGATGTTAACTTTCTAATTCCACTAGAATCACTTGATTTCAACCTCTAGAGCTCAAGCTTTACACAAAACATCGATTGGTGGTCAAATCTGTCAATTATCTTCAATTTACTTCTTTTTTAATCTTACATCCAAAAGTATCTTCAAAACATAAAATAAAGAATATCAAGTCATTTTATATATAAAACATAGGTAAATATGGGTAAAACTATCAAATAATTATGGTTGCATTAATGGTTCAAATAATACTTCAAACAACATAAAACTATGTATAATATTCAGAATAATACAAGGAAACAATCAGCCTCTGAAACCATCCCTAGCTTGATTAATTTCCTTGTGTAGTTAGGTCTGACTTGGATAGAAATAATGTGTGCTTGCTGCCTCTTTTAGAGCTTTTTTCCATGCTTGAAACATGTTGTATTACATGTTTGATCTTCTTTCTTTATTTGGTCGAATTAATGTTCTTAAAAATAGAGAAAAGAGTTATTGAATTCTTCCCTTTTAAAAGCCTTCCATAATGTCCCTTTAAAGTAAGAAAATCCAACAAGAGAAAGGAAAGAAAACAACAAGGAAAGTCCTCCAAATCTAGCCAACTCTCGTTCTCCTTATAAGGAAAGGAATCATTGCTTTTAATGGACAAATAAATAGGGGAATCTACTCCCACATATTGTGGCCCTATGGTTTCCATGTTAGATATGAAATCGTTGTCCATTATGGAGACACAATAATCCCTCTCCAATTCAGCCTTGTAACCACCCATCATGAACCCAAACTTAGCTAGGATTTTTTAAAAATCCTTGTAGAAAAAGGATCTTAGCACCCTAATTAATCCTTGACACTTTTGGACCTCATATAGCCCAAGCCCATACACATTCACAAGATCCAAATCAGATCTAGCCAAAACCAACTCCTATATAATTATGCTGAACTCATTTGCACCAACAAACCCAATCTAGCTGAATGCATCCCAAGGTGAAAACCTAACATAGCTGAATGGAATACAAGCTAAAATACAAGGAAAAAACCCCACTTGGCTGAATGGTTTTCCCCTCTAATCCAAGCTCTCAACTAAATCCCTATCATAAGTAACTTAATGTCGAACGATGGGCCAAATCATATCACAAAGCCTGGTTCATATCTCAGCTCACGATAACATGTGAGTTGATTTTCCATTTGCTTAGAAAAAAAACATCCTAGGATATTAGACAGTGATTGCTAAGAAGCATTTGACAAGATCCAAAGGTATTTGCAAAACCCATCATTAATATTCCCTTCTATACTATAAAGACCCTTAATCTTATATTTAATAGTGACAAAAAAAACTTTAGGATTCATTTTGGGCCAACATGATGAGTATAAGAGGAAAGAACAAGCTATTTACTACTTATATTTAATAGTGACAGAAACAACTTTGGGATGCATTTTAGGCCAACATGATGAGTTGGGGAGGAAAGAACAAGCTATTTACTACTTATATTTAATAGTGACAGAAACAACTTTGGGATGCATTTTAGGCCAACATGATGAGTTGGGGAGGAAAGAACAAGTTATTTACTACTTGAGCAAGAAGTTCAATGACTGTGAGTCCCGGTATACAACAATTGAAAGGCTATGTTACGCTCTAGTACAGAGCACAAAAAGGCTCAGACAATATATGTTATACTACACGACCTGGTTGATCTCAAAACTAGGTTCGTTCAAGTACATCTATGAAAATCCTTACCAGTCAAGTAGGATAGCATGGTGGCAAGTGTTATTGATGGAATACAACGTTGTTTACATGACAAGAAAGGTTGTAAAAGAAAGTGTGGTTGTTGACCACCTAGCAGATCATGCTTTGGAAGATTACGAGGTGTTGAATTTTAGCCTTCCTGGTGAGGAAGTGCTAATAGCTATGGATAACGGTAAGATGAATGACTGGTGAACCATGTACTTTGATGCAATAGTGAATATACCAGGACAAGGGGCTGGAGTAGTGATAATTTCCCTAAAAAATAAGTAGTACCCTATTTTAGTCAGGTTGTGGTTTGGATACAACAATAACACAGCCAAGTATGAAGCTTACGTCATCGGTTTAGAAGCTGCTTGGAGCTAAAAATTAAAAGCTTGATGTTTAAGAGATTCACTGCTAATTATCTATCAGGTGAAAGGAGAATAGCAAATAAAAGGTGAGAAGTTGAAGTCATATAAGGGTTATCTCTTGAAGTTAGCTAATGAGTTCAAGGAGATGGAATTCACTCACATGAGCAAAGATAAGAATTGGTTTGCTGACAATTTGGCAACCCTAGCTTTGATAACACCGATCAATATTATGAGCAAGATCCAACCAATAAGCATCAAAATCAAAAATCTCCAAGCTCATTGTTGTTTATTAGAAGAGTAACTAGATGTAAAACCATGGTACAGTGACATCCAATGGCTTATCCAACAACGAAAATATCCTTTATGAGCCTTAAAGACGAATGAAAAGATTTTGAGGAGAATGGTCATGGATTATTACTTGGATGCAGATGTTCTATATAAGAGGATGTTTGATAGGACTTTACTTAAGTGTCTGAATGAAAAAGAGGTTATGCAAGCATTACAGGAAATCCATTAAGGAATTTGTGCCATTCATGCTAACAGGCATACGATGGCAAGGCAAATGCAAAGATCTGAGTACTTTTGATTAACCATGAAGAAGAATTGTCTAGACCATGTCAGAAAATGCCACAAGTTTCAGATACATGGAGATAAGATAAATACACCTCCAACATTGTTATTCAATATGATCTCGCCTTGGCCTTTTGATATATGGAGATTTAATGTTATATGACTAATAAATCTGAAGGCCATAAATGGGCATAGATTCATCTTGGTGGTCATTGACTACTTTACTAAATGGGTAGAGATCGGCTCTTACATGCATGTGACACAAAAGATAGTTAAGAGGTTCATTGAAAAAGATTTGATTTGTTGCTACAATGTGCCAGCAAAATTAGTAACTGACAACGCTTAAAATTTCAATGGAAAGCTAATTGTTGAGGTCTACATTAAATGGAAGATTAAGCATCTTAATTCTTCCCCCTAAAGCCCAAGATGAATGGTGTTGTTGAGGCAGACAATAAAGATCTCAAAAAAATCATCTAAAAAATGATGGTCACTTACAAATATTGAAATGGGATGCTTCTATACGCACTTAATGCATACTGCACCATAGTCAAAACTTCTACAGTGACGCCTTTAAAAGTTGAAATTCCATCATTAAGGTTCTAATGGATTTTGAACTAGAAGAGTCAGGGTAGGTAAAGTTGAAATTTAAGCAGTTGAATCTGATTAGTGAAAAGAAACTGGTAGCCATTTGTCATCACTAATTGTACCAAAAAAGAATGGCTAAGGTATATAACAAAAAGGTCATACCAAGAGTGTTTAAAGAAGGAGACCTGGTATTCAAGAAGATTTTGGAGAAGATCAGATTAAATAGGCATTGAACTATGAAGGACTATACGTGGTAAAAAATAGCTTTTTTTTCTGGAGAAGCTTTAATTTTAACCAAGATGGATGAGGATGATTTGCCTAGACCTATAAACTATGATATTGTAAAAAAGTATTTGCCTGATGTACTTTAACTATCAATCAATAGAAATTGAAGTTTGGCTAAAAATTCTTTGGCGTATTCTTCTTTTTTCTAAAAACTCTACATGATCTTATAAGCTTAAAAACTTTGTTTTCATGTTTTCACCAAGGTTTTTATGAAATCAAAGTTTTTACTATAAATGCAGAAGTTAAATTGGTGTTTATTATTAATAAGCGAGTTTTAGGAATTTCAAGTGATCTCGTAGTGAGGAGACCAAACACTTAAGAATATGAAAAACAAACCAAACATCACAAAATAACTTTGAAGTTAAGTTGTAGCCGAATGAATAATAATTCATAATCATAATGAGAAATCATTTTGCATGTCCATATTAATCACAATGAAGGAAAGAAAAGCTTATTGATCCTAAACGCATGTGTTTGAAATGAAAAAAAGGTCATCTTTGATAATCCTTTCACAAAACTCAAAAATATCTCTTGCAATCCCTATCGAACCTATTAGGTTTCTTGAGAATGAACCCTGACTAAGATCAAACCCTGACTAAGATCACACCCTACACTAGTGGCAAGTGCAAGGAATAGAAAAGCAATCTGACTATAAAAATATACAAAATGATCCTTAATGATCAAATATGCCCAAACAAAGCTGTGGCATGAAGAAATTCAAATAATTCAAATAGTTTAAGCATGTCATGCAAAATAGCAAATATGTTGATAATGCTAAAAAACAAATAAAGAAAACAAATACAAGAAGTCCAAGCTTGACACTAAGGACACGGCAAACCATTTTGCAATGTCATAATGAGGTCTAGGAATCCCTTAACCAAAAAAATAGTCTAGGAACAAGCATTAGTGATCCTTAGTCTCGAGATCTCTAAAACACTTTATGAGCCTACAAATACCCTTTTTTTCATAGTCAAGAGCAGAAGCCAATGTTTCATGCCCAATCAAGCCCTTTTTAAACAAAGGCATGCAATCTAGATTGGTAAGAAATGCTTTCTTATACTAAACAAGCTTTTCAAGAAACTTCGATTATGCTTCATTATTCATATAAGTAAAACGAACGCTTTGAAGACTTGTTCTTTCCTCTAAGACCCTCAAGTCAAAACTTGAACTCTTCTGACCAATAAAATATGAAACAGAAGGTCACTTTATATTTTCACCAATAAACAAAAAATTTCAACTCTCACAAAACCCCTTGTAAATGACCAAACCCTATTTCATATGGCATCATCCCTAAGAAAACTCAAAACAAACAAAATCGGATAAAATACTTGGAGGCATGATCAGGCTAGGGGCAACTTAAGAAACATAATAAGGTTGACTCCACAATTTCTCTTCTGGGAAAACAGAGAATGGGAAGCAAAGATGCTCAAATTCTCCAATAACTTTTGAGGAAAGCCATCATGGAACAAGTCATGTATCTTTGAGATAAGGGTCTTCAAATAATAGGATATGTTGATATCATCTGAACTCATTAAGATGAACATCTCTTTCTTAGAGGTCGAGTTCACGATTTAAGTAAGCAAAAGCAAAAAAGCCAGGAATGCTTTCTATGAGGATTAAAGATTTAAATGACAAAGTCCATGAAGAAAGGGGACCTATATTTCTTAGGTTAAAAAAAAAGCATGCATATTGATCACAACACATTGCATTTTGACCTTTGCAGGGAGTCCATGAAAAGAGCTTTGACGGACTCGAACTTCTCCAGCAAAAAGAAACTATCAAGATTCTGAGCACAATAGGGCTCTTGCTCTTTTGAAGTAGCAAGGTTTTTAAAGACATCTTTGAAACAGTCCGAGTGCACTTTTATGCCCTTATCCATTAGATGGTGCGCTTTCAGACTCTATCTCTTTCCTTTTGAATGCGCCTTCTAGCCCTCGTCCATCAGATATTATGCTATCAGGCCCTATCTTTTTCCTTTCAAGTGCGTTTTCAAAACCTTATCCATCATATAGTGCTCTTTCAGATCCTATCTCTTTTTTTTCCTGAGTGTGCTTTTGAGCTCTCATTTCTAACACTTTTGGAAGGTTTGACCATTTCTTGACCTAGTAAAACTGCAATCTCTCTTTCTTTTTTTTCTTTATAAGGTTACTATCTAAGCCCCTTATGAGACTTTCTATCATGAGTATTGTAAAGAGGGGGCGACTGTCATAACCTAATTTTGAGTTTTCCCGAAAATTATCATTTTCTTTTGAAATGAAAAGCAAAACAAAAAATTGATTGAAAATAAAAAAAAAAAGATTGAAAACTTAGTAAGAGCAAGCTGAAAAGGGTTTCAAATACATGGAGGAACTAATCTAGAATTTTGGACAAAATTGAAAGCCCAATTGTACCCTATTATAACCAAAATTGAAGGACAATACAGATTTAAAGTCAAATTAAATGATTATTGGACGAATCTGCATACAAATTAAGTATGTAAATTTGAGTCGTTTTACTGTATAATAAAGATAGAAAAATACTTATTTGTCCATAATCTATTTAATAATGGCAAATGTATCATTATTTAAAAGACCTCAAAGCCATGAATTTTTATTTTAATTTTTTTAGGTATAGAAATAAAAATATCATTATATTATTCCAGTAAAAAATAACAAAAAATCTGAAACTCCTCTTTAATGCGGCGAAGGTTAGATCAAGAGAAGACAAGGAATTTAGCCTGGTATATCCTCTTATGCATCAATTAGGATCATCGTTGACAAAGAACGTTGTTGTGTAGCATTAATAACAAATACACACAATGAAAGCCAGCAATTTTAGACTCTGTATACTATTTTTTTTCACGTCAATTATACTGTCATTTAAAAAAATATATATTATTAATAATACGTATAGATGCACAGTATTTTATCTAAATTAAATTGCTGTAATTTTCTCTTCTTCAAATCAGTTTTAATCATATCTTATATCAAACATAACTTTTTTTACTAATAAAGTTTGTATAAGATTAGAGTAATTTTTCTTGTATAAAGTTTGATTTATATTTTAAATTTAAATGTTAAAATCACACCAATTTTTTTAAAAGATTCACAAGTCACATATATCATCCTTAAATTCTTTAATTTGAATTATTTTTCTAAATAAATTTTAAACTATGTTTTTTTACTATGATATTTTTTTTTAAAAAAAATCTTTTAAACTATACTATTTTGGCAAATTCTTTTTTCCACTATACTAATTTAAAAAAAAAAAACCCTTGTTCTTTCTTTCCAAACTTTTAAAGTTCAGTCCTGCCTCATAGATAGAGGACACTACATCTATTAGGATCTAACCCGTCAGGCATCTATATCTGAGCTTTTCAGTGGAAGACAAATAATGTTCATCTGATTCTGATTCTGATTCTTTCTTCGATCTCTTGGTGATGTTCGTCCATTTCAAGGCTATAATCCACAGTGAACCAATACGAACCGTGGGTTATTAACAGGTAGGAAGTGCTTTAGACTGACAATGGTGGTGTAATTGGCGGGTCCTATTAAAAAGTGACGGGCAAGCTAGGCAAGGATAGGCACGGGCACAGCAGCACCGAATCCTCTAAAAGAAGCTAGCATTTCCCATTTCTACCAGCTTTTTTTCATGTGCTATGCCCACTTCCAGTTGAACTAACCAAATCCACGCAAAGTGTTTCAATTTTACTTTGTGATGCGGATTGATGTCATGCTATAGCAACCTCAACTAAGTTAAAATACAATCTTGTTTGATAGGATCATCAGAAGATAACCTTCTATTCAAAAATAAAAGGTATTAAAATAAATTTAAATCCAGAAATAACCGAAATATACCATCAATACCACAGAGTCAGTTAATATTTCATATATCAAATATATTATCTTTGTCCCAACAAAAGAAATAATATTTTACCACAAACAATCAAAAAAAATTCATGTTTATTATCACTAAACTACCAAAATTTACATCTACAAAAATATTATATAGTCTCATCTAAATAATTATAATGAATTATCAAATGAGTTCAAACTAGAAATCAATTAATATAAATCTAATAATAAAATAAATTTCTAAACAATATCTAATGGAATAGAACAAATCCAAATTAAAAATAATTGTTCAACATCAAATAAATCAAATAAATAAAATAGAATAATGAAAACAAAGTCTTTATAATATAATTTCTTTATGTAGCTAAAATTTCTAAGCTCTTCTGAGTGGTGTTTTGGCCGAAACTTTTGTTTTAATTTCTAGAATTTCTTTCTTATATTGTCTTCTCTTGATTTTCTTGGTGTGCTAGGAATATCTACAAAAGAAAAAGAAAAAGACTCAAAAGAAAGATCCCTTTAAATTCTACCATATCAAGTCTTTGTGGGAGTTGAAATTCTTTTAAAATATAGATTCTAATTTTTCAATGAATCCAAGCTATATTACAAATTCTTGAAGCTCAAACTATGCATAAGTTTAGAGTCTAAATAATTTTCATTTAATCTCTTTTTTATTTAAAATTAATTTATTATAGGTTTGGACTGATTGTGTTGAAAATAATCAAGAAAAAACACTTTGTTGATGAATTTGTTAAAATAATAATAGTAACTTTAAACAATTTAAATAATATATTCTCGACTCTGTTTGATTTAAAATTTTATTATAATATAATTTCATATATTTTAGATATTTTCATAAAATTTCAAGCTGAATTCGATATAAAAAAGATAATCTCAATATCAAAAGACTGGTAGGCATTTTGAAAGTAAAATTCAAACCTAATTGCAACACTTTGTAATATTGCGGGTGACCCTACCACCGTGCTTAACACCCAATCTGAGAAAGAATTTTCAACTATGAACCCAAAAGCTCGAAATTTAGAAATATATAGATAGATAGATGCAGGGGCAGATAAAAATGCTCACAGACAGGATTTCTAACATATCCCAATTCCCATGGTTTTTCAGTTTTTTTTTTTTTTTTTTACTTTTAAGGGGAGACGCCCGGTTCCTAGTAACTGGACAGGGGAATTGAGGCCAGAAGTGATGGAAACCATGACTAATCTTCTTCAACTTGTTTCATGGTCTAATATATAGCCGATTAGTAGTTCCATTCGTAATAGGTTTTCCAGATTGCAGCAAACACTGTTACCCAAGGAAGTGTTTTCTGTGTTCCAAATGATTGTCAGTTGGTATTTCAGCTAACATGTAAAAATAACAGCCTAACACTATCATAACCTTCAAGTATTTTCTGTGCTCTAAACTGCTTCTTCTCAAAATATTATAGAGTCCACATAACTTCCATAAAACTGAATTCAATGGCTCTCAACGAAATCAATTGATACGACAACTGATCTAATCAGCAGAGGCAGTCATCTAAGACACCATGTTTAACTCCATGAAGTTCATACCATTGAAATCCCCAAAAGACCCTCTCAGACATTTTAGTTGCCAGTGTCATTGACGTGCTGAACAAAATTCTGAGGCAAACAGGCATACCACAAAGCTAACCAAAACTCCAGCTCATTTCAATTATAATTTTATATTGGACGATAAAATAACACGATAAAATAATTAAAACACAAAACATCAAGCAAATAAACCCAGGGCACTGCCAGGATTTTATTAATCCTCCCAATAAATAATAATAATAAATAAATAAATAAAAAGGTTCAATCAGAAAACCGGAACACGTCAAATTCCACAATCTTATAGTCATATATAAGCATCTAATACCAACCATGTCTAGTCCGACTCTGGATATCTCAACGGCTTCAGGACTGGAAGACCACTTTATGAAGTGAAATCTTCAGACGGTTGGAAGAAAAAGGTATACATATAAATGTCTAACTCTAAATATAACATGTGTGACAAATGGGAATAATCAAACGGACACCCTGCGACCAAAACTAGAGCAATAGTAGACGTTGCATGAGCTTCAGCATCCTGCAAGAGGCATTCACCCTCCCCCTCATGTACGTAGACACACATCAAGCATGTACTTTGTGCCATCAGTCAAAAATCATGTTTTCCTCCTGGAGTTGGGAGGTAATCTGACCCCAAAGATTTTTAAAAAGTAGCTGAGGGGCAGTGAGGGGAAGTAAAACCAAAATCCCCCCTGTTAAAAACAGCAACATCATGCCACCACAAATAATTATGGCATAAAAAGGAACACCCCCATAAAAACATGCATACCAATGAACTCATGCTACCAACTCAAAGTCATAAAAGTTTCTAAGTTTTTTTCTCCCTTTATCCCCATCTAATTTGCTTCCTATTTTCCACAAAGGAAACTGTGTTCACTGTGCCAAGGCAAGACCCACTACCTTCAACAAAAATGCAGGGCATTCTGGGCATTCTTCCCCTCAGTCCCCATCTTCCTCCATGAGTCCATTCAAGTAAAATGCTTGATCCACATTTCACTTTAATTTCTTGCTGAACTGGGAAGATTCAAACCTCCATGAAACCTTATTTCATCTATTCCTTTGCTGCTAGATAGCTGTGACTGACTATTCAAATCCCCAGACAATGATCTACCAAGAAGAGCTTCAGAATGAATATCTACTTGACTCCTTGCTTTGATGTGGCCAGTAGTCATCTCTCCTGCGAAGAGATGCCTTGGACATGGGCTGCCAGCATGTCATGTCCAGACTTCTCACCATACTGAGGGCTTGAAACATTAGGAAACTGAACAGGAGTTGTCATGATCCACCTCATCCAATCATTTCGCTTCCTTACCTTCTCACCCTAAAACACAAGGAACAGGAAAATGGAATTAGAGAAGCTACAACATACACCACATTATTAAAATGTGATAAACTTGGCATGTGCATCTGAGTAGGCTTCTACATTTGAAAGGGTTTGGAATTGAGGACCAGAAACTAGTTAGGATGTGAAAGAACAAAATAATTAGCAAATTTCAACAATAGCAGATATCAAAGTACAGAAAAAGTCACCTGCACTTCGACGACACTAGAAGTTCTTATAGCATCCAGTATAACATGGATATTGTCAGTCAAAAGAGAAACCTGAACCATAAGCCACAGGAAGATAGTGTCTTCATGTTAATAGCATATGAAATACAGTAGCAAAATCAAGTCACTGTGATTTGCACAGCAATTAATAAATCATTCATCTATTTCTTTCGATGTCTTGAAAGGGGTAAAACTCAAAATCTGTATACTTCCTACTAATTAAATAAATGCAGCTTGAAGATAAGATTTCTTGTTTAGCATTTCATTTTATAGCTACACACACAAGCATACAAAGATAGGAAACAACCAAACAGTGCACATGCTGACAAGCTTGACATAGCAATAGAGATATCAGAAACCCTCAAAAGTAATTTAAAAGACAACATACGAGAACAATGAAGGAAACAGCATGTAGTCCTGACCTAAATCCCAATAGATCCTATGCTCATGGAAGCAATCACGGCATTGCATGGAATAAATATTCATATTTATTTCACAATATATGACTAGATCTGAAAGTGCCATCATGAAGAATGCCATTAAATCAGGTAAGAAAACCATCACTCCTAAAGACTAAACTTATATCGTCAACATCCCAATGAAAACAGATTTTCATTTAACATCATCTTAAGCACTGAACTGACAATTGGTACTAATTAGGCATGAACCTAAGCAGCAAATAACTACTTCAATCACAAATTATGGGCATTAAAATTTATATCCTGATAATGCAGAAACTCAAAGAAAGAAGCACATGTAAGGCAATGGAAAACTTTGCAATTAAATCTGCATTGCTTCTGTAAGATATTACATTAAGAAATGTAAATAAATCAAAGTCAATATGATATTGTACATAAGTTGTAACAAATCAAAAATACATTTTTATCAACTGACAAATGAATCTTCATTACAACATGTCCCAAGACAACAGCCAAAAAATGAGAAACAAATGTAATGGCCATTGCTATGGACAAGAAGGTTTTGGATGCACATCCAATAATCAAGCTCTATTTATCTAGACAAAATTAATTAACTAACAGACATTTCTCTGGTTGATTGCATCAAGTACATGCACACCTTGCTCACTATCATTGACAGCATCAATTCAGAAAATACAGAATAATAAGGTGGGCCTCCATGCAAAAGTAAGATTGTTCTATTGTAACCTGAAGGCTATGAGCTCCAATTGCAACAGCCACCCTGCAGAGACAGGAAGAAGCACTGTATATGACCCTCCCCAAACCCTCCCACAATGCAAAGTCCTCATGTACTGCAGCACTCATATTTTGGATAAAGAGAGAAGATTTGTGAAAAAAGAAAAATCATTGCTGTATAGTTCCATTGTTGGGGTTATTTATCAACGAAAATTTCCATCATCCATCATTGAACGTCCACCAATGTACTTACAAGTTGATGAATACAAAGCTGTCTTTTCCATTTGATGCAGATGACAAGGAAAAAAAAGCAAAATTATTGTATTTTTTTAGTATTTTGATAT
>Ga0325404_1006524_pt1 | contig 12231 bp, 3 predicted proteins | sample PopdelMetagenome_18_FD_205664 | JGI IMG/M metagenome (GOLD analysis project Ga0325404, IMG submission 205664) | Populus deltoides microbial communities from Bellville, Georgia, United States - Xylem-Control-R1 | ecosystem: Host-associated > Plants > Phyllosphere > Stem > Wood/Secondary xylem... | reverse complement strand
TGGTGAGGCACACCCACTCCAGGATTATTATATTAAATCATTAAACCAAATATCATTTTCAGCAATCAAGCTCTTTGGATTGGAATATCTTGCTTCTATGATCTGTCTATTTATAGTAAGCTTCTGCTATTCATGCTAGATGCTGAACCTTTCCATGTTATATATATACATTGCCAGTTATTGGTCGAGGAAGGGAAAAACCATAAGTTATGTGTCTGTTTTTTGACATTTTATTGTATTTGACATTTAATTTAGATCTTCACAATATTAGAATTGGTGCTGTCAATGTGTTGTTACAGCGGTGAGAAAAAAAATTTAATTAAACTAAGAAAATAAAAAAAATTAATCGAAAATACCAAACCGAAAAAAAATATCAACTGAAAATTAAACAAAAAAGGTCATGTTTGGTTTTGGTCTAAGGTTTCTTTGAACATAACCAAACCATACCGATTTGATCAAAAAAAATTTAAAACTGTGTTGACTTAACAGGGTTTAAATATAAAATTATCTTCTAAAGATTAAAATCCTAAAATTTACTCTCGCAGTCACATACCCTTTCCCCTTCCCCACCCTTCTCTCTCGATCTCCTCTATGGCTCTACCCGCAGCTCGCACTTAATATTTGCATTCTTTTGTTAAAACATGAAGTTCTTATTATTCCTAACGTACAAAAACAGAACAAGTTCAGCATTTGAATAGGTTTTGCTTGCATCAAGATTTTGTGATTACATTTATATATTTTGTTTAAATAAGTTAACATCTTCTTTTATTTTTGTGATTACATTTATATATGTTATTGAGTATTTTCAATTATTTTATCCATTTTATGAATTTATTTTGGTTTAGCCCATTATTCAATAAAATAAACCGAATTTGGCCATAAAAAGATTAAGAAAACAAATAGGTTTTGTCAATTTTTCTTTTTAAAAAACGAAATCTAATTGAAATTGGTTACCCCAAAACGCGCGCGCACACACTAACTAGATGTTATGTCTTTGCGTTGTCGCGGCCTCCTATTCAATAAAAATAAACTGAATTTGGCCATAAAAAGCTTAAGAAAGCCCACTAAAAAACTAATAGGTTTTGTCAATTTTTCTTTTTAAAAAACCAAATCTAATTGAAATTGGTTAGCTCCCCCCCCCCCCTCTCCACACATACACACACTAGGTGTCATGTCTTTACATTGTCGTGAGCTTATGGCATGCTTATGCATTGTTGTGGACTTATATAAAAAACATAAAAAAAATTATACAAAAAAAGACTGTTGCAATCTATAATGTTTTCAAGAAAAAAGTACAAAAATAATTTTAGAAAAAAAAAACATAAAAAAACGAAAGGAAAAAAACCATGTAGGGAAACACTGTAGCAATCTATAGTGTCTTGTGAGGAAATATACAGTTGTAATTCTCAACCAGCTCAATATTAAAAAAATAAAATTGACAAAGATAATTTTGAAAAAATTCATAAAAAAAATATATGGGGAATGACTGTAGTAATCCACAGTGTTTTAAAGAAAAAAAAGTACAAAGCAAAATTCTCAACTAGCTTAATATTAAAAAAAATAAAAGCAACAAAGACAATTTAAAAAAAATCATAAAAAAACAAAAAAGATCCATGTAGAGAAACACTATAGCAATCCACAATGTTTTGTGAGGAAAACTATAGTTGTAATTCTCAACCAACACAATATTAAAAAAATAAAATCGACAAAGATAATTTTGAAGAAAATCATAAAAAAACATAAAAACCATGTGAGAAAATACTGTAGCAATCTAAAATATTTTAAAGAAAAAAAACTATAAAGCTAAATTCTTAACAATCTCAATATTAAAAAAATAAATTCAACAAAAATAATTTTAGAAAAAAAACATGTGGAAAAACACTATAGCAAAGCAAAAACTATTTGGAGAAACATGGTAGCAATCGACAATGTTTCAAATAAAAAAAATTATAAAAATAAATTTTCAACTAGTTTAATAGTAAAAAAATAAAATTAATAAAGATAATGTTTTTAAAAAAACATAAAACATAAAAAAGAAAAAAAAAGAAGATAATTTTGGGGGAGAAAATGAAAAAATGAAAAGAAAAAGAAAAAGAAAAAGCATGGGGGAATGGAAAGAAAACAAAAAAAAAAGAAAAAAAAGAAAAAAGAAAAAACGTGCGAGGAATGAAAAAAAAATGCGAAAACAGAAAAAAAACCATAACATGTGGGTAAAGCTAAAATACTTTATATATATATATATATATATATATATATATATTAGTCTGGTTGGTTTTGTTATATAAAAAATCAAATCGAACTGAAAATCCCTACCCTTATATGGTTACCATGCATGCACCAAGTGGAAGGATCAAATTTCTGTCATTTTTTCCTATATGATCTCTGTCAAACGTTATATCTAGCTATCTCTAGTTCCTTATAAAAACACAAAGAAATAAACCTTCGTAGTGTACCCTATAAGAAAGTTGATATAGCCATTAAAGAAGTAACTCCAATTAAAAAAGATAGGAGATAAATAAAGATCTTTTTTTAATGATAAAACTGAGAATACCACACTAGAAACATGATGGCTCTCCCAATTTTGATACGGTATGTCATAGCTCGATTTTAACCTTGTTTCACCCACTTTTTTCTACTTTGTTTTCAAATAAAATAAAAAACACAAAATTCCCATGAAATATGCATTATCGATGCAATTAAACCAATTCTCAATCATTTCATAATTTTTAATCATTTTATTTATCATTTTCTTGTTAGCAAATTTTCAAAGATTGGGATATCAATTTTTTTAAAGAATAAAAAAACGATGACATTCTTCTATTTTCCACATCCACAACAAAAAACTAGAAACATTTCTTTTCATGCCCTCATATTTTTTTTCTTCTCATTAGAATAAGCCAAAGTTCAGTCTCCATCTCTCTACTAATTTACAACTAATTGTAGCCATAAACCCACCCTTAAAGTTAGCCCAACTTGCTACAAATCAAACCAAAAAACACCATTTTCATCCCTTTATTATTTGCTTCAAAATCAAGCAATAAAAATTCACCTTGTCATCCAAGTTTCAACTTTCAAAACATGTCAAAAGGACACCATTTCAAACCATTTTTCATGCTATAAATGTTTTACAATCTACCATAAAAGTACAACTCATGCACCTTTTGTTATCGCCGTAGAAAAAAGATAAAAAACCATATCATTTCATCTTTTATTCTAGTTGTCAAACTAAGCAAAAAAAAAAAAAAAACCTTAATTGTCCTGCAAAACCAATTAAGCCATCACCACAAAGACATCTTTTATCAACTACAAATACATTACAAAGATAGCTAGCAAGGAGAGTTGGATGGTGAAGATTAATTCTACAAAGTTAAGAGTTGAGATTGAGTCTTGAAAGAGAAGTTCTAGGTCCTTTCTTGAGGTTTATAAAAGAGAGAGAAAAAACATAAATGTAAAGGAACAAAAAAAAAGAGAAAAAAAGAGAGGATATAAACCAAGGGAGATTTGATTTGGAAGAGGCAGTCTGGTATAGTTAAACCAGAATAATATTTGATTTTTGGGTTCTAATAAGAGCTAAACACATCGGTTTTAGGCATTCTTTGTCTTGATGGAAAAATAATACATATGCATAAAACCTTTATGAGAGTTTAAAACTCATTTATTCCATTTTGAAGTTCAAAACATAAAAGAAATTGAGAAGTTTGAGTTTGTCCAGAAGCTCATTACGGCTCAGACCCTGTTTTTGTTTTTAGCCTACATCTGGAGTTATAAAAGTAAAAATAAAGTAAATTTAGTTGAGTTGAAAATCTAAGAGTGATATCTAAATTTTTTATGAAAGGCCCAACTCTAAACTATTGTTTTGAGGCTTTAAATCTAGAAACAATATCATCTCTTTCGCAATAGCATCAGTAACCTTCATCAAGGTATAAATCCATGCAGTATTTGGGATAAATATTTTGATTCATGTATAATCTTCCATTTTAGTATTTTTAAGTTGCTTTTGCTTCATGTTGAGCCTAGCTTTTGATATGCATCATAGTACCATGGTTTTAAATAACATAAGCCTTAGTGAAATCTAATGTATTTCCTCTTATGGTTTATGTCTTGGTTTTCCCTTTTAACATTCTTTGTTAAAACTTTTTTAATGGTTAGGTTAATGAATATTCTAGTTTTAGAGATCGTTATAGACTTAACACATGGTTTTTAATCTTAAAACGAGTTCAAAAATATGATTTTTCATCAAGTTTTTGTCAAGTTGATGATATTTTGATTAAACTTTTTTTATAATGGTTAGGTTAACAAGTGTCCTAATTTTAGGGACAATTGTATATCGAACAAATGGTTTTTATTAAAATGAGTTCAAATATGTATTGACGAGTTTTTGTCAAATCGACGAGTTTTGGTTAAACATGGTTTTAATGGTCAGGTTGACGATTCTCTTAGTTCTAGCAACAGACATAGGCTTTACATGTTTTGAATGGTAAAAAATAAATAAAAAATTATTGAGTTGTGAGACTTATGATTCAGACCCCGACGCTAACTTGACGAACATCAATTAATGATAAATGACTTACAAATATGCTTAAAAAATAATCTGAATGGTAAATGACATGCATAAAAATGATTTAAGAGAAAACATGTAGCTAAGTTAACTTATCTTCAGAAAAAATACATTAAAAGTGATGTTTATCTTCCTTTAAGCATAACCAACCCCTTACTCAAATCTCTGGAATAAGTATATATTTTAGGATTCATATTTTCTTAAAACCCAGACAGTGAATCCATTTTTTCATTTTTCTAGTTTTCTATTTAATTTTTAGAGGTTCCAATTTATGTTAAGTAGCGACATAACAAATTAGCTTTTTGAAGAAGGCCAAAATAAGGTCCTTAATTAAACTCATTTTGCATGTTGGATATATGGTTTGAAAGAATGGCCAAAATGATCACTATAATATTATACAACTTGAAACTTAAAAAGAAAAAATAACCAATTGCTTTATTGTATAAAAACCCTAACATATAGCTGCAGAAATTGAAAAAAAAAATAAATACAAAATTTCCTTAAACTTTATAAGAACAAAAGAGTCCTAAGCTTATACTAATAAGTTATGTATCTCAAAATATTAGAATAGCCATTATGTCTCTCACCATTTCTTCTCTTCTACTATCTTCATCTCCAAAAACCCATTCAAAATACATGATCATTTTTAGGCTTACTGCTTATTAAAACCCTATCAACTTATAATGTGTTCTTTATTTGGATCAAAACCCATTGAGAAGTTATGTAAAATAAAACAAGCTAAATGATATTTTTGGTTGGAAATAATGGAAATCTTTCATGGAAAGTAAAACAATGCATTTTTCTTGATGATTTAAGACACTAATAACTTAATCAAGTTGGCATGGATATTCCTTATATAATCCTAACTTAAAGGCTAAGTGTTAGTAGTTCTAGAAAGTAGTATAAAATTGGCAAAATGAGATGAGCCTAAACTTGTACTAATAAGTTATGTTTCCCAAAATATTAGAATAGTCATTAAGCCTCTCATCATTTTTTCTTTTCTACTATTTTCATCTCTAACAACCCCTTTAAAATACATGATTATTTTTAGGCTTGTTGCTTGTTAAAATCCTATCAACTTATATTGTGTTCTTTATTTGGATTAAAACCCATTGAGAAGTTGTGTAAAACAAAACAAGCTAAAATGATTTTTTTTTTGTGTGGAAAATAATGGAAATCTTTCATGGAAAGTAAAATAATGCACTCTTCTTGATGATTTAAGAAACTAATCACTTAATCAAGTTGGCATGGATATTCCTGATATAATCCTAACTTAAAGGCTAAGTGTTAATAGTTCTAGAAAGTAGTATAAAATCGGCAAAATGAGATGCTACAATTGACTTTGGAGAAATTTTTATTAAATTAAGCTAGACTAATCCATAAAATCCTGCCAAACAAGTTTCTTATTGAGATAGGGGACTTTTCAATGCTTAAACTAGCAAATCATATGAGGAAAATAATATATAGAAAAAAGAACGAGAACAATGTATGCATGAGAGTAAATATTGTGATTTTCATGTGTTATGTTGTTTTGTGATTTTGTATACCTAGTGACCCGGGGCATTTAAGCACCTTCGTCATATGAGATTATCTCATAGGGCATGATGTTGTAGACATACTGTATGGTTATAATCATAAAGAATAATTAACTTTAACACATAGGTAACTTGTAAAATAAGTTGTTCAGCGCAAACACCATACTAACTAAATCATTTTCTAAGATTCTTGAATAGGAAGTTGATCCTTCATAAGTACATTTTAGGTTAAATGTGCAAGTAAATAACACATTCATTGTAGGGTACTGATGAATCCAAATAAAATGGATCAAAAAAATATTCCAAAATAGAGCCAAAGAAATCCCTTTAAAAGAGCAAAAATCCAAAAAAAAAAAAACCTAAGAAGCATGGCCCGGGTAAAGAGCTCGAGCCCACACACTAGGAACATGGGCTCGGGCAGGTAGCTAGAGCCCATTCTCCTTGCATGGGTGTATGGACACCTAATGTATGGGCACCATGCAATGCATTGGGCGTACACCTAATGCACCCTAGTAGGCGTACGCCCAGTTGGTGTTGACCTTGCTGCATAATACTAAGGATGTTGGGTATGCACCCTAGCGCTTTTGTGGACTCGGGTTGTCAAGCTCGAGCCCAACATTTTTGGGTCTAGGCAGCGCTCCTAGACCCACTTTCATCTTTAATGGGCTCGGGCAAGGTGCCCGAGCCCAACACTTGTTAGAGAATTTTTTTCGGACCCCATGTAGGTTTCTTAGTATTTTATATTGATCTAATACGTATTATTTTGAGTAGAATACAACTCAAAATATCACAAGGGTACAATTACACTTCAGTCCCTCCTCTTCATAAAAGGGTAAGATTTATGGGTTATAAATACACCATGAATCCTTTAAGTCAAAGGTTCACAATCTCTTCATTCTCAATATTTTTAGCATACATATTTTCAGAGTTTATCTCTCTAAAATATCATTGCATTTTCTCTCTCTATAAAGTTAATGACTTTACCATTGAAGAGTCCTCATATCTATAAAAGGAAATCTTTTACAAGCATCAGCTACCGGTCACTTGGCACCACCTGCTACTACCATAATTACCAGTTACCTACCTTACTAGGCATTACTTGCCATCACTTATAAACCTTGTAGGATTTTTATATCAAGTTACTAGATACATTGACTATGAAGAATGAATCAAATTGCTTGAACTAAGAGATTAGCAAATTATTCAACACATCAGCCTTATTCCTAAACATCTTGGATTTTAGAACTCATCAATTTACGTCGTTTGTCGGAAACTAATTAAAAAGACATCATTTTCTAAATTTTTTTTTGACATTTCCATGAAATTTCATGGCACACAACTAAAACACTTCTTAGTTAGGACTCAAGACAATTATGTTTGTTATCACGAACATTTAAACCCAGTTAAATCTTCAACAATTCATAAGTCAGGTACAACTCCTTATCCAAACCTTGTTGGCAACTCAAGGTCAAAATCAAACCTTGGCACCCTAACAAGTCCTGGCAACTATGATAATAATTTGACCTCATCACTATCTCTATCGGCCACTCCCAGCACCCGTAACCCGTTGCACTACCTATAAGAGTTTAGGTAGAATGACCTTAACGATAATATCTTGCCTCCATACTCGTCAAGTCCTTCTGGGGGTCGCTCATGCCATTGCGATACTCGTGCACATAGTTGGTACTCTAGACACATCCCCTCAACTACAGCAAGATAGACTTTAGTTACCAATCCCGTTGTTTCACGCTAAACTTTTGAGGCTTTTTAAATCCTAACAAATCACCTTATAAAGTATAATCTTTAATGGGAATGTAAGTTTATTTTTGAAATAATAATAATGTGTCTTTGGCATACATTTCCTAACTACAGATCTCTAGTAGGGACTTCCGACCACTTTCATTGAAGGGAGTTGACTTGGCTTTTCTAGAGTAATATCTTTACAATCACCAAGGATTGATCTCGGATCCCCCCACTCTCTAGTGTAGTCTTGAACTGACACATTCTCCAAGTGATGTCAAAGGGGCCTCTCACTAATTCGCTAGGGGTTGATCTCAGATCCCTCATCCTATAATGCAGTCTTAAACTAGCATATTCTTCATATGATTCCAAAGGGTCTCTCATCAATTTACTAGGGATTGATCTCGGATCCCTCACTCTTCAGTGCAGTCTTGAACTTGCACATTCTCTAAGTGATGTCAAAAGACCTCTCACCAATTCGCTAGGGGTTGATCTCAGATCCCCAACTCTCTAATGCAATTTCAGAAGAGCACATTCTTTAAGTGATGTCAAAGGATCTACCATCAATTTGTCAGGGGTTGACCTTAAATCTTTATTCTTCAATTCAGTCTTGGACTCGCACCACTGTCTAGTGGGTGGCTCTCATATAATCATAAAGAGGTCATATATCTCTTACACTCTATTGACCATTATTTAGTGAGGGGTTACCAAGCCCTCATACAATCACAAAAAAGGTTACAGACCTTTTAGGGCTGCAAACCTTCTATTTTTCAGTGATATCTTTCTTTAATTAAGGGCTTTCATGCTACATTCCATTCTAGAGAGGTCACATACCTCTCGCACTCCAGTGCGACCACTCTTTAAGAGATGAACTTGATTTCCCTAGTACAATAGAACCACCCTCCATGGGTTTTTCCCTCTTCATCCTTTAGAAATTTTTTTAAGTATAGGTGCTAATATGGTTCGCTCCTTTCTACCATTCAAAAAGTTTTCTAAATATAGGAGAGGTTCCCTTCAGCCTTTTTGAATATTTTCAAAGTATAGGCTCACCATTTATAAGTTTCTACAAACCACTTAGAAATTTTTCTAAATATGAGCTTTTTCTCCATAAATTTCTCATGACCTCTTAGAAAAATATTCTAAATATGAAGGCTTTTATATCTTACCTCACCCTCCTAAGAATTTTTCTAAGTATGGTTTCTTTAATGGTTCCTTTCTACATACTTAGAATGTTTTTCAAATATGGTGCACACCCTTACACACGAGCTCTCCAATTTATTACCCGAGGTTCCAAACCTTTTTCTTAGATGAAGGAAATTCGACGAACTCGTCATGGTAACAAGGTATTTTTACAAGTCTTTATGGATTAATTCCATAAAGACTTGGGGGTTGCTGATGGATCCAAATAAAATGGACCAAACAAATCCCTCAAAATAGACTAGAAGAAATCTATTAAAAGAAGAAAAGGCCCAAAAAACACTTAAGGACTCGGGTAAGAAGCTTGAGCCCATGCATCAGAAACATGGGCTTGTGCAAGTATTTTGAGCCCATGCTCCTTGCATGGGCGCATGGATGCCAGTGTATAGGCACCATATAGTGCACTGGTGTCCGCCCAGTGTGTGTACGCCTTTGTAGGGCATACACCCACTTCCAAGAGTGCTGGGCATGCACCCCAACGCCTTTGTGGGCTCGGGCTATCACGCCCGAGCCTAGCGTGTTGGGTCTAAACAGTAAGCCTGGATCCACTTTCACCTTTAATGGGCTTGGACACCTTACCCGAGCTCAACACTCGCCTATATAATTTTTTCCGGACCCCACACATGTCCCTTAGTATTTTATACTAATTCAATACGTATTATTTTAAGTAGAATACAACTCAAATATCATAAGGGTGAAATTACATTTCAGTCCCTTCTCTCCATAAAAAGATAAGATTCATGGGCTATAAAAACACCATAAATCCTTCAAATAAAAAGTTCACAATCTCTTCATTCTCAATATTTTTAGCATACATATTTTCAGAGTCTATCTCTCTAAAATATCATTGCACTTTCTCTCTCTATATTGTTATTGACTTTTCTATCGAAGAGTCCTCACATCCATCAAAGGAGACATTTTGCAAGTACCAGCTACAAGTCACTTAACTTACCAGGCATCACCTGTTACTACCACAATTATCGGTCACCTACCTTACCAAACATTACCTGCTACTACTCACCAACCCCAATTTCTTCATTCTCAATATTTTTAGCATATATATTTTTAGAATCTACATCTCTAAAATATCATTGCACTTTCTCTCTCTATAAAGTTACTGACTTTACATCAGAGAGTCTCCATGTCTATCAAAGAGGACTTTTTGTAGGTACCAACTATTGGTCACTTGGCTTACCAGACATCACCTGCTACTACTACAGTTACCGGTCACCTACTTTACCAGGCATTACCTATTATCACTTACCAACCCTTTAGGCTTTTCATATCAAGTCACCAAATATTTTGACTATAGAGAATGAATCAGATTATTTGAACTAATAGATTAATTAATTATCCAATACATCAACCTTAGTCATAAATATCTTGGATTTTGAAACTCATCAAATACTCTCTCCTTCGTTTAGATCTAGACACACTTTATTTTGGAATCTTTACATGAATATGTATCGCATTGATGACACCAATATAGTACTATAATAATGACATGAAAAAATTGACATGGATGTACTTTTTATACCATCATGAAAATAGGGATAAAATGTCCCTCCATTTTGAAGTATTTTTGAAGGGATTGTGAAATCACATGGTTGTATAAAAAATTAATCTTTAAGCATTATAATTTCTTAGAGCACTTGATGAAAATGATTAATTGTCTAACCATCTAAAGTATAAGTTAATTTTTATTTTTTTTATTTTTTTATTTATACACCATATAAAATTCTAAATGACACAAGATGAGCCATTTAAATTACTCCTAAACTATATAGTACTATATTTATATTGACTATCAACTCTAAAAATTTAAAAACAAGTCAATAAAAAAATATAAAAAAATATAAAGAACAATCCTTATAAAAAAACTAAACGAGATTACTTGAAATCAATCATGTTTATTTAATAAACATTAAAATTTATTTATTTATAAATAATAATAAATGATATATTAAAATTTGAAAAAAAATATGATAAATTTATTAGATAGTATACATGCTTTTCAAAGACAAATTATTAGATGTAAAAGATTTGGGCTCAACACATGCGTTTAGTTCAGTAAAAGTTATGCCAAGAGATAACAATGACAAGTGTTTAACAATGTAGTGTAGAACGTTTTTATAATAATATTTTTTAATTAAAAATTTATTAAAATAATTTTTTTAAAATTTTTTTATATTTAATATCAACATATTAAAAATATAAAAACAATAAAAATATCAATTTAATATTTCTCATATGAATAACAGTTTAAACAATATTTTAAAAAACAAATTGAACCATAAAAAAAATTAGAAAATGTGATAAGATGAAAGCGTGTAATTTTTCAAATGATATTATTCATTTAAATTCTTTTAATTACAGTGATAATTATTTAAAAAAATAAAAAAAATAAACACTACCTAAAGCAACTGCCTGGACAGCAGCTTGGAAGCTAAATTACAGAAAGTTCGAATACTACTCCTAGCATGAGACCTTTAATGATGTGGCATTGAGGAACTCAGAAAAACTTTCTGAGAGTGTCTTCCGACACTTGACTGAACACGAGTTCTCAAAAAGTGTGTAATATTAAGGCCTCTTTTTTGGATACTATTTATTAATTAATCCACTAAAATATTAGTGTAGCCTTCTTGAAAATCTTCAGTCTTCCTCAACTTGACACATTATTTGTTTTTGTATGTGAAGATAACAAGGATGGGCAATTTGGAGACTCTTGCAAATATAATAGATTCAATTGATTTTTTTACATGATTTTAAAATTTTAATAACAAAGCAATTACGAGTTCAAATCTTATTATTTTTATTTATTTGATAAAAAATAAAAATAAAAATAATATGAATTTATGTAAGTTTTAAACTCAAATTAAGAGTTTTTATTTGAGAAGATATTTTAGATAATAATATAAATTATATATTAAAAATTTAACAAACAAATTGTTTAACAAATATAGTTGATAAAATTAATTGATTTAGTGTACGTGATCACATGGATTAAAAGACTTTAGGGTCTTGATCCTTTGACCAAACCTTACTTTTCTTGTCTACCAAACAATACCAAACTTCCTCCGAAGTAATTCTCCAACATAAGCACAACACACAAGCAAATCTTATTATAGCCACAGCTTGCGCTCTTTACTATTGCATTATTACTGTATATTCCTTCATGTCTGCATCCCTTCCATAATCTCA
>Ga0325404_1006523_pt1 | contig 12233 bp, 9 predicted proteins | sample PopdelMetagenome_18_FD_205664 | JGI IMG/M metagenome (GOLD analysis project Ga0325404, IMG submission 205664) | Populus deltoides microbial communities from Bellville, Georgia, United States - Xylem-Control-R1 | ecosystem: Host-associated > Plants > Phyllosphere > Stem > Wood/Secondary xylem... | reverse complement strand
AACTGTTACTGTCTAGATATTGAACTGTTATTGTCTCATTTTTTTGAACTGTTACTGTCTCATTTTTTGAACTGTTACTCTCCGACCTCTCCTCAGATTTTTAACTATATCTAAAGTTATAGAACTCCGATTCAAGCAAGATTAGTCTTGTTGGAAAGCTAAGACATGAGGCTACAAGTTCTCTGAGGAAGGAGAATCCAGTTCTACCTCTAAGACAATCAAAATTTCTCATCAACGATCTGTCATGACCCAGTCTCGGTTAGTGACCCATAGCTGGAGTTCTATAACTCCAAATTGAGCAAGACCAATTTCATTAGTTAGCTAACATCCAAACCTACAATTTCTATGAGGAACCCGATCCTAATTCCTTCATCCTCCTACCCAAAATCTCTCTGAAAGTCAAGAGACGAAACTGTCTAGATTCATCAATCTTTCCATTTACATACAACATATGAAGTTCTTTAATTTAGCAACTCATACTTTTTCCTCAATTTAAGTCTAAGAATTCAAATCTATAAATTAACATTCAAGCATCAATTCATAATCGACTTGAAATGACTCATAAGAGCAGGTTTAGAATACTTTACCCGGTACGAATCAAGGTTTCGATCCCTCATTTTCTTTCTAATGACAGTCAGCCCTCCCCTTTTCTCTTCTTGTTCAATTTCTCTTGTAAATCCCTTTCCCACCAGTGTTTATTCTACCTATAACCTTTAATCTTGGATGGGTTTTTGAAATTTTGGTGTTTCTCTCTTGATTTGTAAAAATGAATATGAAAACTCCCTTTTTTCTTTCTTTATGTTATCCGCAGATCTGTTTTTGATGGGAAGAGGAGTACTTATGCTCTATAATTATTATTATTTGCATTTAGGCCCTATTTTTTTAAGTGTATTCGTTTTGCCCCCACTTCTTTTTAGTTTAGTTCATTTCCTTTAATTTAATCCAGCCTTTTTTATATTTTTTTTCTTGGGATTTACAACAACAACCACAAATCAAACCTGGACTTGGTCTCCTCCAAAAATCCTAAATAGTTTGTCTTCAAGACTTGGGAAGAAGCGGGTGATAGACATGCACTAACGCACACTGTGCAAATTCAATATAACAAACCATGCAGCTAACCATACACTGTGTGCACATTAGTGTAACCACCCATGCAAGGCACACCATGCAGCAGTTGTAACAACCAAGTGTACAATTCTATTAACAAATTTGTTAGCTTAAGTTTAGGAAATCTGTTAGACAATTATTCCACTGTATATATATACACACACACCTACATGATGAATACAAAGATTAAGCTTTCATCAATATCACTATGTATTACTCTTTTATGGTATCAGAGCATTACTTTTACTTTGTCAGCAGTATTCTTCTCTTCCTTTATCTCCACGCTTCCAATGCCTGTCAATACCACTATCCTTAACACAAATGAATCTCACAGCACATTGATTACCATCAATGTAGCAACCCAAACACCAGTAAAACTCACTTCCACAAATTATCTAGCATGGAAGCTTCAGTTCTAGACTTTCTTCATAGGATATGATCTCAATGGATTTATTGATGGATCACATCCTTGCCCAGCCACACCTATTCCTGGAACAACTACACCTAATCCAACATATAATCTGTGGATCAGACAGGATCAATTACTCCTCAATGCCATCCTTGGTTCTCTATCACCCACAATCATGTCATTCATTGCTCAAGCACAAACATCAAATGAAGCTTGGATAATATTAGCTAATACATATGCTAAACCGTCTCGTGGAAGGATCAAGCAAGTCAAGAGCGAATTCAAACAACTCATAAAAGGATCCCTGGGTGTCTCTGAATTCCTACAAACCATCAAAGCCTGAGCTGATAAGCTTGCCATTCTTGGAGCACCAGTTGACATTGAAGACCTCTCAGAACGCATTCTTGAGGGACTTGGTTTTGAATACACAGAGTTAGCCAGGGCAGTCCAAGCTAGAGACACTCCAATCTCCTTTGATGAGTTACATGAAAAACTCCTCAATTTTGAAGCATCCATCCACAATACCAACAACATGGCTTAACCTTATTTTCCTGCCTCTGCACATCTAGCCAATCGTGCTTTCTCTGGTCCACGTCCCTTACCACACTCCACCTATTCCTTTAGCAGACACACTGGCTGGCGCCCAACCAACTCATATAATCCTCGATTTTCTAATTCTTCCCCACCTGGCCCTCACAACTCTCGCCCCTCTCAGAAGCCATACCTTGGTTTTTGTCAAATCTGTAGAATCCAAGGCCATACTGCTAAGTATTGTCCCTCTTACAAATTCATACCTGTTGCAACTCCTACCAACAACAATTCAGGATTGCTAAAATCACCCTGGCAACCAAAGGCGCATTGTGCTACCAATTCCCCTCATAGCAATACCTGGCTGTTAGATAGCGGTGTGTCTCATCATGTTACCTTTGATCTCAATAACTTACCCCTACATACTCTATACAATGGGCCAGACGACATTATGATTGATGATGACACGAGACTTTCAATCACACACACTGGTTCTACCTCTCTTCTCCACTTCAACAAGGAGTTTTCTTTAACTAATGTTCTTTGTGTGCCCAATATCACCAAAAACTTAATCTCTATTTCTAAATTCTACATCTCCGACAATGCTTTAATTGAATTCTTACCGTTTCTTTTTCTTGTCAAGGATCTTCACACATGAACAACGCTTCTGAAGGGTAAAGCTAAAGATGGTGTATATGAGTGGCCACCATCTGCCCCATTGATTGCCTTTTCCAGCATAAAAAACACCTCGTTCAACTGGCATCTTCGCTTAGGCCATCCTACTCTTCCTATTTTAAAACATATCATCTCTAAACATGCACTTGATTTAGCATCTTCACGTATGTTGTAATTTTCCTGCAATGCCTGTCACTGCAATAAGAGCCACAAACTTTCATTTTCCATGTCCACTCTTACCTCCACCCGTCCCCTTCAAATTATCTTTTTAGATGTATGGACGTTCCCCATTCTGTCCTCTGATGGTTTCAAATATTATGTCATCTTTGTTGATCATTTTACATAATATATCTAGCTTTATCCTTTAACACACAAATCACAAGTAAAAGATGTCTTCCTTCACTTCAAAGCTATCATAGAGAAACACTTCCATCAGCACATCTATACCTTGTATTCAGATAATGGTGGAGATTATGTTGCGCTCACTAGTCTTCTTGCGCTTCATGGTATATCTCACCTCACTTCTCCTCCTTGCACACTTGAACACAATGGTTTCTCTGAAAGGAGACACCTTCACATTATGGAAACTGGCCTTACTCTCCTTGCTCATGCTTCCATTCCTTTACGGTTCTGGCCTCATGCCTATGCTATTTTCGTTTACTTAATTAACAGGATACCCACACAAACCTTAAATCTATGCTCTCCCTATGAAAAAATCTTTGGTTCATCTCCCAATTACTCAAAACTCAAGGTGTTCGGTTGCTTATGCTATCCCTGGCTTCGTCCCTATACCTCTCATAAATTGGAACCTCGTTCTAAACCATGCATCTTTTTTGGGTACTCTTTAACTCAAAGTGCATATCTCTATTATGATCCATCCACGACCAAAGTTTTTGTTTCACGTCATGTCAAGTTTGTAGAATCCATTTATCCGTTTACATCCACTTTTTCACAAGATGCACGTCCTGACTCCTCCACTGTCAATACATGGATCCCTCCACCTATTCCACTCAGCACTATCACTCCAGCACTCATATCACCATCTGCGGTTTGTCCTCACCAACACCTCCATAATGAAGGTCCCTCAGTTTCATCCCCTGCATCTGAAACGCCTCTGCTCACCACATCCCATACTCCCACTCCACCACCTTCCCTCCCTCTTATAGATAGCCTACACCCTGCTATTCAACCCAATCATCTCATGCAAACAAGAACCAAGAACAACATTCACAAACCCCTTCACATATTAAATCCCATACCATGTTATCCTAACACTCTGAACTTGAACCTACAACCTCAGCACAAGCCCTTAAAAATCCCAAATGGCGCAAAGCCATGTCAGACGAATTTAATGCTCTTATTAGAAATGGCACTTGGCAACTCATTCCTACCAGCTTTAGTCAAAATATAGTGGGTTGCAAATGAATTTTTCGCACTAAAAGACATTCTAATGGTTCTATTGATAGGTACAAAACTCGTTTGGTAGCCAAAGGCTTTCATTAACACCCCGACGTTGACTACTATGATACACATCAAACCGACCACCATCCGGCTTGTGCTCAGCATAACCATCAGTTCTGGATGGACACTACGACAACTTGATGTGAATAACACTTTTCTTCAAGGTACACTCACTGAACATGTGTATATGCATCAGCCACCAGGCTTCATTGATAAGGACTTCCCTTCCCATGTTTGTAAGCTTCACAAAGCTATCTATGGCCTAAAACAGGCTCCCCATGCATGGTTTCATGAACTCAAGACCTTTCTCCTTCAGTCAGGGTTCCAAAACTCCCATACTGACACATCCTTATTTGTCCTTCACCTTGGCCAACATCTTGTCTACTTACTAGTCTATGTTGATGATCTCATTATCACTGGAGATGATGTCCACCTGTTAAATCGGTTCACCAATCTGTTAGCTCACCGACTCTCTCTTAAAGATCTTGGCCAATTATCTTATTTTCTTGACATTGCTTATATAGTAAATAAACTCTCCCAGTTTATGCACCAACCAACCACTGAACACTGGGTACTGGCCAAACGTCTCCTTCGTTATCTGTGTGGTACTACTGATCTTGGCCTTCAACTCCACTGTGATTCTCCTTCCTCCCTGCATGCTTTCTCTGATGCTTTACATGCTTACTCCGATGCTGATTGAGCAGATCATTTCTCATCTACAGGTGCCTATATTATATATCTTGGTCGTAATCTTATCTCTTGGAGCTCCAGAAAGTAGAAAACAGTTGCACGTTCTTCAACTGAAGCAAAATACAGGTCTGTTGCCAACACTGCTGCTAAACTCAATTGGGTATCCTCTCTGCTCTGTGATTTTGGTCTCCCACTGCCAACCTGTCCAGTCATTTACTGTGACAATATAGGTGCCACTCAGCTGTGCTCCAATCCTGTTTTCCACTCCAGGATTAAACATGTTACTATATATTTTCACTTTATCCGAGATCAGGTGCAAAAGGGAACTTTACATGTTGCTCAAGTATCCTCCACTGATCAACTTGCTGATCTACTGACTAAATCACTTTCCAGAGTTCGGTTTCTGTTTCTTCGTGACAAGATTGGTCTCTCATGCTGAGCTCTATATTGAGGGGGGATGATAGACATGCACTAACGCACACTGTGCAAATTCAATATAACAAACCATGCAACTAACCATACACTATCTGCACATACTGTGTGCACATCAGTGTAACCACCCATGCAGCAGCTGTAACAACAAAGTGTATAATTCTATTAACAAATCTGTTAGACAATTATTCCGCTGTACATGATGAATACAAAGATCAAGATTTCATCAATATCACTGTGTATTACTCTTTTAGCGGGAACTTCCAGGAACCCCTTGGCAACCACTACGATCGCGAAGCTGCAATCTATGTCATGCAAGTTCTGTTTAAATTAACCTACAAAGAGATGGGTAGCTATGAAATGATCGTTATTTAAACTTTTCTTCGACATCGATCACTTCTCTAATCAACGCTAATTCATTTCAACCATTCTTTTGCCTTGATAAGCTATTCTATTATGTTTAAGAGTTTGGCCTTTCGACATGAAGCGCAAGACCAAGATTGAAGAGACACTCTCCCAGGTAAAAATATACAAGGTTGGTAATTGATTGTCAGTGATTTCCTGAGCGTGTATATGCGCGCATGTGAGATCTGCTGGCATCAGGAACACAAATTTAAGTGTATAACAACCATGGCTTACTAGGGTCATATACATAAAACTAACTTATCTACTGGAAAGTCAACTCGTGCACACAATGCATGATGAATTGATTGGATATTGTCTTTAACACTACGGATGTGTTGCTGTGTCCGACAAAGACCACATATATGATAACTAGCATGCTTCTCAATTCATTCCATCAGATGGTTGTGCACAAGAAACTTGAATGGCCGTGCAAGTGAACGAGTGAATATCTTAGCCACGAGGTTAATTTCTTCTGCAAGCACGTCAGCAAGCTTGTACAATGTCTAAAAACCTTATTCATCATCTGGGGAAAGTAAGCATGAGCTCTCAAATTGAAACATGCCCATGATCCAGACTTTGTGATAGCAGTAGCTCAAATCCCAATTCAGTTCTATTGTTCCTACCCTTCTGCCTTGACTTAATGCACATGTCTGTAAAAGTGGCAAGCTCATTGACAAGGTGAAGGCAGTGTTGTCAAATGCGAAAGCTGTCAAATATCCAAAGCAGTGTTGTCATGAGGAGCTAAGATGCTTGCCTAAGCGCTCCAGGCGAGACCCCTATGCCTTTCATTTTATCATGCAAGGCAATTTAACTAGTGTTTGCCTTGAGTGCAAGCACTAGACACTGAAATGACCGCTGGTCAAAATATATGTTATTTTCCCTCTCTTTCTTTAAATTGATATATGTTTTTTTATATATTTATCAATATTTTTTCTATTCACAATAAAAAATAATTTAAGGGTATCATTGTAAAAATAAAGAATATGATTTAAAAAGAAAAAAAAATCATTAAAATAGAGATGATTAAAAGTAAAGGATTTGTTTATGATTTCAAAGCAGGAAGAAGTCAGGTTGAGGCAAACAAGCATAAAAGATACTTGTGATAAAAAAGTAAGAGCTAGAACAATTCATTATATAGCTTCCTTCTTTTACCAGAGTATTGTATTCAATGTTGCTCATTTGAAAAGTTTCAAGAAGATGATTGAAGCTGTTGGAAGATATGGTTCACATTTGAAACCTCCAAGCTATCATGATCATGAACTTAGAGTACATTACTTCAGAAAGAATTGGACTGTTTAAATGATTTGTTGAGAGGGCATAGACAGGAGTGGGCAAAACATGGTTGCTCTATAATGTTAGATGGATGAACAGATAGGAAGCATAATTAATTTTTTGGTTACTTGTGTTTTGGATTTTATTTTTATTGACTCTATTGTGCATCATCTTTTGTAAAATCTAATGAGAAGACATTTGAGTTGCTTGATAGATTTATAGAGCAAATTGAAGAGAACACTATTGTTCAAGTAATAAATAACAATAGAAGCAATGATATGTTAGCGGGTAAGTAGATTTTCATTTATTTATATGTTTTAAGTTAGTATATTATTTTAATTATTTGATTAAATATGTTATATTTTATAATTTTTAAGTTTATACAAACTTGTTATTACAATTAGATAAGTTGTTAGAAGCAAAAAGAAAGTTTTTGTATTGAACTCCATGAGTAGCTCACTATGTGGACCTTATATTAGAAGATATTAGAAGCATTCCTTAAGTGAAGAAAACTTTAGAAAGAGTAATTATTGTTATTGGCTCTATTTACAAGCACCATGATGCATTAAATATGATGGAAAAAATTACAAAGAAAAAGAGTTGGTGAAGTATAAAATTACTCAATTTGCAACAAGTTTTCTTATTTTACAAAAAATACACAAGCAAAAGCATAACCTTAGAAACATGTTCATATTAGAAAAGCAAGTAAGAAGTAAATGGGCTAAGGAAGTTAAGGGAAAAAAAGCAACTAATATCATTTTGGTGCCATCCTTTTAGAATCATGTAAAGAATGGCGCTAAAATGATATTAGTTGTTTTTTTTTCCATTTAGCTTCCTTAGCCCATTTACTTGTTGCCCATTTTTATGATATAAACATGTTTTTAAGATTATACTTGTGTACTCTTTGCAAAGTAAAAAAATTTGCAAATTGAGTAACTCTATGCTTCACCAATTCTCTTTTATTTGTAAATTCCATCATCATGTTCAATGCATTATAGTGGTTGTAAATAAAGCCAATAACAAAAATGGCTATTCTAAAGTTTTATTCACTTGATGCTTCTAATATCTCCTAACATAAGGTCTGCATAATGAGTTTTATATGAAGTTCAATACAAATGCTTTCTCTTTGCTTCTAACAACTTACCTAATTGTAATGACAAGTTCGCATAAACATAAAAATTATCAAATATAACATATTTAATCAAATAACTAAAACAATAAACTAAGTTACAACATATAAATAAATAAAAATCTACTTACCAGTGAGCATATAATTTCTTTTATTGTTAATGATTACTTGAACAATATTGTTCTCTCTAATTTACTCCACAAATCCATCAAGCAACTCGAATATTGCCTTCTCACTATATTTTATGAAAGATGATGCATCAATATAGTCAATAAACATAGAACCCAAAGAGAAATTAACCAAAAAGTTGATTATGCTTTTATGCTTCTTATATGTCCATTCATTCGACATTATAGAGCAACCATGTTTTTCTCATTCATCTCTATAACCTTTCAACAAATCATTTGTATAGTCCAACTGCCTCTTAAGTAGTGACACTCTAAGTTCTTGATTGTTTGGAGGTTTCAAATGTGGATCATATCTTCTAATAGCTTCAATCATCTTCTTAAAACTTTCTAAACGAACAACATTAAATGCAATATCCACTTGATAAAAGAAACGAGCTATTTAGTGAATTGTTCTAGCTCTTGCTTTTTTGTCACAAGTATCATTTATACTTGTTTGCCTCAACTTGACTTTTTCTCTTTATTTTAGAATTATGAAGAAATTCATTGGTATATTAACCTTTATTTTCTTACCACTAGCATCTTTTTGCCAACTTCTTTCACCAATTATTTTACCAAACAAAGTTGGACATATCTCTTATGCTACATTATCTTCAAGAGCCTCAACTTCATCAAATTCAGGTGGGCGACTATATGATATTGCCTTCTGTTTTTTTCTTCTTCAATGTAATCTTGCAACTATATCTTCACTTTAGCAAGACATTTCTTAAATGCTGAAGCATTCTTAAATGTCCTAAATTTGATGTTTTGCTTGACACTTTTGACCTTTTGTTTCTTTTCACAAAACTTGCATGCGATACTATTTGAATCATTGGGGTTTTTTAAATAATCATACTTTCACCTAAGATTATTCTTGCTGTCACTTGAAGACTTTTCACTTGTCATTTTTCTATGAGAATGAAATGTAAAAATATTGTTAAACATAATTCCAATCTACAAAATATATACTAACTAATTTGTTTTCAATTATTACAAGTTCAGAATATCAATTTTTACAAAGTAATGATAAAGTTCAAAATAAACTAAGTTCATTAAAAAAAAAGAATAAATTGAAGTTTTAGAAACAGTAAACAAGATAAGAAAAAAAAAGTGAAGTTTGATGAGTGATGAACTTGAGATTTGAGAAAATGTTCATTTAATTTAAAAAACAAATGTTCAAATTTCTGGAGCATAACAACGTGGATATTGAAAGAGAGAAGAAGACAGGTAAAAGAGAAATAAGATAGAGAGAGACTACATATATAAATGAAGAAGAAGAAAAATAAATGAAGTAGAAACAAATAAAAATGATGATGGATGAAGAAAACAATAAATATGTACTTGATTCTTTTGTGTGTTTGGTATTGCGGTAATTATTATGATTGTGATTTGAAAAAAATTATTTTATAAAAAGTATTTTTAATTGAGATTGGTTTAAAAAAATATATGTTTGGTTAAAACTGTGGTTGAAATTGAGGTTGAACAAAAAGTAATTTAATGTGTTTGGTTAAAAAATATTTTTCAAATTGAGGTTATAAAATAACTAAAAAAGACATATATTAATATTGATAGTTTTTAATTGAAATATTGTACATTTAACTACTTCTATTACATCATGAAATAAACAATACTTTATATAAATTATTTTTTATTATTCCATTAAATTATTTTCAATTTTATTATGTACAAAATTCATCCGATAAGGACTACAATTTTTAAAGGGAGGAGTTTAAAATTCAAATATGTGCAGTATTGGACTATTGTGGATCCGGGTTTCGAAATTTTTGGGAAGAGGCCCATATGGAGAAGAATCACAGTGATATGTTTGTTATGTTACAAATGAATAACCCATTGATTTCTTGTCAATGCAGCCTGGCGATTCAGATGAATCTTTGGACTTTGGATGAGACACTTGCTTCAGTGCCTCCTCTGGGTGGGCACCTATATAGCGCCTAGTTAAATTAACTTGCCTCAAAGAAATAGAAGGTGTTGGGGTCTCTTTTCGCCTTGCCTCGCATGTCGTGTCTAAACAAGCACCCCAACGCCTCTTAACAACACTAGTTGAAGGCACCTCATTCAAATTTCAGCCATCTATATCAACACTTATTTAATTTCCACAAAAAATGAAGTGAAATCATCAATTGATATCCGAATAATATTTCCAAGCATAATTACCTTGTCAAATGCAGGATATGCAATTTGCAAAAGATGCCCTTACTTTCACTCCAATTGCAATTGCAATTTTTAACCTGATAATTTCACCTAATCTCAAGGATCCTCTTCGTTTATCTTTGATAAAAATCAGCAGCACCTTCTTTGACAAAGCCAAATCAAAGTATAGAATTTTAAGTCATAAAAATTATGATTAAATATTATATAAAAGTTTAAGCTGGTAGATAAGGTTTTAAGATATAATTTATATTATTTTTTAACAAATTCTCTCAAGTGAAAGTCATTTATGCTTGAAACTTACATGTACTTACGTTATCTTGTGTTTAATTTTTATCAAATAAATATAAATAATAAAATTTAAACTCGTAAGCGTTTAATCATTAAAGTTCTGATACCATATAAAAAACCATATCAACCCAAGAATTTACATTATTAAATAAAATTTTAAAATATAATTTGTATTATTTTCTAACCATCTACCAACCAAGTTCTTCATTGAGAGAACAAGAAAACATAAACCAAATTCTACAAATTACACGAAGCAAGTAATTTAAGTGAAAAGAACCTGAAGGTGAACACAGGACACTTTGTGATTATTGCACACAACGGGAGAATGTCGAGGGAAGCTTCCGTTGTCGGTCGCAGACAACATTATACGTTCAAGAACACGAGTGACTTCATTGACCCCAATAGTAAATTGTCGCTAAAAGGACACCACCATCATCACCCATGTTAATTGCAATACATTACACATCTAAACTAGCAACGAGAAAAAAAAAAAAAAACGTCAGCTTGAACCAAAACTTCTCGGGGAGTGAGTTTCCTTCCAAAATTTTGGTTGACTCTATCTCCCTGTTACAAAAGTATAATGAAAACATCATTACTCCATGATTTGAAAAAGAAAATGGAAAAGGAGAGTGTAATGTTTACTTGTGAATTAATTTGAGCAAACGAGCAAGACGTTCCCCTTCAAGGCAACTACAAAATAAAATTCTGAGTCTTTTGAAGACATCGAGAAAAGATAGGGAATTAGCTTACACTCTTGTTCCTGAGTAACCGAGTCTTTCGAAGCTCCGTATCCGTTTCTGTCTCGCATGATTATTCAGGAAAGGTTTTTGCTTATTTATTTTTAATGGTTTCTGAGGTTTAGCAGAGGGTTTGTTGCCTTCTTTACTTATCTATTGATAAAATGCTAAAAATTGGGTCAAACAAAGACAGGCTCAATAAGAACTTTGAAGCCCATTTTCACGTTATATTATAAGGCCAACTTGGACCTCATTTGATGCTCATCCCATAGTTATTAGACCCGATATGGTTGATCTGGTCAAAGAACCGGGTTTCAGGTTATACAGATTAATTCAGGTTAATCTAAATTTATTTAAAAAAATTTAAAAAAATTAAAATTTTAATATTTCATATGAAAAATTAAAAAAAAATTCATGTAAATATAGATTATATATGTTATAAATAATAAAGTTTAAAATATTATTTCAAAATATTTTTTTATCACACATTGAAAAGATATTATATTAATACGTTATCCTTTTAAACTTTTAAGTTAAGTATTTAAACCAAAAAGATTTTTTTATCTCACATTAAAAAAAACATAACTTTTTTTTCTTGTGAACATAGAGTATATATATTACAAGGCTGTAAATCTCACATTGAAAAAATAAAACATTCTTCTAGTATTTATACAGTGAACTTTGAAAAGAGTTGATAACCAACTAAAAAATATAAAAAAAAGATGTCTCTAGCTAGGAGAAAAAACACATTTGAAAAAAAAAAA
>Ga0325404_1006522_pt1 | contig 12234 bp, 9 predicted proteins | sample PopdelMetagenome_18_FD_205664 | JGI IMG/M metagenome (GOLD analysis project Ga0325404, IMG submission 205664) | Populus deltoides microbial communities from Bellville, Georgia, United States - Xylem-Control-R1 | ecosystem: Host-associated > Plants > Phyllosphere > Stem > Wood/Secondary xylem... | reverse complement strand
CCCCTTGCTCTCTTTCACATCTTTTGCTCCAACACAATATTCTACTTTTATATTTGTTAGCATAAACATTAAAGTTCTTTATATTCTAATAATTGACTTGTTTTTGTAGGAAATATCGTGGAAGTTACCATGTCATCTCACCAACTAATAATCAAACAAAGTTAGGTTATAAACCCAAGTTTAGCCACACAAAGCCCGACCCATCCGAAGTTCGCAGCTTTTATTGATTGATCTAAATGAAAAATAATACACTAAGAATATCTCATAATTGTTTTTTATGAATTCCATAAAACAAATTTGTGTGTGTGGATGAGCAATTGGCGGAAAATATCGAGATAGCAGCTTCTGTAGCATTCCCACCGGGCATTAAATGGACCCAGGTCATGATTGGCCAATTATTTTATCCTTTCAAAAATGTCAACGCTCGTAGATTCCCCATTCTCTCTTGCCTTTCTTTGAGTTTTACTTTCTTCGTATTAATCGAGTGTTTGTTTTTTAAAAATATTTTTTAATATTAATATATTAAAATTATTTAAAAATATTAAAAAAATTTAAAAGTGTTTAGAATTGCGGTAAACCGCACTCCCAACCCCACTTGTACTGCATATTCATTGAATTTTTTATTTTTATTTTTTTGTGATAGTCCATTATTTTTTGTGGTATAAATGGGAAGGCCTCTTCATAAACAGGGGAATAGCAGAGCGAGTAAGTTGCCATTGTTATTATTTACTAATAGAGGCAGCAAGCAATGAGACTTCCAAGCCCTACGCTTTGCCTCCTACCATTTCTTTTTCTGACTCTAGTGCAGAGACCCACCTTTGCCTCCATAAAGGTGAGCATTCAATCTCTGTAGAAATTAACTATACATTAAACCACACACCCACTATCTCTTTCTTTTCCCTCTTTTTGTTTTTGGTTGTTGTTGTAATGGTGGCAGCTTGATATTTCAACATATTGAATCTTCTTTTTCTGTGTATATAATGGTGCTGTAGCCATATGTGGTGTACTTCGGAGGCCATTCTCATGGCCCGAAACCCTCGTCTTTCGATGCAAATCTAGCGAAGGACTCTCATTATGCATTCCTTGGATCCTTCTTGGGAAGGTAATGGATGTTCAAGCATAGCTACAGAAGAAATAGCTGTTTTTCCATAGCAAGATATCTAATTTTGTTTCTGATTTTCATGGAACAGCCGTGAATTCGCTGAAGATGCTATATTTTACTCGTACACGAGGCACATCAATGGATTTGCTGCCACTTTAGAAGATGAAGTAGCAGCTGAGATAGCTAGTGAGAAACCACTGTTCCTGCTGCTCTGTTTGTGCCCCTGTTTTGTTTCGTTTGTGATTATTGAGCTGTCTTCCTTATCCAATGCAGAGCATCCAAGAGTAGTGTCGGTCTTCTTGAACCAGGGAAGAAAACAACACACAACTCATTCATGGAGCTTTCTGGGACTCGAGAAAGATGGAATCGTTCCTTCTAGCTCGATTTGGAAGAAGGCAAGATTTGGTGAAGATGCAATTATCGGAAACTTAGACACTGGTAACCCTTTTTTTCTAAAGTCGTTCACGAGGGTTTTTTATTTTATTTTATTTTATTTATCCTTCCCGAGATTTTTAGAGAGAGAAGATAGAAATGCGAGCTCAGGTAGTCTACGAAATCTTAAACTATATAAAAATAATGACATTTTTATTGCATCTCTTATTTCCATGGAGTTAGAAGCTTTGTAGTGATAACGTTGAGGTGTCCTTTTCTTCTACTCTAGAAGTAACTATTATGTCTTCATTTGAATTTTCCAATTTGAATTTGGACGTGCATCGTTGGCTTAGAGATTGAATTTGGAATATGGAAAAATCACTTCCAGATCTATTATCTACGAAGACGGTGTGTAAATCGTGTTTTATAAAAAATTATATTTTTTATGTTTTAAATATTTTGATGTGGCGATCTTAAAAATAATTTTTTAAAAATAACAAAATAACATTTTAAAACGTTTCAACATAAAAAATATTTTGAAAAGCAATCGCAACCATATTCTCAAACAAACTCGTGGAATATAATTGAAATCGTGTTTTTTTAAAGTTTAAATTTAATTTTATAATAATTTATTTATTTCTATATTATTTTAAAGTATTAATATTAAAAATAATTTTTTAAAAATAATATTATTTTAATATATTTGTAAATAAAAAATACTGAAAAACATAAATATTATTACACTTTTAAACACCACAAGATATAATAGAAGGTTTACAAGATAGCGTTCAAAGACTCCACAAATCACGTTCGATTTCTAAATCTATCATTGGTGTTTTTGTTGACCAGCCGACCTCCAGATATGACCTGACCAAGAAGAAAAATAATGATAAGAAAAAAACTGATTAGATTGAGGGTCTCTAGATTTGCAATATTAAACTATAGGGCATCGCTAAATCCTCATAATTATTGTTTAGCCCCCAAGTCTGGATAAGCGTGCCCGAGAGATCCAAAAGCTTTGTCCCCACTTTTTTTTTTTTTTTTTCTTTTTTCTAACTGGTTAGATTAACATGAATACCATGAAAACGAAATAATAGATACATAATTATTAATAGAATAATTATTATTATTATTATGATCCAAAATGAAGCAGAATGATGCAGCAAGCTTCATTTTCTTGGAAAAGAGAGAAGGAATAATATAGTTGAGCTGCAATTAATTAGCTTTTAATTTGGTTGAATGGAATGTGCTAGGAGTGTGGCCCGAGTCTGAAAGCTTTAGTGATGAAGGGTTGGGACCGGTTCCATCAAAGTGGAAAGGAATATGTCAAAATGGCTATGATCCTGGCTTCCACTGCAACAGGTCTGCTTTGTTAACTAATTTTTTTTTTTACTGTTTCTACGAAGATGCAATCAAAATCTTGCTATGTTGGCTGAGTGGCGATGCGTTCAGTGTCATAATTTTTCTGCCATTAGTGATCTTACTATGCTTTCGGCCACCATGGGATTGCATTTATGAAAAATTAAGAAGTGCTCGGTAAACTCTTAGGAAAAAGCTACAACGTCCAGAAACGGCCCATCACAGTCAGAGAATTGGTGGGATATTCAGAAAAAGCCGATGGACTTTGTGGAATCTATAAATGCTGCATGCTGCCATTGATTTCGAAAAAGTCAAAATATTCCTTCCTCATTATGGTGGGATTGCTGTTATCCCATTAAGCCCATCGATTTGGAATTTTCTTGTAAAGCTAGCTAGCTGTGTTATCATTTCTTTCAGAAATATTTGCATTTTCCCTATACATACATACATACATACATACATACATACATACATACATATACGTATATGTATATGTATATGTATATGTATAAAGTAAAGTTTGCTTAGCTCCCTCTTCTCCAGCATTTTCTTGTACCCTCTCAGGCATGCAAGAGTCGGCGAGCAAAGTTCAACTAGGGGACACCTTTTTATTTGCCAGCTCCCTGCATGAACAGAGTGCATATTGCTAATACAATCCCATGTGCATTATAGGCAACTCTTGTTTATCTTTTTACCTTTTCAACTTTTTGTTATTGATCTTTCTGCGGTTGCTACGCCACCTGGAAAGATTTCATACTGTGTTTACACTCTTGATAGATTTGTATAGGTTTCCAAAATATTTTGCTTGTAAGATTCTGATCATCTTTTGCTTGCTAACTAATTATCTATGCATATCTTGTGTGCATATGAAGGAAGCTTATAGGAGCCAGGTACTTCAACAAAGGGTATGCTTCAATTGTTGGTCATCTCAACTCCTCCTTTGATACGCCTCGAGATGAAGATGGCCATGGATCCCATACCTTATCAACAGCAGGAGGTAACTTTGTAGCTGGTGCAAGTGTTTTTTACATGGGCAACGGAACCGCAAAAGGGGGGTCACCAAAGGCCCGGGTGGCAGCTTACAAGGTCTGCTATCCCCCAGTAGATGGAGAGGAATGCTTTGATGCAGATATCTTAGCAGCATTTGACGCTGCTATCAGTGATGGTGTCGATGTATTGTCTGTTTCGCTAGGAGGAAATCCTACCGCATTCTTCAATGATAGTGTTGCAATTGGCTCTTTCCATGCCGTGAAGCATGGCATTGTAGTGATCTGTTCTGCTGGAAATTCAGGTCCTGTAGATGGTACAGTCTCCAATGTTGCACCATGGGAGATCACAGTCGGGGCCAGCACCATGGACAGAGAGTTTCCTAGTTATGTTGTCCTAGGAAACAAAATAAGCTTTAAGGTTTCTTTCCCCTTCCTACTCGTCCCTTTTTCTTCCTTGAATCTTAAGAGAGATTATTTTGATAACAAAATGAGCCGTTTAAAGACATGCCTGATGATTTTACAGGGGGAGAGTTTATCAGCTAAAGCCTTACCAAAGAATAAGTTCTTTCCGCTTATGAGTGCTGCAGATGCTAGAGCAACTAATGCATCAGTTGAAAACGCGTAGGGATTGAAGAATTTATGTTCCCGTTCATTCTGATTCCGCATTCCCTCTGATTAGTACCCTTCAACATAATTCAATATTGTTTTTCTGCACTGGAAATCCTTGACATTATCTGCTAAGACATGTAATTTTTTTTTGTATGTGTCATGCAGTCTGCTGTGCAAGGATGGATCACTTGATCCCGAAAAAGCTAAGGGGAAGATCTTAGTCTGTCTTCGAGGGATAAATGCAAGAGTTGACAAGGGCCAGCAAGCTGCTTTGGCTGGTGCTGTAGGGATGGTTCTTGCCAATAATAAGGATGCTGGGAATGAAATTCTTGCCGATCCTCACGTTCTTCCTGTATCGCATATCAATTACACCAGCGGTGTTGCTATCTTCAAATATATTAATTCCACAGAGTAAGATAACATATAACTACTGTCATTTTTACCATGCACATCACCCTATCCTAATGTGTTTGCTATTAGACTAAATCAATCCTGATATTCACATTTTTCTGCTGGTATCATCAGACCTTGTTTCTCATATTAGCTGGGCTTCTTCCAAGATGTATTTAGCTACATGATTTAACTAGATGGGCATCATCCTAGCTGGCGTGCAATGAAATTTGATGCATCGCACTGATCAAAGTTCATATTTTTGACAGGTATCCCGTTGCTTATATTACTCATCCAGTAACACGCATTGGCACGAAGCCAGCCCCCGTCGTGGCGGCTTTTTCGTCGAAGGGACCCAATACCGTCACGCCAGAGATTCTTAAGGTATTTCTCTAACAGTACTATCTTCTTGCTTCAGATGCTTGTCAATATTATATCGAATATTCAGCAACTGTTTCTCTATGCTCAGCCTGATATCACAGCACCGGGAGTGAGTGTAATAGCTGCCTACACAAAAGCACAAGGACCAACAAATCAAGATTTTGACACACGAAGAGTTCTATTCAATTCAGTATCAGGCACTTCAATGTCATGCCCTCATGTTTCAGGCATAGTTGGCCTTCTTAAAACTCTGCATCCTACTTGGAGTCCTGCATCGATTAAATCAGCAATTATGACTACTGGTGAGTGTATTTGCAAATTAAGTGAACTCTAGTTCATTCCGTATTCATTATCAAGAAAATTCATGCTAGATCTTGACTGCAGCTCTCTGACTCCCCTCTCTTCTGTTTTTCCTGAATTCCACAGCGATGACACAAGATAACACGATGGAACCAATTCTGAATGCAAACCACACCAAGGCATCGCCATTCAGTTATGGAGCAGGCCACATAAGACCAAACAAAGCTATGGATCCAGGGCTGGTATATGACTTAACAGTTAATGATTACCTCAACTTTCTATGTGCCTTGGGGTACAACGAGACACAGATCTCAACATTCTCGGATGCTCCTTATGAATGTCCCTCCAAGCCCATTAGTCTTGCAAACTTCAACTACCCTTCTATTACCGTCCCCAAATTCAATGGCTCAATCACATTGTCACGAACAGTTAAGAACGTTGGTTCTCCAAGTACTTACAAACTTCGAATCAGAAAACCAACTGGGGTTTCTGTTTCTGTTGAGCCGAAGAAGTTGGAGTTCAAGAACGTTGGTGAGGAGAAGGCCTTCACTGTTACCTTGAAAGGCAAAGGCAAGGCAGCAAAGGACTACGTATTTGGAGAACTGATATGGTCTGACAATAAGCATCATGTGAGGAGTCCCATAGTGGTAAAATGGTTCTAGAGACTAACTTGCTTCAGCTAGCTAGGTTAATAAGTCCGTTCCAATTTCTACTTGGTGGCTATGGCTACAATATTTATAGCCTCGCGTTCAACAAATATTTATCTTCAAGAAAATGTTGGGTTTATTTCTATTAGAATAATCAAAGGAAAGAAGCCATTGATGAATAGAAAGATGCTTCTACTCTGCTCTTACAATATCCCTTCAACTGTACAAACATGCGGTATTATTATTAGTTTCTTGCAGCACAATTTTAAGAGGTTGGTTTGGTGGTTAAGCAAATATATTGGAATTAAAATTTATTAAATTTCTTAAACACTGGCATTTTCTATTGTTCAATACAGTTCAAAGCAGGCCGAGCAAAACAATATAATATATAACACCAGCGAAAAGACGGATTGCACTGAAGGTTGAGGAAAGAGTTGATAGATTTACAATCCTTCGAACATTTAGTAAGATGGAAGGAAAGGCCTTCACAAGTCGAGCAAGGTAGAGGACCTTTTTTCCATTAAAATAAGAGGGAAGGAGACCACATATAATACGTGAGACAAAGGCAAGATGAGTTGATTTGATTCTTTCCTGGGCCACATCCCCGACCTTGAACAAAACGCCAGGAGAGGAACTGGGCTCAGGTGGAACAACGATCCAAATTTATCAACAGCCCTTTTCCAAATTCAACGTATGGATATGCCATGGGTTGGTCAGCATCCTCGGCTGTCCATCTACAAAATAAGAGAATCATCCAGCATTTAGTCTCAAGAAATCTAAATCCAAAGCGAAGACACTTGAAATGTTATCATCACCTGAAGTTCTGAACAAGGTGGTGAAGGAAGAAGGCAACCTCAATCTTGGCAAGTTCAGATCCGGGACAGCATCTAGATCCTCCACCAAAAGGGGTAAACCTCTTGCTAGTCTGATCCTGAGTCTGAGGAGACCAATGATTTTTCTCTTCAAGAAATTATACTAGTAGGTCCACTCAAAGCCAGAAAAGTACAGGAAATGATTTGTTTTTTCCTCTTGAACCTATTTATGGCCCATTGGAGGACAGTCTTATACATTAAGATCCTTGAGATTGGTGTTATAAATTATTAATTACCTCCCATCTCCAAGGATGAAACTGGAGAGCATTTGCATGGACAGACGAGTCTAAATGCACAGCTGTAAAAACAGGTAGGACCTTCCACCCAGATGGAATGAGGTAGTCTGAAAGGGGCAAAAAAAGAGAAACCATGGATCTTTTAACTAATAAAGCGAGTGCATGCATGCATATTTTGATTAAGGGCAAAATCAGATATCGAGAGTGTAATCTATTGGTTTGAGACAACAGTCTCGAGGACCACCTCTGAACTTTACGTCTTTGAGAGCCTTTCGGTGTACAAATTTCACAATGTTTCCATATCTCAGTGCTTCACTGATGACCTACAGCCAAAAAAAAACAATAAATAATTATCAAAGAATAGTTGTCAAATGATGAACCATCATTTCAACTATGGCATGCATGGCTGAAACTAAAAGGTAATGGGGGAGAGGAAGTTAATTATACTGCTAATAATAGCAGAAGAAAGGATATCCTACATTTTGAGTGAATTCCATTGTCTTATAATCTTCCCAATTCAAACACTCATCTTTCTCCTTCAGGCTTGTTATTTGCTCATGCTCTAGCTACAGTTCAAAGATCAAAAAACTTGTATTTTGTAATGAAAATATACATACCTGCTGCAATTAAAGTCTACCATATTGTCAAAAGGCAAGGTGCATGTGTGGAAAATGTTACCTTTAACTGTTCTAATGCAGTGGGTGACTTGCCTAGAAGATGCACCACCATGGCCATTAAGAGCGAGGTGGTTTCATACCCACCCAAAAGAGAATCCAACACAAAGCTCACCTTTTCATCTTCAGATAAGGTATCAACACTTAGAAGTATTTCAAGAAAATCATTCCTTAAACTCCTACTTTTTCCTGATCTTCTTTCCTCTATAATTGCTTTAACTCTAGAAGATATCCTGCTTCTAGCCTGTAAAGAGGGGTCAACAAAAAGTTGATCACATGCCGCCTTCTTTTTGAAACAAGAGAAAAAGGAACCGCATAATTATTGAAATTCAACACTTCAGTTTTGAAGTAAACAAAGGTATAGATGTCCGGGGAGCTCTAGCTAAACCTTCTTTTGAACATAGATAATAACGAGCCAAATAGAGATCAGTCGTCTGAATATCTGAGTACCTGAACAGCTCTAGCATATGGAGTACCAGGAATATACAGAGGGATGGATACTAGTCCTCTCATAAAAGTAAGAAAATCATCAAGAATTTCTCTAGTCTCCGGCTCCTCTGATGTTAAACCAAGCACTTGCTTTACTATTACATTGAATGAGAACTGTCAAATAAAAAGTTTATGAGGAAAGGGGATTAAAAAAGAAGAAGAAGATAACCAAAAAGTAGGAGCAATTAAAGGAATATGTACCTTTCTAGCCTCTTCACAGAACACGACCTGTTGTTTATCTTTCCAGGAGCTCAATATTTGAATGGCAGTTCTTTCTATGTCACTCAAGAACTCTGGCTTTGATTTAGTAATGCTAACTAGAGAGACAGCCACATTTCTGAGTCTCTTGTGAGTATCACCAACAGCCACCAGCATGGAGACATTGCCAAGAATTCCGTGAATAGGCTTAGGATAACTGCACTGGAATAACTTGCCTTCGTTTTGAAGAATGAAATAGTTCAGCTCCTGGTCACAGGACACCACTGTTGGAGAGAGAAATAAATGGGACTTGAACACATTCCCGTACCTGAAAAATCCCATAGCATGTCACACTAAACTGGCAAAAAGTCTCACGGCGGAACCAACAACAATAAAATGAAAAATTTCTCTTACCTGGAACAATGATCTTGAAGAAACGCACCAAGGGTGTTAGAAGGGTGAGGTTTCAAGAAACCGAGGGTTTCACCAAGTAGAGGCCACCCAAAAGAGCCCTTTGGGACATTATGACCAAGCTTCAAGAACATGGGCAGAAAATGATTCATTATTAGACCCAACAGACCACCAGTTATACCAACCAAAACACCAACCCAGAGCTCTCCAGCCATGGACTAAGGAGGTTGTGTATCCTGATATGTTTCTTTCCAAATTCTGAAATGAGGTAAAATAGAACCCCTAAGAGTTTTTTTATATATATAAATGGACTTCGGCTTACGAGTCTATATATAGAAAGTGGAGAGGGAGGGATGGAGGGAGGGTGTGAAAGTGAAAGAGACCCTTTAATGCCTATTTTAACAAGCAGAACCGAAGCAATAATTTCGGCTTGTAATTCTTGTGCCCTTCAGGAACAGACCTCCACGTTTTGAAGAAAGCTACGTTTTATTACAGTTGGTAAATTTTGCTTTTATCGGAGTGGAGGTCATAGGAAATGAAATCCACCGAGCTAGTCAGGACTCAGGACTCAGGACTCAGGACTCAGGACCTAGACCTCTGCTGCTAGAACTAGGGGTGCAGAAGGTAGATTGCCGCGGTGTACTCTGCGCATAATATTGCTACTTATCCCAGGGGCTTAGCCTGGTAAATAGCAAGCGGATTTTCTACTCGTATTATAATATAAATATTTTGAATTTTAATAATGTGTTTGTGTTTGTGTTTAAAAGTATGTTTTAAAAATATTAAAAAATTTAATTTTGTTTTTATTTTTTATTTTAAATTAATATTTTTAGATATTTTTAGATTAGTTTAATGTATTGATATTAAAAATAATTTTTTAAAAATAAAATAAAATAAAATAATTTTAATATATTTTCAAATAAAAAATATTTTAAGAATAATTATTATAACAATATAAAACATAAGAGACATCGTTTGTACTTTGAAAAACTATTGTTTTGTCTTTAAGGTCAAGAGTTAATTTTTTCATCTGAAGATTTTAAAAATTAAAAAATGTCTTTGTTCCAAAAGAAATAAAAAGAATTACTCTCTTATTTTATCAATTACACTCCCCTTTTCTGAAGAGAAAAAAACTTTTAAATCATAAAAAAAAAGGACATGCTTAATTATATTGCAAAACTTAATCACTTGATTTTCCCTATTATTTCCTCGGAAATTAATGATGTACCAAATGAATAACCTGAAGGGGCATAGCTCACTGATCAGGCTCTAGATTTGTTCTCTAAAGGTCACCAGTTCGAGTTTCACAAACCTCAGTGCCACTGGACGTTTACATGATCATTAACTTCAGGGCCCGTGGGATTAGTCGAGGTACACACAAGCTAGTCCGGACACTCATATTCATAAAAAAAAATGAGTGTGTGTGGACGCGCGCGCTCTTAATATTTATCTATTAATAAACTCTATAAACATCAACCCAAGTCTCATCTCTGCTTCTTTTCAAATAAAGATATTTTCTAAACAACCAATATATCAAAGTCATTTTATTCCTAAAATTTTATGAATAAGATTTAATGCAAAGATAAAATTAGTAAACTCCATTTCTATTTTTCATCATTACAGAGATTTTAAGAATAAAAACATATATAGTTTCCAAGTATTTTGTCTTACCATGTTATTTTCAAAAATGACCCTGGAAAATATACTAACTTGATTGTTAATGTAACTACCTAGAATTTCTACACGTAAAGTAACTTTTTCGAGCCTTAAACTCAAGAAAATTAAGGTATTTTATTTTTTACAAAATATAAGATTATTACGGTCTATTTCTGACACTTGATCTTCCTTTGTTAAGCTAATATATAAGGAATCAAAAAACCTACAAACATAGTGTTCATAATAATCTTTATTTTCCGTTTCATAAGGAATCAGTATATAATATTCAAAATCAATTATAATTTGATATTCAAAAACTTAGTTTATGCATCATTTTTTTTATTAACATATATATATGCCAACACTCATCAACTTAATCATTCTTAATTTCGCTATTTATGTCCAATTCATTATTTGAACCCTTCATGCCGAATTTATATAGATATATTTCTATACACTTATCATGTCATCCAATAAATAAATTTTTCTACCCACATGTTAATAGGCAACATTATCTATATAACAAGAAATTTCATAGGGATTCACTCCTTTACAAACATATATGATATCTAATATTTTTTAGTGATTTGACTTCTATAGTCAACAATTTAAAATTATTGTTCTTCATACCATTGATCATTTAGCAACTGACTTGTCTTATGATAGTTGATTTCAGTTCCATTATCACCAATTTTATCTTGTCATATTATATCAGCAACATTACACCGTTGTTAACATATTTGCACCCCACCGAATAAAAACATATTCAAGATTTACCTTAGCTTTCAACTTAGTGATCCATTACATCATACGATTGGAATATTATTACATTTCTTTTCCATTGTATAATCATGCTTCTAGTAGATTCTCTTCACATAACTTTATACTTTTAGCCATAATTTTTCTTATTCTTTTTTTTTTATGAACAACGCGATTGACAATCGTGTTCCAACACGTGGTCAGCATCACTAATGGAACATCATTCTGCCACTAAAACAACCATAAATTATTTTCATATCACATTGATTGTCAAGTCAATTTATATCATATTAAAAACAAGTTATTAGATACATATTTCATAATTTCATACATGTACACTGAGAACTATTCTAAATTGTGTCACTTATATCCTAGTGACACATTATCAAACACATCATTCCATATGTTTTAACAATTTTAAACAATCATTACTTTTGTTGTCAGTGATCTTTGTCCATTTGTTCTTTATATCATATATTCTTATAACAATTCTCTCTTAGGAACCAAACAAGGTTGTCTTTAAAACATCCCAACTTATACCACATAAGTTATTCAAATCAATATTTATATTCACTTTATTATATTATCACAATAATCACAAAGTTTTCTATACAAAAATCCATACAATACAACATTACTTTATATTTTACTTGATTTCCCAAAACAACGATACAATTAATCCATTTTTATCTCCAAGTCATCCTTTATATTATAACATCATCATCTTCATCACAAAGATCATCTTCCTTATCACCATTTGAATTTACTAGATTATTTACCCTTTCATGCA
>Ga0325404_1006515_pt1 | contig 12237 bp, 6 predicted proteins | sample PopdelMetagenome_18_FD_205664 | JGI IMG/M metagenome (GOLD analysis project Ga0325404, IMG submission 205664) | Populus deltoides microbial communities from Bellville, Georgia, United States - Xylem-Control-R1 | ecosystem: Host-associated > Plants > Phyllosphere > Stem > Wood/Secondary xylem... | reverse complement strand
TGTTTTTTTATTTTTTTATTTATTTTTCTCTAGTTTGCCTCCTGCTTCATAGTGTGCTGAAGCTAAAGAATTTGCTTTGCAGTGCCAATGGAGGAGAGAGAAGACTGCCTTTCCTTTTCATTTGCTTGGGTTCATGGACAATGGGCCCATGAGGCCTATATTCAATAATGGATTACGAGTGCTTTCTCGCCAGGAAACAAGTCGAGAAGGTTATAGAACCGAAGATGGAAACCGATCTTTGATTAGGAGGCTGTTTGGCTACGTGGCTGCGGCTGCGTTTTATTTAAAATATAGTTTGTAGTTATTTGGTAATTAGAAAACTTATTTTATTGTGCATGGGATTCATATATTTTTTATGTTTAAAATACTAAAAAAAAAAACAAAGAAAACATGCTTTGCATGCACTGTAGAAACCTGCGGACAATGCAATTCACTGTTGTTCAATTGTGAATTGCACTGTTTACGTGAACAGTGCAAGTGAATTGCACTGTTCACGTGAACAGTGCAATTCACTTGCACTGTTCGTGGGTTTTTTTTTAGTGTGTTAATTGTATTAATTTAAAAAAAAAACTAGTTTAGAGAATTAAATTCATTCGGGATCTGAACAATATTTTTTTCTCGAAAAACTAGTATAGAGTGAATTAAATTTACGCGCACAGTAATATCAATTTTATATCTGATAATATTTTATCTAATTTTATTATACGCTCAAAAAGTTATGAAAATTGTAGTTCTTATCGGATGAATTTTGGACGTAATGGAATTATAAATAGTTTAATGGAATAATAAAAAATATTTTATATAAAGTATTATTTTTCTCATGATGTAATAAGAGTAATTAATTTTACAATATTTAAATTTAAAACCATCTATATTAATATATTTTTTAAAAAATTATTTTATAACCTCAATTTCAAAAACATTCTTAACCAAACACATTAAACTACTTTTTCTTAAATCTCAATTTTAAACACAGTTTTAACCAAACACCTATTTTTTCAAATCAACCTCAACTAAAAGTACTTTTTATAAAACAACTTTTTTAAAACCACAATCACAATAGTTACCGTAATACCAAACATACTCTAGAAAAAGTATCGAAACACAAATCTCATTGTGCTCAACAGGCAACATGCTATCACCCTAGAGTTATTTATATCAATCGTTGAAATACATACAGGTTTGGCAAATTTCTTAAATGTTATTTTGACTATTTTTTTTAATTAGATTTGTAGCGTAATGAAATATTTCATTGCTATGTTTGGTATAAAGAAGCTTTTTCTTGTGATGTAACTTACTGTACATCACATAATTTAAACAGTGTAAGTACAATTAGTCAAGAAAAAAGAATCCAAATATTAGTCATTTATTTAATAAATTTTTATCTCGGCTTCATCCGCAATATTACAGTTTTAATTCAAAAAATATATATTTGTTTTTACGTTTTAAAAACATTTTAAAATATTATTTATTTATTTATTTTAAATTAATATTTTTTTATATTTTCAAATCATTTTAATTTGATAAAATGAAAAATAATTAAAAAAATTAATATATTTTTATTTATTCTTGAATCTTAGATCCGGCAGCTGCCCAGTCCACGCTGCTGTTTAGGACCCAATGTCCAAGAATATCAATTAATATACAACGATCTCCTATCTAGCCTGCGGCACGTGGCATCAAATTGAAGAAGATTTTGCTAATTGACACATCTTACTGGCGGAAATTACATGCAGTATAAGTTGCCAAAAGAATATACATAACCTATCCTTCTCATGTACACATGGATGACATATGAATTCAACAGCATAAAGAGTTCTTGTGGTCTTAAAAATCATTAACAAAATTATTTTTACAGGTGACGCATAGATTTGATAGTCTAAGGAATTTATGTGAACTCAAAAATCTTCAACAAAACTAAGTTGTTATTAATTTAAAAAACATCAACGAAACTGTCTTCACAAATAACGCATAAAATCGACAAGATCACGTAGCTGATTAGCTCCTACAAGGCAATCGAGTACTTGAGCCCGAAAGTGAGACCCATGGCCATCATGATGAACCCCAGAGACAGACTAACTATAAGAAGCTGGACCTCTCTTCACAAACCAGGAAAAAGCAGACGGGTTGAAGCAAGCAAGAATCCCACCAGCGGTCACATAGAGAGGATAAAAACTTGCTGCAGTGGATACCAATCCAGGGAGGTGGGTTTTGGTGGAGACAAAGGGAAGTGACCAGATTCCTCATGGAGAGAGCCAGAGCCAGAGCTCAGTGTCAATGTGGGCAGGTTAATTTCTAAGATTTGGATGTGGAGAAAAGGTGAGTTTTTTTGGGGTTTTTGTGAGTGATCAAGAAGCGGGGGCCGTGTAGATGTGAGAAGGAGAGAAAGGGACATGGTGATGAGTTTTGATTCTGGGACTGAGTCACACACACTGCCATTGTTCTTATAATTTTTTAATGTAAAAGATAAAAAGACGTTGTTAATTTCTTTTTGGTATAACTGTAACTAATGTGATGCAGGTATTTTAACGAGTTTAAAAATATCGATTAAAAATATAGTTTGAATTAAAATAAATATTTAAGATAGATATTTTAATAAGTATTAAAAAAATAACATATTAAATCAATTTAATTTAATTTTTATTAATCTGTCAATACTAACATATAACATCATGATAATCTTATATAAAAATAAATCAAAATAAATTATGAAATTCAGTTTTAATAAATTAAATGTTGAATGATGAAATTAGAAAAAAAATCAATTAAAAAAATAACTCAAATCAATCTGGTTTAACATACTTAACTTGTGATCCGAATTATAATATTAAAGTAACTTAATAAAAAATAAATTAAAATAAATTATAAAACTTATAAAAAAACCTTGAATAAACCAGAATTAATACATGAGGTACATAAAAACCCTTCCTCCTCTGGTTTTTGTAGGTTTATTATTATTATTATTATTATTGTAATGGACCGTGCAAGGCTCTGCCTGCCTAATACTGAGAAGCCTAAACGAAGATACGAAGATTTTCCATGCATTTTATTATCTATCAATCACTAATAATTAATCCCTCGACCGCAACCAGCCACCCTCTTCTAGACTGTCGTTTTCCTTGAGATGGTACACTCAAGGAAGGAGCAAAAAGGCTATATCCCTGTCGACCTAAACCTTTCTTCTACTTTTTGAACAAACCAGTTTGCCTCGAGGGTGTTTTCGTTTAACTTCCATGTGCCTGCCAAAAAAACTCTCATAAATGTAAATACAAATGCCCATGATGCCAACCATGAGAAGCAGGAGTGTTAACAATTGATGTAAACTGAGTAAATGAACAAACAATTCCATTGACATTAACTGTTACGATTAGTCATTCCTTCTATTTTGCAGAAAAGGGGCTTTTTGAGAGGATATGAGGCAAAGCCACAATTTCCCTTTTCTTCATCTTTCTCGATCTATCTTGGGCCTTCCTCCAAATCAATGCATAAATCCTATAGCTATTACAGCAGCTCCAATGGATAAAAAGAATTATATATTTATATATACAAACATGATTTTAAAATAATCAACCCAACTCAATCATAAATATAATCCAGCATCAAAAGGACCATAATCAACTTTGCTGGAATTTATTGATTTTTTTAAAAAAAAACTAAGTTTTAATAGGTTTGTTTTACTTTTGTTAGGGTTTGATAAATTTGTCATGTAATATAAGCCTTGAAGAAGCCGAAGATGAAGGGCTGGATCCGCTAGAACTGAGCAAGCAAACTGAAAGCAACAAAGAAAGAATGGAGGAAAAAAGAGAGTAAAAAAGCTAACTAAGAAATGGGAAAAAAACCCAAGCAAAACATTAAAATCACATATCAATAAGGGCTGGATCTACTGGGAGACAGAGAACCATATCATTTTTTAAAAAAATTGGCAGAAGCAGAACACAATTTATCCCTCTTTTTTTTTTTGATAAAATAGATCCTAGGAACAAAAAATTTGTTTTCATAAAAAAAAAAAAAAAAACCTTCCCTGAAAAACGATCACGATTTTCCTACCACTTACTGTCTTCACATCTAAAAAGAGTGAAACAATCCCTATGATACAACTTTTCCTTCTCTTTCACTGTCCTCTAAACACTCTATACCACCATCCCAAAACCCTCATCCGTTACTTTCCCTTCATTTATTCCTTTCCTCAAAAACCTAAAAAAAAAAAATATGTTTACATTAATGCATATCTAAATATCTTTCTCGTCGGTTATCCTTCTTGAAATTGTAACATCACTTTTTTTTTTAATGAGATATTAAAAGATTTAAATAGCGTAGAATTAAGGTTTATATGTTGGATGATTAGCTAATTTATTGATTCTATCAATCTAATTCATTATCCCTGTCTAAGGTGGTTAGTAACTAGTACTTGGTGCTTGGTAAGCTAATAAAATTGATGACCGATACATGTAAAAGGTTTTTTTTGGTAGATTTGGGAACTTTCAGATGATTAAGTCATTTTTTTTCAGAGAAAAAACAATAATGTTTTAGAAAGATAGACTTTAAAAATATATATATATGCTCAAAACAATATCTAGAATGAAAAGATTATGAACCCCCCTCCTTTTAAGGATCCAATGGGTTTTTATAGCTCATCCTTCTTATCATTTGGTGGAGGGGAAGACTAAAAAGTTGTCATTTTATGATAGCATTAAAACATCTCTTATGTGTCAAATAGAAAAAATATCTATAACTCATAAAAGAAAAAATATCTCTGACTCATCAGAGTCTTGTGGTCCAATATGAATCATGATAAGATTGTTAGAGCCTTTTGTACTTTGGCTCAACGCTTGGCTGAGCTCAAGGGTAATGGTTATGGCAGCCCGCGCAAACCCATATATGATTAGGCTCAACACTTGGCTGAGCCTGAAGGTGATGATTCTGGCAGCTCGTGCAAACTCGTATATGTTTGGGTTAACTTTTGGTCGAGCCTAAGGTTGCTAGGTTTGATAGCTTACTAGATCCATATATGCTTGGGCTTAGTGCTTGACTGAGTCTAAAGATATTGGGTTATCACTCTACCTTCGGTTTCTTGTTTTGAACATGGATTTCAGGGGGGAAATTGTATAAAATACATTGTTCCATCAGTAGCCCCTCAAGTTTTTGCATATTTATTACGCAAAGATTTTAAAAGGTTACCGATTTTTTTACCTGAGAGATATTTGTCCCATCAATGAGAGACTTTTTACCTTCCCTATGAGATTTGTCTTTACAAAATTGTTGGGATTCTTTGCGACCATGTGTCTCATTCTCATTAGAAGGAGATGATCATGTGACTTATCTTTATTGAAAGGAGTTATCCATTGGGAAACACAATGGAAGCGTGCATTCAATGCAATAATTGATTGGGCTTCAGGAAATCTGAGGTGACATGAAAAGTCATTCATCCGACAATGAGAGTGGAAATATGTTTTCTTTATAACCCTAGCCATTCTTGCTTCAATCTTTTATTTTACATTCTTTACTTTCTAAAAAAATATGTTGTTAATATAAAGAAAAACTCATTCTAGGTATTTTTCCACCACAAACTTATTTCCTTTTCTACTTTAAACAAAAATATTGATCTAAAAATAGTTAAATATATCTCTTGAAAAAAAGAGATGTTGCTGCCTCTGAAAAGGAGTTCAGGTTCTAACCTGAGACTAGAAGAAATAGTTGAGGGCAAGGTCCATTAGACTAGGCCTTAGAATTAGAAGGAGATGGCACCCCGACATTCACCTCTAGCAAGGGGAGAGTAGCTCTCCTCACAGGAGAAGCTCTTCTCATGCCATTATTAGGGAATCTTAGAAGAGAGAGAGGTTGCCTCAAACCCTTGAGGATGACGCTCTTAGCACTTTAGGTGTAAAGGACATAGTTTGTTACTCACTTATAGTGATGATGTCAAGGGTATTAGTCGGCAAACCATAGGTTATGTCTAGGGTCAATTTAAGATTATAACCCCTTTCTCATGTATATATTAGGATATTCCTTTTTTCTCTAAGGATTTGTGAAGGAAGTGTTTAGATATTATCAGTTGGGTACAGGCCAACTACACCCTAATAGGTGGATAACTTTGTTCGCCTTTGATAAGTTTTCTAAGCTCCTCAAAATCGAGCATATTGTCAATGTCTTTAGAAATTATTACCATTTGATTGTTGACACCGATGGTGGCAATGATATGCGTTGATTTTTTACCTTCACCAATATATCCACTAAAGCCATGAAGGAGACTCTATGTAAAAAGCATGTGCATGTCAAGAAATGGAGGGGGAGATAGTTGATAATAAGTTATAGCGTCAATTCCAAAGGTGGAATGTAATAGATCTGGGGTTATTCCCATTATTAATGGGTTCCTCCCCCCGATGTATATAACAAGCCACATCTGAGCTCAAACGAGGAGAAAACATGTGTTATGCTAGGCTCGACCTTGGCTAAGTACAAAGTTAATAGGATGGCCATAGTATTATATTATCAGACCGCATTGCAAAAGTATATGGCTTCCTTATTCTTTTTTTTTTATGTATCTGAGTTTATTGCTAACTTCTTTTTTGTATATGATTAACGGTTGAAGGAGAAGGAGAAACTCCAGTAAGGTCTGTAGAGGAGAGTTCACAAAGGAAATGTTCGTCTCTAGTCATGAGTAAAGGTAGGGCTGAAGAAGTGATGAAGGACTTCCTCGTCATAATTGATGTATTCTTTGCTCTTGAGGGCTTTGTTCCTATAGAAACAATAGCAGGAGTCAGAACTCTTGCAAAAAAGGTAGTTGGGGGTAATCATACTTCTTCAACCAGGGTCAAACATAATTGACTCCTCTTGAAATGATTGCAGACGCTACTGTCTATTTTAAGAGGATGATGGTTTCCACCTTTATAGAGACCGATGTTTTATCCTTAACAGTAGAGGCTCTTGTAGTGGCCTTTCCTCTACCTCAACTTCTAGATTTGTTGGTAGAGGCTGCAATAGTTGGGCCTTCTACTTAGGTTGTTCCTAAGAAAGTTGAGTTCAATGATGTTTTTGCCAACCTCGTTATTGGTCAAACTCTTTTTAGCTTCCCCACCCTGACTAAATAGGAGAGGCAGTTCATGGAGGCTGTTATTGATGGGAGGTCAAGCCTTGGGATACTGGTCTTGAGGTGGTGAGACTATTGGAGAGAATCCTCACAATTCTCAACAATGTCTGATGAGAGCCATCACCGTCATTTAGCTTTAATTGGACAAATAACATTTAATGTAAGAAACTTTTCTCGTTTCTTCTTGTAGTTTTGTTTTATGACCATTGTTCCTAACATTTATTTTTTATAGACTTTCATGATATACATCCTTTTCGAGAGGTGCTGGATGATCAAGATAAACCACGTACGGGAGGTCATTGTTAAAAATGGGCTAATCAGACTACCTTTGAGCAACTAAAAGAAGAGAAGGCTGTCGTGGAGGTCGAACTGATGAGCATCAAAGTGACTTATTCATCAGTGAAGGAAAAAATACAAGGTGGTGTTCTTCTGTTGGGCTTCAATGATAAACTGCTTGAGACCACTTATAACCAAGTTGATACCTTGAAATGGAAGATCCTTGAGGTGAATACCACCCAAGATAGTCTGAGGGTTGAGCTTTTCGTTGCCAGGGAAGAAGCTCAGAGTTCTCAATTATGATTTTTTATTGGTAAAAACAAAAAAGAAATGTTGGTGGAAATCTTAGTTAAAAATCAATAACGGTACGGTAAAATGGTAATAAATCATAAGTGAACCTAAGGGCAAAAATGAAAAATAAATATATTTTGAAATAAGAGGATGGTCCTAAAGATTTAGTCGAATAATTAATATGACACATAGAATGATGAAACAAGAGATTTAGATTTTTAAAATCACCTCCCGACTAGTTTTATGCTATCAAGTATAATTTTCAATCCGACTGTTGGATCGGATTAAAATTTTATGACAAGTCTTATAACACATTGATATACAATAGGTTGAAATCTCAAGACAATTTGAGCTCGAAAATGCCATGTGAAAATATTGACAATCAAGCAAAAATTTTAAAGGGAGCTCATTAAAGGTAAAATAGTCATTTGAGCTAAAAAGTTGGAAAAATCAGCCTTTTCTTCTTCCATTAAAAATTGGCAAAACTAGAAATATATAAGGAAAGGAGAGAAAATAATTGTGAGAGTTAAACACTAAAAATCCTTGACAAAAAAAGTAAAAAATTAGATAGGATTTATGAGTTAGGAAGTGTGAAATAGTTCCCATTCATCAAGCAAGGATTTAAGAGAAAAACAAGCGAGGAATAGTGGAAAATTAGGATTGTAATTCATGACAAAAGAAGAGAAGATTTGAAGGTGTGGAAAAAATCTAACATGTTAGCTTTTGAAGTCCATTTTATTATTGAGTAAAAGGTTCTATGCTTATTTAAATAATTTTGAATGAAGAGGAATGAATTTAATGCATAATTCTAGGTTTGTAGGAGAAACTTTAGGGAAGTGTGAAATTGTTGTTGTTTGAAGTAATTGTGAAGAAATAAGTTATAGACGATGTAAAATAATGAATGAATGATTGAAAATAAAATTGGGTGCCAACCATCTTGAGATAAAAAAAAAAAAGAAACATAGAAATTTAATAGATGTTTGTGTAATTATGTGTAATTAATATATGTTGATGTATTTATAGTGGGTTGGAATGAAATTAATACATTTATTTAGTTGTGATTAAATATTTAATGGACTTGGAATTATAAGAGGATAAGAATTGGTGAAAGATATGACTAAATTTATGAGTTTATTTGAGGGCATTTATGCATAATAATAATTTGGAATTTTTTATGCAATTGATTTGAACTTAAAATCTATATGGAAAATAAAATTGACTTTTATTGGGAAAGAATGACAAATGATATATTGTTAGCAGGGACCATTTCACATGCTTTGATATCAAGTAGGTGTTTAACATTTTAGAAACAAAGATTTTATCTAAGCAATAATCGTAATTTTTTTTAATTTTATCTTGATTTTTAATCGATAAATATTAAATTATTTGAGAAATTAATTCCTTAGTTAATACGATTAGTGTCCTGGTTAATAAACAAATAAAAAAATTAATTAATTTAGTAATGAAATAAATATCTGGTTTTGGCTAATAATGACATTGGTATGCTCTCAAAAATGTATTAATGGCATTGATTTGCAAGGATAAAGGTAAATTAATAAATTGGTTGTTTGATATATATATATATATATATATATATATATATATATATATATATATATTTGAATATAATTTTGATTATATTTGGTATTAAATAAAATTTCAGGTAACTCGTAACACCGCAATACCGCACTGAGTAATAGATTTATGTATTTATATCTTTTTATTTAATCAAATAATGTATATTTTGTTTTGTAATATAATTTTGTATCAAAAAATGTATATACATATCTAAATTAATTATGGATGATGTACTAAAGTAATTGTTTGTAAAGCATATCTATAATTTTGTTGTACTCTTTTTTTTTTACCTTTATTTTTAAGAATTAATGTGTGTCTTGTCTTATGTTGTAACTAATTTAGTTGTTCCATTATTTGTAATACTTATAGATTTATGATTTGGTTAAAGAAGTTCTGGATGGTGGGATAAATGCTAGAATTGTTGTTTTGCAGGTTGTGAAAGTTATCTGGTTGATAACTTGGTAGTAAAAATGTAGAGGTAACGTTACCGGAATATACAAAAAAAATCTTGGACTTTCATTGATAATTATGTATACATGGAATGTTGTGTAAATAAATTGGGGTCATTACAAATATTTTTTTTTAAATCATGCAATTTAAAAATTATTTGACATTAATTTCTCATTCATCTACAATTTATTCAAGTCATATTAATATTTCAAGTTATAAAATTTATATTGAAGATTAAATACTAACAAAATTTTAACCTAAAGTTAATAGATTTCATTTTTAATTTAATCTTAAATATACCTATTAATCATCATTTTAAATAAAATTCCAACATAGAACCAAGCCCGCAACTATAATTAGACCGAAGCCTAAAAATATTTTAAATCATGTTAACTAAGAATTATTTAGTATAAATTTTTTATTTATTTATAATTTTTTTAAATTATATTAATATTCCAAGTTAAAAAAAGAACTTAGGTCGATTAAAATCCAACAAAATTTTAACAAAAAATAAAAAAAGTAAGTCCTCACTTTTAATTTCACTTCAGATATATCTATTAACCATCATGTTATAACAATTCTTGATGATCCTTCTGGGTCCGATTCATCTGGATATGGGAAGATGGGAATGTACCTCCTGGGCCTCCATCTGCCAAGAGCAGGCGGTGTTATATGACCCGAAGCAAAGGCTTGCTCCCTCTTGCTTTGCCCAATACTGGAATAGGTGAATCTGCTCGTAAGAGACCAGGTAAATCTCGTCTGAAGACAGCTGGCCAACCACCTGGCCATTCACCTGATTGTTGTAGATGATTTGCCAGTCTGTCTCTACGCAGCTGGTACTTCTGTTGTTGCTCGTAGCATACTTTTTGTTGTTGGTTGTGTTGTCTTTCTGGTTCTGTAAGTGGTCCTAGTGGATCCAATTTGTTGTGGTCCTGTTGGTTATTGGTTTCTGGTTGTTGACTTTGTGGATTTATGTGTTTGGGGTTGTCGTTGGTGGTGCTATGATGCTCTTGGGCAGTTTTGCTTGTGCATTGGCATGAGGTTGTGTGGCGATCTGTTGGAGGTTTTGCTTGTCCTATTGGCTGAAGATTGTTTTGATCTTGTTGTAGTTTGATGGTGGTGGTCGCGGCGCTCGCGTTTGGGATTGCCTGATTTATAGCTGCTGTGCTTGTGCAGCTTTTGTGGCTTTGATTTTTTTTTTTTGTTTTGTTCAGCAAGCTAGTCTTGCTTTTATTGCTGTCAAGGGAGCCTGTTCTCTTTTTTCAAGGGAGTCTGTTTCTTCTGCTTGAATATATCTATATATTTAACTGTAGGTTCTCCAGCTTTGTTTTATTAATTTATAAATTTCTTATATTAATATAAAAAAATTCCAACATAGATCCAAACAAAAAAAATTTTAATTAATTTTTTTATTCATATATGATTTATTTAAATTATATTAATATTTCAAGTTTAAAAACTTTGGTTAAACTCCAACAAGTTTTCAACCCAAAAGATAAATATACCAATTAACCATAAGTTTAAACAAAATTCGTAAAGATACAACCATAAGGAAAACATTGATTAGTGGATATACAGCATAAAGGAGATTCTTGGTAATTTAAAATAGCATTTTGAATTTATCAAGCAAAGAGGTTTTAAAGGTAAATCTTTTAATGCATTGAAGCCATATTTAAAGGTTTGAAATTGAATCAAGTCATGTTTCTATACTGCATTTGAACTCTTAGTTGTGGATTTTGTATGATCCACAGTATGTGGTGATGGACAAGAAATTTCTGTGTAACTGAACTACAATGACTAAATTTGTTTGTGCAACTAAACTCTTTGGGAATATTGAACCCCAATCTAAGTGTACAACATTAAAGAACGTTTGAAATTCTTTTAGACATCCGAGTGCCTTTGAAACATCATACCGGAACAAAGAACATGAAGATGTCTTGGATAATGCATTTTATGAGCTTCGTGGACCTTTGAAACACAGCAAGACTTGCTTCATTGTGGCATTTGTTGTTGATGCAGCTCAAGGTCGTCGTCAAAATAGAGCCTTCATATTGTGCCCAACGATTCAGGTCTGCTTTACAAAGTCGCCTCTATGATATTTTACTCAACACCTTAGTTTATGAAACTTGCAAATTGGGTGAGATATTGGGGTATGATTAGTCGAATTAAGATTTTGTGGCTTATTGAACTTTGTAGGATTTGCAGCCTTAAACTCAGCTAGCGTCGAGAAAATTCAAGACAGCACAAGCTCTACGCAGTGGTATTTCTTCCTGGTATGCAGTTCCCTGGGATGAATTCTTATGTTGATTTTTTTGGTTTGTCAATCTCACTTTTCAAAAGGTTTTTCTTCCTGATAAGATCAGGAGACATGTATTTATATTAAGAATCCTGCTATGAGTTACATATGTTGTTCATCAGGTTCTGAGTACATAATAACCCCACCCCCCCCATATGTTATTAATGATTTTTTCTAGAGCATACAAGACACTAAGTAATTTGTTCTTTTTTATTAGAATTTTAAAATTCAACAAAGCTAAGATATTAATATTATCAAA
>Ga0325404_1006513_pt1 | contig 12238 bp, 12 predicted proteins | sample PopdelMetagenome_18_FD_205664 | JGI IMG/M metagenome (GOLD analysis project Ga0325404, IMG submission 205664) | Populus deltoides microbial communities from Bellville, Georgia, United States - Xylem-Control-R1 | ecosystem: Host-associated > Plants > Phyllosphere > Stem > Wood/Secondary xylem... | reverse complement strand
GCTCTCATAAAGTACGTATAAATCTGTTCTCAGCGTATAATTAATTAATAGCACCTTAATTATGCCTTCAGTTATTTAATTTGATTTTCCTCTTGTTTTTGTAGGTTTGCTGAACGACTTTCACACGAGAAACAGCTTCGTTTAGTCAGGTCACCACAAGGAAATGATGCTAATCCGAAATGAAGTCGATTGTTACTCTTAAATTAATTTCTTTTTTTAATTATTGAATTTAATTACGAGATTAAATACGCTTTTCAGAATCAATTTTATTATTTCATTTAATTGGATTCGAATAAATTTGGAGAGAGGAATAAAAAAAATGAGTTTCGAGTAAATAATTCTCCATTGTTTACATCTTACAAGTCTTGGAATAACGATACCACACGGTATATACTTGGCCAATGTAATTAATTCATTAACACGTTGAATATAAATCACGGAATTCTTTTCTACGCATTAAAAAAGGTGTTCGAAGAATTATAGAACTCATAAAATCAATTTCTATATTAAAAGAAAAACACTATTCTACCGATAAAAAAAAAACTAAATAAAAATTGAAAAAATAAATAGCATTTCGATTTGAATTGGATTTTATTTTTGAATACTCTATCAATTAAAAATTAAATCAAATTTATCCAAACTGAAACTAAATATTCTAATGATCATATATGATAATTAGTTCATCCACGTTCAAAGTATTTAAAATTATAAAAACAAATAGAGGAATAAAATCCAATCCATCCAATTTGGATGGTAAGATGAACCCTTTAGGTTTTTTTGCTTTATTTTAGAAATAATAATGATTAAATTTTTTTTAAAATCAAAATTTCTAAAAAAAAAGGTGTTTTTGTTATCTCCTACTACTACTATTATTATTATTATTATTAAGTTGGGATATGAAAAAAAATCATTTAAAAAAACTACTATAATTTATAGAATCAAAGTATTTCATGTATCATTTTTAGAACCGGCCAGGTACAACACAATTATTCAAATAAAAAAATCATGAAATACAAGTATTTTATGTATGATTTTTAGTTGATTTATTATACAGATTTATTTGACAGGATATTCAATTTATTAAATTTTGTAAATATAAGTATTTAAATAAAAAATTACAGTTATTTAAAATACCATTACCCCTAATCGTCTAGAGAATCTAACACGACCTAATGCGGAGATTAAAGAAGGGCCAAACCCTAGCGCACCACGAGACCAGCACGACCTCTGGGCCCGAATGGACGATTGGAAGGAACCTCACATCGTGATTGCTTCTGGGGTCCACTAACACTGATTACCACCGCTTATGATATTGACTTGTAACAGTAAGACCACTTGGGATAAAAGGTCTTAACGTCATCGTATTTGGGCATCACGTGCTGTATGGGGAGGTTCATGCTTCGTGGATTACGTTGCTTCTATTTTTTAGATCGCCGACAGCATGGAATTGTGTTGATTCAGATGCCAATAAGGCCTTTCAGGTTGCTTGCCACTGGTCGCTTATCTACTTATCGCCGTTATCATGCCACCGCTTCTATTCTTGCATTTCATTAATTTCATATTTCTTTATACAATTAAGTATAATATAAAATAATATCTTTTTAATTTAAGTTGAACTCTTTTATGATAGTTCTTAATTTAAATAATATAAAAGTAATATTTTTATAGTAAATTACTATAAACACAAAAGGTCAAGGTGAATATTGTAAATTTTTCTTTATCTGCTCAGTAGGTAACAAACTGATATTGTAGCAAGAAAGTATCGAGCACCTCTGCAAACATTCATCCTACTCGAATAAATATTGGACAAACTAAGGTAATTAACTCATACTAGAGCAGATTTAGAATAGAGTTTGGCAGACTCACGCTCTGGAGCACAACTTTATTCAGACAGCATACTGCAAAACAATCTATTCCAATTGATAAAGTTTTTCTTCAACTACTATAATCCTAAACAAATGATAAATTAAATCCCTATAAAGCTACCCCAAGTCATCAAAATTCAGTTCCACTCCACAAATTGTAGAGATTTATAAGAATTTTACAGAACCGATGGAATTGAAGAGAAATGAAACGAATTTCCCCTTCTAGCATGATTAATACTGATTACCAGAGCTACATCATGCTCTTTCGGGGTACAATTCACTCAGCTTACTTGCTGTTGGTGGTTCCCATACACAGGGTAAGCCCCATATGCCGCAGCATACGTGCTTGGATCATGAGGTAGTGGCAGAGCATATCCATAACCATCATAAACCTGCCCTCCATAGTATGCCCCATTCCAGGGACTGCTGAAATCTGCTCTATGCTGCCAAATCCCAACAACACCAACACAATAAACAAGCTTGAATACCAAAAACAAAAGGGAAAGAAAAAAAAGAGAGCTTGAAACAGAATATGAACTCATTAAACAGATGATTTCTAACATTAGTTGCTTTGGACATATAGTATAGAATATGACTTCAGAGAAAGTTGTAAAGATTCTCAGTTTTGGTAAGACTACAATTTCAATAGCTATCAACACTTTCTTACAAAATATGTCAAAACATCCTTCAGATGTAAATAAACAGCTATCCTACCAAACTTAAAAATAAAAACAGTTCTGAGCAAGCTAATTACACTTGAACTCTATACTGCGGACTCTTTTTTTTTTTCCAAAAAGAGTTCGTATTTATTCTAAACACATCCTATCCGGTAAGGTAATGAAAGAAAGATATGAAGTAAGGTGGCTGTGGATAGAAAGCTAGGGAGAATCAATACCTGCTTATTTCCTGGATTGCGACCCCAAGAAAGACGCACAGTTTGCTTGCCAATTACTGTTCCATTCAACTTCTGCAATGCTTCTTCCGCATTATTCCTGACAATTGAAGTTAGATAGAGAATCATGTAGTAACTCGGTAATGAAGGAATAACCAACCAATACATTATTATTCACATATTTTCAAGGCAAAGCAGAGTTACAGCCACAAAGTTTTACCTGTTGGCAAATTGTACAAACCCACATCCTTTACTGACTGGTATTTTAACGGACACTATCTCACCATACTGAGAGAAAGGCTGCTTGAGATCTTCATCAGTGACATTAGGGTCAAGCCCTCCAACAAATATCTACACAGAAACATAGTCTATTCAAAGAAAAAACATGGGCATCCTAAAGATTAAAACTGCACAAAGAAGCTTGAAATCTCACTGTTGCATTGCTGGAATCGCCATCCGATTGGAAGCCTTGGGAAGAAGCACCATTTGATCCATATCCGCCTAAAAATAAGACAAGAAGAGTTCAATATGACAAAGATTCAAAGAAAGAACTTGTATGATAAAGATTCAAAGAAAGAACAATAATCTAATACCTTGTTGCTGATATCCAGAGGACTTCCTGGGGGTTGCAGCACCAATACGCATAGGCCTGCTCGAACAATATACACCATTCATTTCAGTCATTGCCTGTGTTCTTTCAGTATCATCTCCAAACCTCACAAAACCATAACCTTTTGAACGACCAGTATTGGCATCAAATACAACTTTTGCAGATTTAACAGACTGATATTTGCTCGCAAAAGTTTCTTGCAATAAACTATCAGTAACATCTGCAGCTAAGTCTCCTACAAAAATAGAAAGATCAGGAGTATTATCTGATCGCTTGTCACCCGTGCTAAATGTTGCCCAATTGAGGCGGAAAGGCTGTTCTGTGTTAGGCATAAGAATGCCACCATAGTTCTGTAGAACTTTCTCAGCTGTGGCATGTGTAAAAAATTCCACAAACCCATAGCCCTCGGACAAACCTGTCTGCTTACTGCGAATAACCTTGATAGAAGCAATCTGTCAATATACAACACTGGTTGTCAGACACGAAAGAGCACAGTCACCAAACTGCAAAAACAATTTCTTTCATTAAAATTATAAAGAACAGTCATTCCTTTGCCTACCAGCACAGTAATGCATTGCATTATATTAACAAGTACAATAAGAATATCCACGTTAAAAGCACTAGCTCTTTGTATAAGCTAAGTGCATGTTATCAAATATAAGTAGCAAAGTTTATGCCTTTAATAGTTATCTTACAAATACGTTATTTCGACACAACAAATTCTATCATCATCAATATTCTGTTCATTGATCCACGTTTCAGTGATTCTTATTTGTTAGTGTTAGAATATCATTTTCAAACAAGTTCTTAAGGTACAAAACACCACCAACGCTTTACAAGCCATTCCCTACATGATCTTCAAACTTTCAGGTATATTTAATACAACGATTTTTTCTTTGTAATCCTCGAAAAAATTGAAATTAATGAAAACAATCATCTAACATGCGCATTTAAAAAAAAATGAATTTTGCTATATATGTAGGGAAAATACAAAAATATTTCATATCCATACCTCGCCAGTAGAAGCAAAGCAGGTATGTAAATAATTTTCATCCATCCAGTGATGCAAGTCACCAATCCATATAGTTTTATTATCTCCACTGGATCCTTCTCTTTGCTGCTGCTGCTGCTGCTGTACATGCGGGAGATGGTGGTGATGCTGGTACTGGTGGTACGCAGGAGCAGCCATATAGTGTTGTGGAGGCGGCAGTCCATAATGTTGAGGCGGCATGTGCTGCATTACCATAGCCGCGGCCGGGTACTGCATAGGCATCCACTGTTGTTGTTGCGGTGGAGGCGGCGGTTGTTGTCCTTGCTGCTGCTGCCGTTTATTCTGCTCTTGTTGTGGCTGTGAGTCGGAACCGCTGGATTGCATCTTTCTATTGGATAAAAATGGCGTAAGGATAGATCTAATATTTATTTTTCTCTCTTTATAAATTAAATTGTAGAAAAAGAAATAGGTTTATATGAGCTGAAAGGGAACGAATCTGAAGTTTTAGAGAGAGACGGTAGGGTCTGAGAGAAGAGAGGATTTGTGAGTGTCAACTTCCTTTTCTTTTCTTTTATCAGGATGGAGTTGGAAACGCGGTTATGTTTAAGGCCGTCGGATTGAGGGGTGGCTTCTGATCACAGCCGTTGATTCTGATAAAACCAGGGGATATGCATGTGATACTGTTTTGGTTTTTGGCTGCCCCCATGGATCCGCCGCCAGCTGCCTTTGCTTTGCTTTTTTGGGTACTGTAGGGATATTTTCAGTTGTTTTTATATTCGTTTTGGATTTATTTTGGGTGTTTTTGGAGTGTAGTGTTTTTTTGAATTTTTTTATTTTGAATTGTTTTTTTTTAATTATTTTACTAAAAATAAAATTTAAAAAATAAAAAATATAATATTTTAATATAGCATTTTTAACAGCAGATGTAAATACATTTTATTGTCTTTTTATATTTTTTATATATTATAAATTTTGTGAGTCACCGACTGCCATTCGGAAAAATATTCCTTATTGCTGCAAACCAGGATTTATAGGACAATGAAGTGAAAACGAAACGCCGACGTTTTTCATGATTGGGAAAAGAAGTGGTTTTCCGTCGTTTCCCAAATCTAAAGTAAAATTAGTGTGAAAATAATTTAGGTATATTAGAGTGTATAATTAAAGGGAAAAAAATCACACATACAAAAGAAGAAGAAGACAGGTTTATGTAAATACTAATTTCCTTGCCATGTAAATGGTTTATAAAATCATTACATAAAATTAATTACCGCAACAATGCTGGTAAGAACTTTTTGCCTAAGTTTTCTACCCGTAAAGTCCTACTTTTAATAGAATTAATGGCAACTTCATGAAAAAGCCAATGATTTGAGATTGGCAATGATGCCTGAACTATTAAAGTATGTTTGTCTAAGATGCTACTTCCGTCGTCGTTTTACATGTTTTTAATCTAAACAGCAGAAATAGAAGATAGAAGAAAAAAAATATATAACGAAAATATTGATAGTGACATCGTTTCAAATTTAGAATTCTTTAAAACCATTAATTAGAGAGGCGAAAAGGGAAAAAATTACTAAAGACTTTCTTTTCAATACAAAACTAGATTTGTTGTTACAGGTCAAATAAAAAAAAATAAAAAGATTTAAGTTTCGAGTTATTAATTTAATTAATAATTTAAAAAATATAACAACAATAAATAATTTGACAAAAAAATCAGCTTAAAAAAAATCAAGTAAATTTAGTTGAATCTTCTAGACTTTAACTTGTTAAATCATGAATCCGGATTCAATGAGAATTATGAAATCATCTAAGAATATTAAAAAAAAAAAACTTGAAAAAAAGAGAGTAAAAAACCTCTCCTCTCCTGCTACTATTAGACGATGATGAGGTTTATTCTTTGCTTAGTGGGCTGCAAGGCTGTAACTAAGCAATACACTCCGCCCAAATTATCTAAGGATAATGGGCTACTGCTTTTTTCTTTCAACTGTTACCGGCCACTAATTAATTCCAACGATAGCTGTCTCTACATGTGGCATATCCGACCACATTCATCCCACTCCTTTAGCCCTACAGTAACACGCCACTACTACTTTAGACGTATTATCCAATACATTCCATGGAAAATCAGAGGTATGTGAAGAGCATAAATAACAAGTTTGTTCTCCATTTCTCAATTTATTTCTCTTCTTCCTCTCAACGGTATTTTTATATACAGACGCATGAATGGTTTATTAACAGATAAAATCTATGAATGAGGTAGAAATGTACGATATACAAGACTAGTGTACAATTTAAAAATATATATATATATATAATGGGACCAAAAACCTAGAACTTTCTTGTGATGATGGTTAGAGAACAAATTGAACATCTGTATGCTGCATCCTATCAGGTCCCAAAGCTTCATCTCTACAAAAGGTTGGAATCGGTCTCTCTTCAAAGTCAAATTTTGTATCCCGCAGCTTCCTTGAAATCTAATCATCGCTAATATCAAGTCTCAGTGTTCAAAGTTCGGTGTGGCTATTGACAACAATTTCACGGTGAACATCTCTTCATCTTCATGAGTAACGGGTCTTCCGCTTCTGTAAGAATTTTAATGTCTCGGTATTCGAAGGATCAGTGCGGCACACTGGCTTGCATGAATTTATGTGATCTGTCGACTCTAGAACCTGTTTCAGTGTTCTTGATAAAAGAGTCAATCGCAAAATTCTACAGAAGTCTAACACGTATAGCATTGTGACAGCATGTTTTGGCCTCTGAAAAAGGCTAGAGCTAGGAAACTTCAGGGAAAAAAGAAGCATTTGAGCCTCCAAGTACGTAGTCATAAAATATGCAATGGTTTGGTAAAACCAACCCCAACCCTTCCAGAAGTCATAGAATCCAATAAACTCATCCACCATCTTAAAAGGTATAAAGTAGAAGTGAAAGAAAAGTTTCCAGATCACACTTACAATAAGTTCACCAAATCCAGGGTAAGCTGATTCGATTGGCACAATTTCCATCCTCCAGGCCCATCCTCCATATCCCTCAACAATTGGAGTTACCTTGGTCTGCAAAGCAGTGCCCAGCATCCATCAGGCTCTCCATTCATCCGAACACAAGGAGAGGACGAGTATCAAACAAGAAAGAGAAAGTTCGAATTTATTACCTCACAAAAACTGAGGACTTCAACCATAAAGCTTACCTATGAGTCACAAATACAACAGGATGATTTCCAATGCCGGCATCCACAAGCTGCTCTAACTGCTTGGAGCTGACTTCCTGCGAGTTTTAATCAGAAATCTTATAACAAAGTGGAATACTAAAAGCCCGAAGGAAATGATGTTCACAGCAAACAAGATGTCACTAACATAGCATGATTAGAAACCACGAGTACATTCACAACAAAATGACAATTTTTCACTGATGGTATTATATGATCATCCAAGTTATGATTAAAAATATTAGACCCAGTTTTATAAATTGGATTGTCCATCTAATTTGGGAAATTCAAATGTATATGAGCAATGCGAGCATTAACCTTGACATGCGTGTAAATCCTCAATCTTATGTCTTGGACCATTAAACTTGACAAATCTACAAATGTTAGTATATAAAATGACTAAACTGCAAAAACTTAAAAGAGTTCCTGAAATTCAAAGTTTGACCTGCATATTTTTAATCTTTTTAAAGCCATCGATAGATTGATCACCATTATTCACCAAAATAGTTTGATTAATATTTTTGAATTGTTGATAATCAAACTCCTCAAATCACACCCCCGACATAAAGTCATGCACTAATCCTACCACAATATCAACAAATTGGGTACAAACCTGAACAGGCAGGCTAGCTCCGAACCACTGTGTAAGACTCGTCTGCATTGACATTCAAACAAGAGTTAGACATTGATGAGGCTTGTGATAGAGGAAAAACCCAGTTGAGAGGCTTAAAAAGATGGAATACCATTCTTTTGAATCAGGCACTTTTTTATAGAAGTATCGAAATTAACACAAACCTTGTATTTGAGGGTAAAAAGACGAGCTCGACTGAAGTCTGCTGAGAGCCATTGACCTGGCCAAAATGTTCCTAACTTCCCTGCTTCCTCATCAATCTTCTCAACCAAGCCAGACTTAGTTGAGTGTTTGTCCTCAGCTATGCGCCACGTCTTGTAAGGCCCACCACGCAAACCATGTACAAAGACAACATCTATCTCTGGAACTTCTGAATTAGAGTCCTTGGGAAATTCCTTGCAACCGGATGACCTGGTACAATCATCTAAATCACTATTTCCAATTGAAATGCTGTTGACAGAATCCTCAGTTGAAGAAAATTTATTTTTTTTAATCATCATAACATCTATTTTTTTCACAATGCTTCCAGTGTGGCAAATCTGGATTAACCAAAAAGATCATGTCACCATAACGAGCACAATCACCTTTTCTATTTCGAGCTTCAGTCTCACTACCATCACTATTACCAGTACAATGGTTGCACAGCACATTTGAGAGAGTTGCCCTAGCATAACTCTGTGTTTTAAGGTCACGACAACCTGCGATCCTCCCATGAGCACAATCCTCTAGCCATTTACACCAGGCTTTATCTGCTAGAATAACCTTTTGGAATCAGTGAAAGAGTAGTCAATAGCCTAGCCGCATGCTTTCGAATGTGAGCTGTCGGAGGAACTCGAACACTAGATGGAATATACCATCTGCATTGGACGACTCACCAGCAGTATTAGCACTTTGTTCTTGTGGCTCAGGGACCCTAGAAGCATCATAAGTTTCCATCGCAGCAAGTTTCTCATAATCATCACTCAACAGAAAGCGCCTTAGCAAACATAGCACCCCAAATTCATATATTTTGTCTTGACATAAAGAATCTTCGGAACAGAGCTCTGTCAGTGCTTTGATTTTGATCCCCTTAAGAGTTGCCAAAGCAGAATCTTCCACATTAAATTTAGGTGCAGAGTCTTTCTTCATGTTCTTAAGTGGTCCAATAAAAGGATCCATGGAAAGAAGATATTCCAGAGGGAAACTATCAACAGAATCAATGTCTGTTCCTAGCTGATTCCTTGCTAGATCCACAGCAGCACCTGCCAATTGATTAGCAGTCTGTGTAGCAAAAGCAATGTTGGACTGATCAATTTGAGTCTGCAAAAGTTAATTGAGCTTGATAAATGCCAGTGCACAAATAGGGAAAATAAAATACATTCTAAAAGACACGAGAAAAAAGGTTCAATTAAATCGACGACATCTATTATATGAAATGAGGGGGGCAAAGCATCTCCATACCTTCACTTTGTCCGCTTTAGGCTGAGTTCCTCCTTTACCAAATGACACCTTGCTCGAAACTAAAACTTCATTTAGCAAAATGGCTAGCCAGCCTTGAGAAATTGGAAGGGTAGATGGGCCATGTTCTTCAAAAATGCATGAGAGAATTTTTATAGATGAAGATCGCATAGCAGTGGAAGAAAATTTTGCAAAAACCCAAGATAGCAGAATGCCAGACCACTTCTGACTATCTTCAAGAGTTAAGTGAACATCACTGGTAGAAAGTAACTCTAATGCCTTCGCTAATGCTTCTTGTACCTGCTTGTGATTTGTTGTCCGCTTAGCTGTGTCTCTCATGAGCAGAAGACCTTTCTCCTATCACTATCTTTCTTGCCTCTGGACTTCTTTCAACAGAAAGCAAAAGGGCAGACAAAGCCATCTGAGCCAAAGGGATATCGTCATTTTTGCTTGCCTGTGAAATAGTAGCCAGAAGACTGAAACTCCAATCAGAAACAGAATCATTCAAAGGAAGATTGCGATCCTCCAACAGCAATTGGGCCACCAAGCTCCCATGCCATCTAACAGATCTCTCAGGTGCCATTAAAGCAGTCATGACAGCTTGTCCATCTTGATCCAGTTCTTGGATATGATATCTATTTACCTCAGATGCCAATGCCCATGCTGCAAAGGGTACAGCAACATGCTGACAACGCAGGTCATCCCAGAGTCCAGAAACAACGGCAGAAGACATTTTTTCTTTTGCAAACGAATGGTCATGCTTATGAAGCAAGGCAACTGTTTTAGGAGTGTGGCCAAATGATTCAACATGAACAGCATCAGAATGCTCCAACTCCACAAGTCCACTGGTCCTTGAAAGACCTAAAACTGTTGAACCTTCAAAGATTTTAATTTCAATACCTTCCATTCCTCTCCCACCATCATCATCGTATTCATTTTCACCTGCATTGTCCATCTGTAAACCACCTTCCTCAACAACTTCAATGGCTGCAGCAATGTCCCTCATTTCTGCATTTCCTGATAAGGGTGGCTTAAAAGAAACCTTTTCTAACCTATCGCAGTAGGATGTGACAGTATCCATGATTGCAGCCCCAAGCATGCTTCTACCTTTCAAAGAATCAGAAATATCGAATGAACTACGTCTCAAATGGAATGTATCAATCGTAAAAAATAAAACACTTAAAATGACTACAAAGCCTAAATATCCTTGCACATAACCAAATGAAACAATGAAGTAAAATTGACATAAAAACCAGTCATTAAAATCTTAATTTACCATTCTCCAGACATCATTCATGCACATAAATTAGACGCATATATATAAAAGCACAACTAATCGACCACAGATGGCAAGAAATTGCAAACTTCACTGGATTCAACAATGAACATATTTGAAACTAATCACCATTTAATCAGTCACCAACACCAAACTTCACAGGAAGTAAAAACCTCACATTCTTCTTCGGCTGGCACGAAAATAGAAACCGTAGCAAATAAGGCACAGCACGAGGCCTCCCAAGAAAATCAGCAGACACATTAGGATCCGCAATCAAATACGCTAATGCCCTAGCCGCCTCAGCCTGGGTACCACACCCGTTCCCACTTACCGCAACCGTCTCCAATAACCAATCCACCACCCGCCCCAACCAAAGATGCCCTGCGTGCGGCATTTGCCGCCGCAATATCCGCCAACAAAGACGCCACGCGAAGCTCAAATCCAACCCTCACCTCATGATTGGCAGAAGAAAGCACAGACCTTAGAGATTGCCATAAGACCGACGCGGCAACGCCTGTTTGGCTCACGTGACAAACGATTCTCTTTAAAGATTCATTTGGTTTTGAAATTGTCTTCTCAAATGCAGCGTACAGAGAATTGTGATCATTATTGCTGTTAGGGTTAGGGTTTGTGGATTGTAAATTATTATAAGCGAGGGATCCGAGTACGGCGGAGACGAGAGTGGCAGAGAGAGCGAGTACGGAGCTACGAGGAAGAGAGGAGGCGGTGGTGGTTGTGTTGGTATGGATAAGGTGATTCTGGTGGAGAATAGTTGGTAGGGTAGGCATATATTGGGAATTTTTGCGATTGTTTGGGGGCTCGATGGGGTTTTTAGAGGATGAAGAGGAGGAGGAGAACAAGCGAGGGAGAGGAAGACGAAGGTAGCGTCGATTTCTATGACAGAGACGGAGCATTTTTTTTTTCTGAGACGGAATTAAGGAGATAGAATAAAAAATTTGACAGGGAGTCTTGCGTTGGTCTATTTTTCGATGAAATTGTGGAGACCAAAAGCGTAAGCTTTCTTGTTTTGGCAGGAGTGGATGGCGGGAGACGGCAGTTAGAGGAGCAGGAAAAAATTTCTACGAAGGGGGGATTTTTCAGAGGATATGCGCGCCTTCTTCTGTTGGGTTTGGGTCAAAAAAATATTTTAACCCATGGGAGGATCTTTAACAAATAACATGATGGGCTTTTTTAAATATTACTTGAATGAAGGTTTTTATTTTATTTTATTTTATATATATAATTATAATCTTTCATTGTATTGGGCTGGGATTTGTACCTCTATGCAAGAATACGGACTAATACACAATTTTAAGTCTTTTTTTTTTTAATACCAC
>Ga0325404_1006511_pt1 | contig 12241 bp, 11 predicted proteins | sample PopdelMetagenome_18_FD_205664 | JGI IMG/M metagenome (GOLD analysis project Ga0325404, IMG submission 205664) | Populus deltoides microbial communities from Bellville, Georgia, United States - Xylem-Control-R1 | ecosystem: Host-associated > Plants > Phyllosphere > Stem > Wood/Secondary xylem... | reverse complement strand
ATATATATATATATATATATATATATATATATATATATATATATATATATATATATATATCATGTGACCCATTATATATTTAACTAAATCTGAGATGGTCAGTCTAACCTCCTAGAAGTCTTATTGACATAACAAGTTTATAACACCAATCTCTTTATTGGATCTAAGGTATCTATAACACCCAACAAGGCAACAACTTCAAATAAAAGACTCTTTAGAATCCCATCTAGACTCAATCTTGGATTTCAAAAACAAGACTCTTTAGGATCCCATAAAATTTGGATAGATTTTATAGTGGATAAATTGTCACCATTAACCCTAGTCTCTAAGTAGTCTAAAATTATAAGTGACAAATACATTGACTAATATACTCTTGTATGGACACACCATGGCTCTATAAACAACCTTTAACCTAAGGTAAGGAATCAACCTCTTTATAAGAAAATAACATCTTGTTTCTCTCAAATCTTTATTCTATAAACAAACACAATACAACCTTAAATGCTCATTTCCTCCATCACTAGTACCAACTTAAACATTAAAGGGTCTCTTAGACTTGTTTTGCAAGTGTTTGTTATATTCAAGTTCAGCATTCTCAACTTTTCAATTCATCAACCAACTTTGAAAAGAACATAATCTTTACAAGGCTTTTAATAAAACTCATTGATTATGCACTATATATTTTTTTAATCATCATCATTAATGTAGGTTTTTCAAGAGTGCTTTAATTAGATAACGTAAATCATGATGTGCCTATTATAAATCTAAGGAAAAAAAAATTAGCTTAGAGATATCGAGTAATCAAAGTCTTAATAGTTGCCTATAAATATACGAACAATTAGATAACAAAGCACACACCCACACCAATATGATAAGGTTGTTTAAGTAATTTAATTTTCTTTCTTATATTTTCTATCCATTTATATGGAAGGAGGTCATTGTATAAGAGAGTAAATCTTAAAGCAAGACCATCTAATTATCTCAAAGATAAAAGCTTGAAAATCTTCTTCAAACTTTTCACATGTCGTACTTCTTAAATAATATGGATTCAACTATCATACATCTTCAATTTAATAATGTCAATACTAGCTATTTTTAAGGCATGACTATAACTATGAACACTAAGTCTCCAAAGATAGGTTCATATATAGATCAAACTAATTCCTATGTGAAATCATGTGTCATGTTACTCATGAATTCAGTAAATAAACCTTAACAAGTTCTTTTCTATCATTAAAGACTATTTTTTTTTGTTATATAAAATATGTCCATCATTTGAAGTTCATGCTATACATCCCAAAGGTTTTGACAACTTCAAGGTGTTCTCTACACCCTTTTTATACCATCAATCTTTTTTGAAGTGTTATTTTTTATTATAGTTGTACATTATATAGTATTTTTTTTTCTTGATTCAGACTTCTTTTGTCTTTAACTCCCACTAGAGCCATGCTTGATTGATCTTCCTCATAGCACCGATAACACCTTTGCTTAGTGTGAATTATTAACTCTATATTCCTTGTTCTTAAGCCTATTTTTTTCTTCCACTATAACAACTGCAACATCATTGAAGACTAGATAGTAAGTTGTGAAATAAAAAGTTGTTTAAAATTATAATAAGTTGCTCATATAAATATGTAAACTTTGAAGTAGAAGTTCTGAAAATTTATTTTCCTAGATAGTAAGTGTGAAAATAAGAAGTAGAGAACTTTTGTTGACATGAAAAACACTTAGTTATGATAAACACGAATGAATTAATAAGAAAAGATTGTATTAATTAGTGGGTACTAGCTTGCCTAACAATTAATTTTGGCTGAAAATTTACCCTTGTGACAAGTACTTCTCTCAGTTACAATGTTAGTTTAATCATTTCTCATTAACTGTTATATATAATTTCCAGATAATTTGCTTATAATTTAACCAGATCATTTTTAAATTCAACGGATTAATTAGTTAAATTTCAACCTCTTGTTGAAATTAGTCTCTAAAAAAATTAGGTTGAATTATAATATATTATGTCCAACGATCGTTGGACATAATATATTATAATTCAACCTAATTTTTTTAAAATAAAATAATATTATTTAATATTAAAAAATAATTGACATAACAAATTTCCATGATCTATATATATGTGTGTGTATGACAAAATCAATATCTAGGTATTTTAAATTATAAAATCGACAATAACTGTAATTTAAAATGCAATCCCAGATTACTTATCATGTTGACCTTTTCTTTTCTTTTCTTATTTTATTTTTTCTCGAGAGCAACATTTTAATTAAAGACATGATTGATCTACTTTTCTTCTTCTTCTTCTTCATATCTTTCTTTCTTTCTTTACAACAACAACCGTTGGCTCTTGAAATTGTACTCTAAAGAAAGAAACGTTCAAAGTCCACAGTAATAGTGGCAGGTTATAAAATTAATACTTGTTAGTTGTTACTCATTTAAGCGAGGAATTAACTCAAGATGTACATAAAAAAAATTAAAAAAAAATAAATAAAAACTCTTTTTATTTATAGTTTTAAAATTCAATGGTAGAGTCGACCTAGTATAAAGCCAGGAAGAATCGACCTCCAATTTTTTTAATAAAAAATCAAAAAATGTTATTTAAACTAAACTTCTTTTAAAAGAAATTAATGAGTTGAAAGAAAGCCTATAAGTCTAAAAAACAGCAATTAGGTGCTTCACATTTTATTTTCCTTTTCAATAATCGACCGTTTGTTTTTATATTTTAAAAATGTTTTTAAAAAATTTAATTTTTTTAATAAAAAATCAAAACATGTTATTTAAACTAAATTTCTTTAAAAAAAAATTAATGAATTGAAAGAAAGCCTAGAAGTCTAAAAAAGGCAATGAGGTGCTTCCCATTTGATTTTTCTTTTCAATAATGAATCGTTTGTTTTTATATTTTAAAAGTGTTTTTAAAAAATTTAATTTTTAAAAATCTGAACTTTTGATCAAAATTTATAACATAAAGAAAGATATTTTCTATAGAAAATACTTGTAACTTTTTTTAATTAAAAAAGAGTAATTTAAATCAATTTATAAAATCCGTAAAAAAATAACTTTAATTGTCCATTTTCGAAAGTACAGTGGATCCAAGATGGACCACCGGATGTATCAAAACCAAAACCAATGAAGGACTTTAGCTCAGTCCTTTTATTTATTTTGTTTAAAAATTATTACTATTGAAAATACAATATAATATAATATAATATAAAAAACAAAGCATGATCCTTAAAAAAAAATTAAAAAAACAGCGGTTAAACCCCTCAACTAATAAAAAGAGAAGAGAAGACATCAAACATCAAAAATGGTTGGCCATACAGAAATAGAAGAAGAAGACAGAACAACGACGACTCAGCAACCACTGATCTCTCTCTGTCTTCCTCCTGCGCTCTTTCTCGTGATCCACTTCCTCACTCTTTTCTACCATTTTAAATGGGTCCGTCCCCATCTATCTCTCCTTCCATTCAAAAGCCTTACCAAATTACTATTTTAGTCATTCCTCCTCTCACCCTCTCCTTTTGACCCCTTCCATCTCCCTCATTTCCTTAAAAACTTGTGTTTTTCTTCTTCTTTTTTTTTTTTTGGATTCGGAATAATGAAGTGTTTTCATTTCTCGAACGGGGAAAGAAGGGAAGATGAAGACGCCCCGGTTTCGAAGGTATCCAGAGTATCCTGGGCCAGGTCCTTGAGCTTGGCGTCCAGCAGTCTTGATACAAGGCTGTCCGAGCTTGACTCAGACAGCTACTGCTACTCCTCTAGGGACTTGTCTGACTCGGTTGGGCTCTTCGAGTTACTGAGTCAGAGAAGAGCTAATGATTTGCGAGTCTTCGGTTTCTCCGAACTCAAATCTGCTACTAGGGGGTTCAGTAGAGGTTTGCTTATTGGGGAGGGAGGCTTTGGCTGCGTTTATAGAGGCGTCGTTAAAGTTCCAGCTGATCATGAATCAGGTTCCAAGATGGATGTTGCTATAAAACAGTTGAATCGTCACGGTTTCCAGGCATGCCTTCCTTGTTATAATTGAGTAATTAACAGTGTTTAATTTAGAACCTCTAATAGTTAAATAAAAATGGGGTTTCTTTTTGCTAAATGATTAATGAAATTTGTGTGTTTTTGGATAATTTTCTTCTAGTATTACAGGGGCATAGGGAATGGATTAATGAAGTGAATTTCTTGGGTGTGGTTAAGCATCCAAATCTTGTTAAATTAGTGGGGTATTGTGCTGAAGATGATGAAAGAGGGATTCAAAGGCTTTTGGTTTATGAGCTTATGCATAATAAAAGCTTAGAAGACCATTTATTAGCGAGGGTATTACCCATAACTCTTCCGTGGATGACAAGATTAAAAATTGCCCAAGATGCAGCTCGCGGGTTGGCTTACCTTCATGAAGAAATGGACTTTCAGGTATTATATATATAATGTTGTGTTGCTTTGGTTATAGAATCTTAAACCTTTCAAAGCCTTTTTCTTTTTCTTTTTTCTCTGTTTGCCATGCTCAAATTACTGTCTATCCGTGAATTGAGTTTTTTTTTTTTTTTAATCTGTTGGTGTTTTTAAAAATTTACAATAATGGGAATTCATGCTTTCTATAGATTTTCGTTATTTATGAAGTTTGGATGTGATCCTTGCTAATTGACAATTCTAGAGATTTTCCCTCGAGTTCTGTCAGGTGTCTACCGTGATTTGTAATGTATTGCATTGTTTTCTCAGCTGTTTGTGTGCTTATGGTTTGCCATGCATTGGAACAGCTAATATTCCGAGATTTTAAAACGTCTAATGTTCTACTAGACGAGGACTTCAATGCAAAGCTCTCGGACTTCGGACTGGCTAGACAGGGACCTCCTGAAGGACTCGGTCATGTTTCAACATCAGTAAGTAGTTCCTTCCTCTTCCATGTTCTCTTTTTTTTTAAAAAAAAAAAAAACCTGGTTGAGTATTTAAGATGAATCAGTTCAAACAAGAAAGATAAATAAATAAGAGATTTTCAGATGGAAAGACATTGATTTTATGTAGATTTTGTTGATGAAACTTGATGATATGAGAATAATATCAAGAGCATCCCGGTCTTTCACTGTATTTTCATGCCTGTTCCTGTTTGAAAGGTTTTGATCACACATGGAGAAATACATTAGTGTTATTGTATTGCACCATTGTACCTAGTTAATATCATACAAGTGGAAATTTTGTAATGTTGGTGGTGGTTATATCTTCTAGCAGATTTATACCTGCTCAAGTGCCATTGATACACTAGTTTATAGAATTTGAGTTGATCTCTACAAAAGCAGCATGCCTCTTCTTTTTTTTAACTAATCCTATAATTTTACTGTTAAGCAGAACTAGTTACTCTCTAATTATGCATTATAATTACATTGTTAAAGGTTGTGGGCACAGTGGGTTATGCAGCTCCAGAGTATGTTCGGACTGGCAGGCTTACTGCTAAGAGTGATGTATGGAGCTTTGGGGTGGTTATGTATGAGCTTATAACAGGAAGGCGAGCAGTTGAGAGAAACCTACCTCGGGGTGAGCAAAAGCTCTTGGAATGGGTAAAACCATTTGTATCCGATTCAAAGAAGTTCCACCTTATCGTAGACCCACGACTGGAAGGACAGTGTTGCATCAAATCAGCTCAGAAACTAGCAGCCTTGGCAAACAGATGTCTAGCAAAGCAGCCCAAGTCCCGCCCTAAAATGAGTGAGGCAGTAGAGATATTGGGAAACATAATCAGTGAGACTTCATCTCAAGATGAAGGGATCCCTGAACCTGTCTCTGAAATTGAGGAAGTTAAGGAAGAGGCCACTGGGGGGACGGGGGCCGAGTCTACCAAACCGGGGAACAGTTACCGGAAAAAAGTTTTCTACATAAGAGAAATGGTCAACTTGAGAAATAGATCCACTGGGAAATTAGATTGGAGAAACTGGACGCCACGACTGGTTAGAACTTAGAACTTCGAGATAAGATTTCAGTTTCTACCAGTAAATAGAAATATGCACACATTCTAACTCCCTAGGAGAATGGCAAATGAATGGGGGATAAATAACAAGGTGAATATTTCACATGCAATCCAAACAATAGGAAGGGCAATGATCATCTTTTTATTTTTGCAAGATGGCTGTAATATAGGTTTGTCGTGCCTTCAAAGCTGCGTGGCATGCATGTGATATTGCAAGGCACAAATTCACATCTCCTCTGAAGGATGTAGTTTTGCCCAAAGATGGATGGTGATATCTGATGCACCATGAGGTTTCTATTTTCCATTTCCTTGGCTTTCCTTGTCTTCGCGTGTGAGAACTGATTTGGGATCCTCTGGCAGAGCTACTCTTGCGTATTTTCTAGAGAGGCTCTAAATGTGACTGCACTCTGCAGAATTACTATCTGGCTGATCGGCCGGTTTCATTCCTCCCGCACCATCAAGCCCGCTTCTCCCCGGTCCCCAACCTGGTCCGCTACCATGTATAAAAAAACTTTTTCAAAATTGCGGATATTTTCATTGTCGCATCATGCATGATATTTTCATTTTATCTCCCCAGATAAACACACATTTATATTATTTCCCGATAACTTGATCAAATACATTAGCTTGAACCCACTCCTCCCAACTACATTAGACAACTCCCTGATCTGGTGAGCATGTCTAGTCTGATCGTAGGCATTGACGAAAGACATGCAGCATGGTTTCCTCAATGAGCACATATAGCTGCCAATCATTTAGCTTGCTGTTTATTAGAGAAATAAGTACTTAAACATCAGATTTTCCGCTTCAGGAATGGGCAATTGCACAGTAGCACAAGTAACCTGGAAGGGGGACACAGAGCTGCATTGATCTCACAACATCTTGCATAATATCGGGCGGAATCTAGCCATCTGTTGGTGCGCTTTGTTAGGGTGTCAAGAACATGGGTCCCGTGATCAACATTAAAACAGATTTTCCACAACCTTAAAACTCAGGGCTCCCATGCACTATCTGATATTGCCATGTTGGACTAACTGTTGCACAGCTCAAAAATCAAAAGCTTCATGGACTTTAACCACATAGCAATAGTATCCACGTGTGCCCCCTTGTTTATCCCCCCCAACTTTCCCAGTGGTCCAAGGTGTGGTTGCCAACTTGACATTATTATCTTCAACTTTCCATTCTCTCCTTTTTTTTCTTCATTTCTCCAAGTATATTCTATAATGCTTGCCAAATTTCAGTTTTTTTTTTTTTCCAAATTTTAGCCATACTTTGCACAGCATGAGTGCATTAACTATGTGATTTGGTTATATGGCTACCGAATTCGATAATAATGTTATCATATGATCCGATTGCTATATTACAGAATTAAATAATACGATGGAGTTTTTTTTGTTGCAGAACTAGGGGAAAATCTCGCACTTAATTCTGCAAAAAGCCGGAAAAAAAAAAAGCAACGCTTTCCCTTTTCTGTAAAGGCATTGTACAAGTCACGAGAAATACAACGGTGCATTCACAGCTTTTGTACTGGCACATAATCACAGCTTAGATGAAGTGATCCACCGAACATTAAACATATCTTAGCTTCTCTGTTTTCTTTAAAAAAAAAAAAAAAACCCAAACGACCTACAGCAACACATCTAAAGGTGTTGACAGATCCATATGGAAAGGGAAAAAAGGAATACTAACATTAAATACATCAAGTACAACAAGCCAGGCTGGGATAAGGAAACGGGAGCTAACTATATATGGTCCCAAAGCTCTTGCCTCTCTCAGATTCTCAACTCCGAAGCCGTTTCCAAGCGCTGCAATCTAAAAGACAAGCATCATCGAAAGCACTCCTCTTCCAGGCCGACCTGGAAATTTGTCAGCAGGACTTTGAATACATTAGCCAAAACAAGAAACTATACAATCATTGGATGAATATACGTGAACTGGTGCCAAGGTCCCCACGTGAGTTGCAAAACTGCCAGCACTGTATTAAGAAATGAAAAGATGCAGCTGTAGTCAAGTTCCATGATTATATTTCACGCATAAAGCGGGGATGCAGAGGGCCGAGGATATGCAGCAATACTCCCTCCACCAGTTGCATCATTGGCACTTCGTCTACGTACTCGGGGGTTGTTGCCCACATGGCCATTGGCAGTAGTTTCTTTGGAATCCTGGAGCTGCTCCAATGCTGTCACAACCTCATCCATAGTTGGTCGAAACTTGGTTTCTATGGATAGGCAACGTAGCGCAAGGGTAGAGACCTTATAGGCAACATCCATTGAATACTGACCTTCAAGACGACTATCTAGGATGCGAAAGATCTTGCGTTTGTTTGCTAGATAGGGTTTAGCCCATTCCACAAGATTGTGCTCTCCAGATGGGCGATTTTTATCAACTGCTCTCCTGCCAGATAACATTTCTAGCAAAACAACTCCAAAGCTATAGACATCACTCTTGGCAGTTAGATGCCCTAGTTAGGAAAGAAGAGTGGCCATCAGAAATGAGTAAAAAACAACGGCCTAAATTGACAGAAAAGTATTAGACAGGACAATTATAATAAGCTCTGGGAAAATGCATCTGAATTTGATTAATACCTGTAGCTAGATATTCTGGAGCAGCATAACCATAGGTCCCCATAACCCTGGTAGATACATGACTCTTGTCACCAGTCGGCCCATCTTTGGCCAGCCCAAAATCAGAAAGTTTTGCATTGTACTTCTGAAAAAATAATGCAAAAGAAATTCTTAGAAGCACAGATAGAATGTGAAAAGATTTTCTGAAATCGTCAAATAAAACCATATCATGGAGTACAAAAATCTGCTTCACCCATTGCCCATACCGAATCAAGCAGAATGTTAGAAGTCTTGAAGTCCCTATATATTACTTTCGTTTCAGCACTATGAAGAAATGCAAGCCCCTTCGCAGCACCAAGAGAAACCTTCATTCGGAGGTTCCAAGAAAGTGGTTGGAAATAAGAACCTCCTGGGGCAGCAACAGTTTAAAGGTGTAAATTTCAAATTATTGGTAACATCCATTTTGGCTTAAAAATTTCGAGATAAAACAAGAATAACTCACTTCTAAATAAATGATTTTCCAAACTGCCTCGAGGCATAAATTCATACACCAAGAGTCGGTGTTCATCCTCTAAGCAATAGCCAATCAGCTTCACAAGGTGAGGATTATAGAGCTGCCCCAGATAATTTACTTCCGCCTACAGTAAAAGCACGGGATAAGTGAGCCTCTAAACCCGAAACTAGAATAAACTTGGCTTAATTATGTACCCCAAATAGGAAAGAAAGTCAGTAACAGGAAATAACTTGCTGAAATTTGGAGTTACCAGCATAATGGATTTTATTGATATCCAACTGTACAGTCACAATTTTAATTGTTTCTGACTCCAGAAAATATCCCCGCTTAATACGGAAGTGAAAGGAACGAGAAAATGAACTCACCAGCCACTCCTTGTGACCTTGGAAACCATCTTGGTTAAGCCTTTTCACCGCAATAACCATTCCAGTTCCAGGCTTGGCAGCAGCAAATGTTTGCTCATCAATCCATCCCTTAAAAACTGAACCAAAACCACCTTCTCCTAGGACACTATCAGGACGGAAATTCCTGGTGGCCATCTTGAGATCAGAAAAATTGAAGCTCTTCAGATTAGAGGATTGCAAGATCTCACCCTCACTCCGAGGAGTGGGTGGCACTGAAAAAGATGAGACCTTGCTACTCGTACTGCTCAGATCAGTCCCATATGTGCTAACATTCTTTGAACTCAACCCTGCATCTCAAGTAAAAATATAAACTCTACATAAATTGATTGCCGCCGCCATATCACTAAACAATTTCCAGTGCTACTTTTAGTAAAACAACAAGTGACATTACTTATGTAAGATAAAGCCTTGATTGAGCTGATCATTTTGCCTATACTGAAGTGAACCTGAAAAGCCTTTAAGATTCTATCTCCATTTATTTTCATGTTATTTGCCAGCAACCCAAACAGACCCCGTTGACAAATCGGGAACACAAAACTTGTCCAATTTCACAGAATTAAAGTTCTCAACAAAACTATACGAACCCAAAAATAGTAAAAACCTAGTTATCCAAAAAAATAAAAAATCAATTCCACTTCCAAGCGAACATACCACATTTGGATTCAAAACCCACACTTCATTTTAGCTCAAACCAACTCACCTTTCAGAAAATAATTAATTATATTCAGAACCTGATCAGGTAATGAATGGAAAACCAACAATAACCTAATCAGGTAAAAAAAAGGGGGACACAAAAATATTGAGGGAAATCAAACTTAAAAAAGAAACAGCCATAACCACTGAAGCAAGAAACATATATGCTCGTGCGGTTCAATAGAAAAACAGTAAGAATTAGAGAGAATACCTGTGCTGCATGAGCTCTCAGCTTTAATTTGGGCACTCAAGCAAATCCCCATCAAAATTAAATCAAGAACCCAAGCTAGCTACCCTTTTGAAACTTCTCTGCCTTCCTACAGATCAATCAAATCAAAGACTTGAGCTTTACAAACATTGAAAGGAACGATGTTTCAAAAGTACAGCAAAAGGAGTAGATCTAGGTGTGAAAACAAAACACACAAAAAATACTCCTTTTTTCTAACAAAAGTACCCTTTTTTTGCAAAAAAGAAAGAAAAATCAGAGAAAGAAAAGCACCAATCAAAGAGCAACTTTTGTTTCTAAATAAAAAACTAAACGCAAGCCCATAAACCAGAACATAGAGAACAAAACAGCCCACCTCTTGTTTTCTTAACTCAGCAACTTGTTTTAGTGGAGAAAAGAGGGAGAGGGAGAGGGTGAGTTGACCATGCCGGAGCTAAGCTCTTTAGTGTTTGATTGGTAGGAGGCAATAAGAAATGATAGAGGGATAGAGGGATAGCATTAATGGCGGGCTGGTCCCGCTTTTAAGCACAACGTTATGGTAAGTTTGTCTTGCCATCTTGTTCACGCATTCATGGGGAAAAATAACAGGTTTTGTTATATATAAAAGTTTTGAAAAATCAATAATCCTGTAATTAAATAATTATAGTAAGGTATTTAAAATATTCCATTTCTATTCATTTAAATTTCTAACTATCAAAAAAACTATTATGATCTTTATGTTAGAAAATTAAAAATAAAAATAAACTAGAAAAACTACGGTAAAAAAAACTAAAATAGTATAATAATACAGAATTTAAAAACATAAAATTAACCGGAAAATACTTATTTTTCTCAAAAAATTACTGAAATGCTTTTCATTCTTTTTTCCTATTTATTTATTTCTCTGACTCTACGAGTGGGATACAGTTGAGAGTAAGGTCAGAGAAGATAAGCCTTTAAAGGGAGGCTGCTCCCTACCAATACCATTCAAGGATCAACTCTCAGCCATTGGATTCTGTTTCTCTGACTGAATCCTACAGTCCACAGACAGCTAAGCTTGTGCTGCTTACTGTAGCTGGCTTGGCTTGGCTTTGTATACATGCAGCGGCTTTGGAATTCAGCAGCAGCCTCTCACTGTACCAGTCAGCGGCACTCATGGAATTCACTGGCTACTGGCCTCTTTCTTTCTTTGGATTTTTTTATTTTATTTTATTAGTAATGGAATGGAATCGTACAATATCTAGTCAATATTTAACAAGTACAGGATATCATGGATTAATCAGCATATAATCAAGCAAACAATTAAAATTAATTCTCTGTCAAGTTAAATCTTAATTATTTAACCCCTGTAGTCAATTATTAATGCAACTACTCTCTTTTCTAGATAAACTCTTGCTGTACTAGCAATCATTAGCTATGTTTTTTTTAATTAGTGTTTAATTATTATTTCAAAACCGAGAAGATATAAATAGAAATAATTTGGATAAAAAATAAATCTTTTTTTAAAATTTTATTTTAAAATGGTATAAATTCGCTCTAAAATTAAAACATGTTTTTATATTTATTTATTTATTTATTTTTAGCCAGGGTTTGGCAATAATCACCATGATTCATTTTGCGTTGTGGAGTGCATGTTCTAGAATCTTAATAAAATATATTAGCACATTTATTCATAAATTTTATACGTTTAGGGTTTGTCGGGAAGAAAAGGAAAAGAAAATTTAGAGGTTCTGGTTCATGGAAGAAGGCACGGTGATGGTTCCTTGGTCATGTGCAAGGCAACCGTGACGATATGGGTGAGATGCAAGTTGCGCACCAAAACAAGCGTCCACGGCACAAGTTGGTTTCTTTGCTTCTTTGTTTCATGTCCGCCATGTGATGTTAAAGCTTCACAGTTTTGCA
>Ga0325404_1006509_pt1 | contig 12243 bp, 6 predicted proteins | sample PopdelMetagenome_18_FD_205664 | JGI IMG/M metagenome (GOLD analysis project Ga0325404, IMG submission 205664) | Populus deltoides microbial communities from Bellville, Georgia, United States - Xylem-Control-R1 | ecosystem: Host-associated > Plants > Phyllosphere > Stem > Wood/Secondary xylem... | reverse complement strand
CAATCTCATAAATAGAGCTTATCCCTATCTTTCAGCAACTAGTGAACATGAAGAAGTTTAGGAAAGTTATGGGAAAAAAACAATAAGTATGCGGAAATTCTTTTAATTGACTTTAAAAAAGAAGACGATATATATATTAGAAAATTGTGATTTTCCCGTGTATTTTTCTACGCCATTTTGATTAATATCGATCTGTATTTTTATATCGTAAAGATACAAATCCGGTATTAAAATACTCAGTTTTCAAAAAAAAATTATTTTTGTTATCATGCATACTCCCAAGTCTCTCAAAGCTAAAAAGAAAAATCATATTGTATTTTTATACAACAAAGAAAACTTTAAGAAAAATATATATTATATTTTAGCATGCATTTTGGCTTTAATAACTAGTTTATTAAAGTCATGAGAACTTGGCCAATATTTAAAAAAAAACCAAAAAAATATTTTTTTTTGTTTTAATATGTGGGATTACGAATTTATACAAAAAATGTATTCCTGATATTAAAAAGATAGTTTTTTTTATATATATAGATATTAGAACGGTTAAGTTTTACCTCATAAGATAAGAACCTCCTTACCGAGGAGGACTTTTCTTAAACCATAAACTGACCAACATGATAAGACCTTAGATTTTTTATCATACAATAAAACAATGCAGCTTACCTTAGGTAGGGCGTATTTGGGGTGTTAATACCTTTCCTTTATGCAATCAGTCTCCGTACCAAATTTTTTAGACCAATTACGGTTTGTAGTGACCAAAATACTAGGTGGTGACTCCCATTCCTTTTTTTCACTGATAAAAGACAAGAATTCCTTGTCTCCTCATATTTGTCAGAATAGATAGACATACCACACCTAATGATGATGGTGGTGGGCGATCGTCGTGATGCCGCACACGTGCGACAGAATGGTGACTCCACTAGGGACCTTGTGGACCAAACATTGTTTTGTCTGATTTTTATCTTTGGTTTTGTGCGTGTTATTGTTAAGATGGATTTCCTTTAGTTGTTTGCTCATATGGTTTAAATTTGTACATATTTTTTCATGCATTATATAATTTTTTCATGCCTCGTTCTCTTTTTATGTGAGAGTTTATACCGAAAAACTTTAAGTTAAGTGGGGGACTAACAACTTACCTTACGACTTTTAGTCGAGGTTTAAGTTTGTGTAAACCCCAACTCTTCGCTGAGTGCTTAGACTGGTAATAATTGGTCAATATGCCATCTCATTACTTAGTGAGCCCCCATATTACCTTCAAGAGGGCGATCACTAGGACAACAAGAGATCTTTTTTAGAGCCTGAGTAGTCAACCTACCTTTTGTCTCACATAAAAGAACTAGAACTTGCCTTTAGGGTGTATACTCCCTACTTTTTGTTTTTCATCAAAACAAACCCTTCCCGAAGCATCTTGAACTTAAAACTTGTTGGTGACACATTGGTCGTCACTCAAGAAATTTTCATTGTAGAGTTTGGACAAGAATTAAGATTCTTGTTTCATCATACAAAAGTTACGACCATATATTACCCCTTGAAGGACAAGTTTATCATATAGAACACTCATATTTTTAAACATGCATGCTCGCAGTTTGGAATAAAGGTCCCCCCAATTCTGTTTTCCGCTCCAAAATCAAGAGTTGTCGACATCCACCAGTGTCAAGAAATGATTCGCTCAAGCCTCCAATCAAGAAACATAGCTTGTGGTAGTAGGGTTCACTGCTCTACCATGGACTCAGCTGTTGACCTGTGCCGAGATGCCATCTATGTAGTGCTGACATGCTCATCAATGGAGACTGTGGAGAAATGTAGGCTTTTGTCTAAGGAGTACAACAAGTTGACCTTTTCACAAAGCTACATAGCTAAAGAACCAACATTGTCTCTGGTTTCCTTATCTAAAGCATGATCAGGAACGAATACTAGTTTCCTTCGTTTCAACTAACGGTTTGAATACCCATACACAAATACCCTTTGATTTTCTTCCAGAGCACATGGAGATTGTGTCATCAACAAATCAAGGAATTCTACGTTGTCGCGCACATAATAAATCATGTTATTATGTGGGTGACTTTTCTATCCAATAATGGCAAAAGATCCCGAATCCAAAGACACGATATGATTCAATAGAATCTGGCGTAATGATTGAAAGGTCAAAGCCTTTACGATACAAGATTGTGAGATTCTAGAAAGCCCAAGTTTCGCTCACATAAAGAATTCTATATGTACCACTGCATTAGAGTCGAGTTGCTTGAATCAACAACTTGGAAATGGAAGTTGTTGGATGAAGTGAAGTTGCCTCATGAAGAATCCATTCATCGCATGACAAAAGTATTTGTAAATGGCTCACTTCATTGGCTTACTTGGAAGAAAAATGTCTTTGCATTTGATGTAAAAAGATAGAGTCATTATTTATTCCCACTTCCCTTGCCAGCCTCTAAGGCAATGATAACAAAGATGTCAGACTTACTGAATACAAAAGAAAGCTCGTCATGACCTGCATCGATAGGGAGAGAAATTTCATGGAAATATGGATCATGACAGAAAACAATGGAGAAAAAAATGTTCGATAAACATAGGTTTTTTAATAAGAAAAAACCCCCCACATAAGTCCTTTGGCCTTCTGCAATGTTAATGTTGTGTTGATGGGAGAATATTTTCCTGATGTGATATTCTTCAACTTTAAGACTGGGCACATTGATATGCTGCGATTAGGGAAGGGTTTGCTCCATAGATGCTTCCCATTTCAGCTCACCTTTGCCACCAAGGAAAAAGCACAGTTAGTTCATTGCCCCAAGGCATGATTCTCTAGATGGAATAATCCAAATAAGATGTGAAGAATTGCAAGAAATTCGAAGATGAAGTCAGAAGGTTGGTGAGCAAGACATGGGCAGATTTTGTGAAGAATGATATCAATGATCATATCATCAATAGTCCATCACCAATGAATGATAACAAGACATGGATAACCGATGAAGAAGTTGTTTAGAAATGTCATGTTGTCAATTTGTTGCCCATCATTTTGTTTTGGGATCACATCTCACATTTTAATGGATTATGCTTTATTCTTAGTCTTATTATTGTCTTGAAATAAAGAGATGTTTCGTTCAGATTTTATTTTGGCAAAAGATTTTGATTGAACTCTAACACGCAAAATTAAAAGTGTTTGGATTCCAGAAAAAACTTGATGTTCGTTAAAATGACAAGAGATGACCGAACTAATCTTAAGCTCACACACCACAAAATTGAACCACACGTCGTATAGCTAAGTTTTAGCATTATGCCTAATGACACGTAGTGGATTCACCAGTTACGGATTCACGAATCATGACTCTTTGCAAATCCAAATCATTACAGCAGATGAGGTCAAAATTTATCGGTTTTAACCGACCTTGCTTGAAATAAAAAAAGGCCATCTTTGTTATCCCTTCACTTTCTAAAGATTATATCCCTTGTGGTCCTCATTTAAGCCTGATAGAATATTTCTTTTAAATAAACCCTGACTAGGATCACACCCTATACCGGGGGGCAAATGAAAGATATTTTAAAGACATTGATATAGTTAATGGATAAAAGGGAAGGCTTAGAACGAAAGTCCAATGATGGAAAGAGGGCTAAAAAAACACATAGACTGGGGGCATATAAGAAAAATTTGAGGAAGGTTATGAAAAGAAAAAAAAAATTTTAATTGCCTTCACTTAAAGGCAAGTCAAATATAAAGGAAGGAGAGTGCCAATCAAGGCTAGGAAGAGCAAAATAAATTTCAATCAAGGAAAGGCACAACAAAAGTCAATACCAGAAAAGAAGACTAGGCTATAAACGTGACTTTTGGTATCCATTATAAAGCCTCTAATGTTATCAAATGATTGAGGTTCGTTATTCATCAAGGAAAGGTGGATTTGCATTATGACTTATATTAAGAGAAGTCTAATATTTGAGGTTAACAAGGTTATATGTTGTTTCCTCTACAAAGACAATAATAAAAAAAAATTTGGTGAATAGTTGAAATTGATCCTAGGTCTTTGAAACCCTCAAACACCTTTTGAGCCTGTGAAATTCCTTTCTTTCACAGCCATGAACTATAGCCTGCACTACGTGCTTTTAAAAGTCTTTTTTAATCAAGCAAACAATTTGAACCGATAAATGGCGCTCTCAAAACTTGAAGAGTTTTTCCATAAGAGTCGTGACTTCATGAATTAAGCTATTGGGTTATTATGCATGCTGATAAAATAAGTGCTAAGAAAAGAAACAATCTTTCTTGATAAAGCCTGAGTTTTGACTTGAGCATCTTGTTTTTTAAAATTCACAAAAGGGTCACCTTATCACAGACCATCAAAAGATATACCTAAAATCAGAGTCTAAAAGGGATACAAAGAACCATGAAAAAAAAGGCCATTTTAGTCTTACAACGGGTCAATTTCTATTTTCAAAATACATAACAATCAAATGACTGTATATTTTGAATAACGTGTTTTGGGTCTTGGACCAAAAGGATTGATTTTTCAAAAGATCTTTTCAAAATTGACATCTCTCTGATTTCATTTCAACAATTGGACTTGAATAGACATAATCTTTGAAATGTGAGATTTGATTCCAGAACAAAGAAGATTATCGAACACAGAAGAACATCGATTGAGTATGTGAAATCCTTGATAGAAATGACATTGATGCTCCTCTACACTCCTTGAAAAGTTGAGCAACTGGAGGGCAATATAGTGGACCCGGAGAAGGAAAAACAAGCAGTATTCAGATCAGCTATGAGCCAATGAAAGATGATTAAATGATGAATCAGTTCTCTGAAGACAATAGTGTTCAAAGAAAGATAATCAATGAACGAGCACATTCAGATCATACTGGGGGCAATGTTGTTCAAAGATAGTCTATGATCTAGTGACCCCCGACAACAATCGAGAAAACAAAGATGTACTTGAAAGACATCTTCATATCATCATCTTTTGAAACATGGCTATCGACCGATGTGGGCATACAGTTGCATTTGAATGAATATCAAAAAGATATGCACACCACCAAGACTAACAGTGGACCAAAGATATACCTAAAGGGCATTTGCATATCATCATCATTTGAAACATGGTTATCGATCGATGAGGATACACGAACAAATGTAATTAAATGGTGAAAAGATGCACACCACTAAGAATGATTGTGGAACAATGTTGTACTTGAAGGATAATTTCATATTATCATCATTTGAAACATGGTTATCGATAGATGTTATCACATAACTGCATTGAATGAATGTTGAAAAGGCACCCACCCTGAAGATTGACTATAAGACAATTTGTTTTGAAGCTAAATGCGCACTTCACCGCAAGAGTATGGGTGATAAAAGCAACGTCATTGATGAGGCCGAGACATTTCTTTGCACAATCTGATTAGAAGAGCTGAGAGGAATCAATTGAGAAGAACACTGAGCATACAACCATGAGCTTTTATGCTGCAAGCTATGAGATGCATGTCTAGATGATTGGATAGTTTTCAAGAAGACTGATGATAACATATACTTGAAGAGTATTGTTTCAACTAGGGGCAAGTCCATGACTGATTGGCAATCTAAAATGAGGTTAAACACTAGAAAACTTCTTGATGGGTGTTGGCAAAACACACACAACCAATCAAAGGACAATTCTTTAGAGAATTTAGGAGATGGATGATTTGTTCAACTCCTTCATGATGAATTGAGTAACACCATACTTGGAAGCATGGTCAAGTTTGAGAAGTAATAAGAGCAGTAATCATCATGGACAACCCACGATAGGCACTGCACTTACATCTGAGTGGAAGGCTAGCACACGAATGAGCCAGTACATTGAAAGAATAAAGAAAGCTTTGAATAACAAACAAAGGCACCCTGTGATGATAGAGCATGAAGAGAGGGGGACCTATATTTCAAATTAGGTAAGGATGCATGCATGTCATCTAACGTCGAAGCATTGCATATATTTTTGATTTATTGCAGGAAAACTTATCGTTAGTCCAGCAAGATTGGGGATAAAGAAAGAATCATTGAGTTGATGAACAACAAAGAATCATGGTTTTGACCCTGGAAAGGGACGAAGATGAGATAAACCCTAACATTAGGGAAATCTCAAAGAAATAAGAAGATCAATGAAGAAGAGCCTTCAATTCAAACCTATCATCTTGAAGAAAAAACATATTTTTTGGTTAAAGGTGATTAGCAGAAGGAATCTCAGGTTAACCACCATGAAGATTTTAGCTTTGGTCAAAAAAAATTGCCAGATGGGGTTTCATGTTGACTGAGTTGAACATAGATGGACTTTGAGATTATGGTTAAAGGGGATCGCCAGAAGAGATCTCAGGTTAACCACCACATGAAGATTTTAGCTTTGGTTGAAAGGAGTTGCCAGATGGGATTTCAGGTTGACCGAGCTACATAAGGATTTTGGTTCTGGTTAAAGGGGATTGGTGAAAGGGATCTCAGTTTATCCTAACCACACAGGATTTTTTATTCTGGTTAAAGGGGATCGGCGAAAGGAATCTCAGTTATCCTAACCACAAAGGATTTTGGTTCTGGTTAAAGGGGATAGGCAAAGGGATCTCAGTTTAGTCTAACCGCACATAGACTTTGACTCTAGTTAAAGGGGATCGGCGAAGGGATCTCAGTTTAGCCTAACCGCACACAGACTTTGATTCTGGTTATAGGGAATCAGGGAAATGGATCTCATTTAGCCTAACTACAAAGGATTTTGGTTCTAGTTAAAGGGGATTGGCGAAAGGGATCTTAGTTTAACTTAACTGCACACAGACTTTGGTTCTGGTTAAAGGGGATTGGCGAATGAGATCTCAGTTTAGCCTAACTACAGAGGATTTTGGTTCTGGTTAAAGGGGATTGGCAAAAGGAATCTTAGTTTATCCTAACCACACGTGATTTTGGTTCTGGTTAAAGGAGATCGGCGAAGGGATCTCAGTTTAGCCAACCACACACATGATTTTGGTTCTAGTTAAAGGGGATCGGCAAAGGGATCTTATTTTAGCCCAACCACACACATATTTTGGTTCTGGTTAAAGGGGATCAGCGAAGGGATCTCAGTTTAGCCCACACACATGATTTTGGTTCTGGTTAAAGGGGATTGGGGAAGGGATCTCAATTTAGCTCAACCACACACAGATTTTGGTTTTGATTAAAGGGGATCGGCGAAAGGGATCTCAGTTTATCCTAACTACGAACAGACTTTGATTTTTTTTAAAGGAGATCACTAGATGGGATCTCAGGATGATCGAGCCACCAACGTTATCTTAGTGGTGAAAGAAAGGAGAGAAGAATACTATCGTTTGGAAATTCTAAAAAAAATGAAAGAAAAAAGAAATAAAACAAAGAGAAAAAAAGGAAAAGCTCAAACCGTCATCAGAAAAAGACAGTTTATTTAGGTTCTGGTTAAAAGAAATCGTCAGATGGGATTTCAGGTTAATCCAACCAAAGATAGAGTTTGGAAGATCGCCTGATCGGGATCTCAAAATAGCCAAGTGCATGATTTTGATCATTAGTTTCTGGTTGAAGGGGATTGCTGTAAAGACAGAGTTTCAGATCAACCAAGCCTTAAGAAGATCAGTTTTGTTTATCTTTACAAAACTTACTACGCAAAGTCTTTGCTTTATAAGTATTGTAAAGAAGGGGCATCTGTCGTAAATATTTTTGGGTCCCCGCATAAAAAAAGGGAGAAAAAAATCAAAAAATATATCAAAAAAATAACAGCAGTGAAAAGAGGATGCCAAAGCGCCCAGCAAATGGTCAAAAATTGGTTGAGGAGGTTAAAAATAACAAAGATTAAAATTTGATAGTATATCGTTGACTGATGAGAGCCCTGTTGATGAAGAAAATTTGATTTGAGGAGGAAAAGTACAAAATCCGATGTTGATGGACTTAAATAGATTTTATTAAAGGTTTAATTGAATTTATGGAGAGTTAATTGCAAGAAAAAAACGTTTTTTTAGTCAATTTGAGTTTTAATTGGAAGAAATTAAGGTTTTGTGGTCAAATTATAATTTTGGAGAGTTGATTTGGTCAAATCAGGGGGTTAATTACATTAATATTGAAGTTTGATGGCTAATTAGGACTTGATTGAAGAAATCCAAAACCAAAGACTAAATTGAAAAGCGCGCTAATTGAAGGACTGATTTGAAATCTGACGCTTTTGGCGATAATTTCCATTTAAATGAAACGACGTGTTTTGGGAAAAATGATGTCGTTTCATGCATTTTCCAAAAAACAAAAAACAAAATGGTGCCGTTTTGAGACGGCATTGTTTCTTCTTCTTCTTTCCCTAGACGTGCAGTAGGGGAAGAGAATTTTTTTGTTTTCTTCCTCTTGTTTCTTCCTCTCCCTCTCACGTGCTCTGTTAGAGCCAAAACCAGACGCCACAGCAGAGAAGTCGTGCCCTGTAAGCGACGCCCCCATTGGCCACCTCTTTCGGTGCCGTGACAGAGCAGGAGAATGGTGCACCCCATGCACAGCGATGGGATGGGGCAGGGTCGATCTCGCTCCCCCTGCCCTTATAAATACTGTCCTGAAAGGTAAAAAGAGGAGGAAAGAAAAGGGGGGAGGCCGAAAAAGAGAAACAATAGTTTTTTTTAGAGGAGAAGGAGACCGAAAGAGGGAGCAAGAAGGATTTTTTTTAGAGAGAAAAAAAGGGACCGAGAAAGAGAAACAATAGTGTTTTTTTCAAGAGAAAAAAACGAGTGAAGAGAAAAGGACCCAAAGTAAAAGCTAGAGGGAAGAAAAAAACAGGGGAGATAGGCACAAGGAAGGGAAAATAGGAAGAGCAAACTGATGAGAGGGAGAGAAGACACAGACGTTGGTGTCGTTGTGCCACGAAGAAGAAGCACAACCGCTGTCATCGGGCTTCCTAGTCGCTGCCACCGCCACCTTCAACCACCATTGACGACTACAACCATGCTTTCCCGCTCCAGGTAACTTTCTCCCCTCCCCTATCGATTTTTTATTTGTCACCTTCATTTCCATGCAGAACATGAGCAATTCAGGTTCTGCAGCAAATAAAGTTTAATTAGCTAGTTCTTGTGCTGTGCACGGTAACTAGCTAATTATATTTTGCTAGTTATTGTGCGCAACACAGTAACCAGCCCTTTTGTTCTATCAGGCTGGAACAACAGCCCAGCCCACGCGGCTGGGCTGAGTCCAACCTTGTAACTAGGCCAATACAGGCCCAGCCCACACAATTGGGTCGGGTCCGGCCCAGTTCATTTTTTATGTTGGAACATCAGCCCAGCCCACACGGCTGGGTTTTGTCCAGCCTTGTAATTGGGCCAATACAGGCCTAGTCCAGTTCATTATATATATATATATTGTGATTTTCTCGCGTATTTTTCTATGCCATTTTGATTAATATCGGTCTGTATTTTTATTAAAGTCATGAGAACTTGGCCAATATTTCAAAAAAAAACCAAAAAAAATATTTTGTTTTGTTTTAATATGTGGGATTACAAATTTATATGTAAAACGTATTCCCAATATTAAAAAGATAGTTTTTTTTATAGACATTAGAACGGTTAGGTTTTACCCCATAAAATAAGAACCTCCTTACTGAGGAGGGCTTTTCTTAAACCATAGACGAACCAACATGATAAGACCTTAGATTTTTTATCAGATAATAAAACAATGCAGTTTACCTTAGGTAGGGCGTATTTGGGATGCTAATACCTTCACTTTACACAATCAGTCTCCGTACCTGATCTTTGAGACCAGTTAGGGTTTCTAGTGACTAAAATACTAGGTGGCAACTCCCATTCCTTTTTTTCACTAATAAGAGACAAAAATTCCTTGTCTCTCCATATTTGTCGGAATAGATAGACATACCACACCTAATGATAAGGGTGGTGGTGATCGCCGCGACGCCGCACACGTACGACAATGAAGATGACAAGTATAAAAGGGATAGAAGAATCACAGATGATCAAGGCTGAAGACTTGATTAAATCATCAAAGTCTTCAAATGGGAGAATGTGAAGCTAGCTAGGCAGCAATTGGTTTTGCCAAAGTCAACAATGTGGGGCACCAATTCAATGCCACTTGCAGCACCAATTGGTGCCTTTTGTCTTTTGCAAGACAAAGGCTGGATGCTTGCCTATAAATAGGCAATGCATCCAAACCTTAAGCACACCAAGGTAGAGAGCAAGAAGAGAGAAGGTGAAGAAAGAGTAATCCCACAAAGTTGTGAGGTATTTGTGAAAGAGAATGAAGTGATCTTCGCAACAATGAGCTTTTTTGCAGCCAAGAAAAGGCCTAGTTTTCAACCAACACATATGCATAGCTTTCTTCCCTCCTCCTCATCTTTTTTTTTTAACATTTTTTAACCTTTTTAGAGGCCCATGCAGAGCAAATATTTTGACTTCCATACGAAAAATAATCGAACCATGCGTCAGAAAACTTGAGCCATGTTAAACCAAAGTTCTAGCCTACATAAGTGATATTGTTATTAAAGCGTCCAAAGAATAAATCATTGTCGTATGTGTACGAAGTCATGATGATCATCCTATCAAATTAGATTTAATGATGTAAAAAAAACAAGGGATTCTTCTCATTTTATGGTTTAAAAGTTTAGAATTGCCACCAGTGTTTTGATCATTAGAAAATCTAATTAGCCTATAGATTCTAGATAAAATGATTGGTTGTGTATAAGAAATATAGTATCACCCTAAATACATCCTATCTAAAATAAGTTGCATTACTTATTTGTTTTATTATTACTAAGGCTTTGTTGTATTTTTCTAATCATTAGTTTGTTTATTGGTTAAAGTAGATCCACCTCACTAAGATGGATCATGATTTTATAGATCAAACCTTGTCATTCTAAAGCCAAAATGTATTTTATATTTTTGTTTCACTTAACACTAGGAATACATCTTACATATAAGTTTGTAATTCCTGATATTAAAAATAAACAAAAGGAGAGAGAAGGGGGTCATTTTATTTATTATGGGCTTAATTTGTCTGTTTTAATATTGAAAATACATCTTACTTGTAAGTTCATAAATCCATATATTAAAAATAAACAAATTAGTTTGTTTGGTGTTTTTAAAATTTAGATCAAGTTCTAATGGACTTTATAAACTTGCTATAAAATCCAAGAATATGAAAGCAAAATATTTTTATTTTTGTTGGCAAAATTTAATATGCAAAAACAATTTTTTTTCTTAAAAAAGAACTTGGCCATGATGCAAATTAAAAAAAAAAGTTGTTGAGTTTGTTTTTTGGTATTTTCCTTTTTTTAATTTTTTTTTCCATTTATCTAACACATGCTAAAAAAATTTATGTATCTCTCTCACTCACATAAATCCCTTACACTAATTAACTCACACACCCTACAATTATACACATTTACAATTATTATCACAATTCAACAATAATCATAAACAACACATTAAATAATCCAAAATCCAAAATAGACCTTCTGGAATGTTGGGAATGGATGGGAGCTATTGAGATCCGAACAAGAAGGCTGCTAGAAGAGAACTGGAGGTGCATGAATAGTGGTGGTGCGTGGTCTCTACATGCCACCACTAGCATATGCAACCATACGTCGCTGCCATTAGGAGGAGAAAAACAAACTAGTACATCTGGAACAACTTCTTCTTTTCTTTGATTTTTTTTTTTGAAAAATCTAACATCAACTTGATGAAAAAATAACAATCAAAGATTTTAAAATGAACACGTTACCGCATGGTCTATGATTAGGTGACTTGCCTATGGTCTTTGATTGGTTGGCCTGCCCATGGTATGTGTTTGGTTAGCCTGCCCATTGTGTGAAGAATATATAGGATTTTTCATGACTGATCTATGTTTGGGTGACCTGCATGTTGTCTATGTTTAGGTGACCTGCCTTTGATATGCGATTGGGTGACTTATATTTCACATGGACGCACGACGTTAGGGGGTCGTTAGAGTCACCACTTAGTTATTTAGTTCAGAGTTGCTAAGAAACCTGAGTATACTAATTTTATCATAGATTCGAGAGTAAGGGACTGGTTGTGGCTAGAGAATGTATAACAACCTTAGATCACCCTATATAGGTAAGATGCTTTGTGTGGTTTGATGTAGTTTAGAGGTTTTGATGGTTTTCTAATCAACGGTCTATCTGTGGTTTAGGATTGAGATTTACTCGTATGAATAAATTCAGTGTTTAAGAATTTATTATGAACTCTTGTACCCAAATAAATTCTTAGGAAAAGGTTCCTTGTAATTTGTGTTATACAGTG
>Ga0325404_1006505_pt1 | contig 12246 bp, 11 predicted proteins | sample PopdelMetagenome_18_FD_205664 | JGI IMG/M metagenome (GOLD analysis project Ga0325404, IMG submission 205664) | Populus deltoides microbial communities from Bellville, Georgia, United States - Xylem-Control-R1 | ecosystem: Host-associated > Plants > Phyllosphere > Stem > Wood/Secondary xylem... | reverse complement strand
TGTAATATGCTGCCGTGTTTTCTGCCTCTTCTTATGTCCTGAGACGCTAGTCGGTTACCTTTGAGACCAGCACTCTTGTTTGGTTTCTCCCTTAACCGCTTCCCTTCTCTGGTTGTTAGGCCTTGCATATATGGCTTGTCTTTGAAAGCATGTTCCCCTTGGTTGCCTGTTCCCTTCCTGTATATTTTGTATATGTTTTTCCTGTATATTTTGTACTTGCTGGTCTTCCAGCATGGTTGCTTGATCTTAATACACACTTACATTTTCATCAAAAAAAAAAAAAAACACTGATTCTTCACCTTTATGATACAGCTAAAAGCTCTAGTTGAGAACAAATTCAAAAAATATTGTTCTCAAGGAGTAACATGGTAAGAAAGTTGAGATCCATTCACTCACCTCTCTTTCTCTGGTCGCATTAGCACATGTTGTATGGCATACATGCCACAGTAGACAAATTCAACAAAAATGAGCATATATAGTTCTCTAAATACCAAACAGGTTCTGATTTAGTCATTTCTAAAGTACTGTCCAATCAACCAAATTGCCTTTTAGTCATTTTTAGCGAAGGCCAATGTTGCCATACTTGGTTTTTACTACTCCAAGATAAGAAGGAGGGTTCGATAGAAAAATATTTTACCTTTGCTATAAATTCTAATATAAATAGGAAAAATACAGAACAAAAAATATATTTCTCAAACAATAAAAAAAATACAAAATAGAAAAAATATGACTTATTGTTTGGTCATGAGGTCTCATGAGCCTCGTCACTCGTATAAAAGTCTAATACACCATCATAAGTTGATTGTGGCTAACTTGGATCAAAAAATTGAAAATTATGCTTAAAATTATAGGTTGGAAGTACACAAAAGAATTCCACTTTAGTGTTATCTCTATTACACTCCTACATTGAATTGTTTGTGAGTGTAGTTGCGGTTTTGATTGTTTTTAAAGTACTTTTCATGCTGAAATACATCAAAATAATATATTTTTTTTATTTTTTAAAAATTATTTTTGAGATTAGGGCATCAAAATGATCTAAAACTTACAAAAAAAATTAATTTTTAATAAAAAAATTATATTTTTTAAAAACGCGGTTAAAACGGCGTTTCCAAACACAGCAATAGAGAGAGATATTACATGACCCCGGGGGGGTTTGTATAAATATGTTTGTTTGTGAATGGAAATTAAGTTTGCGAATTCTAATGCATCTGAACTAAATGTATGTTGATCTAGAATCATATATGGATTCATCAGCTTGCTTCATTTGTTTTGCTTCTTCTTGAAGACCTTTAAACTTCCCACGACCAAATGAGGATACTCTCTCCAGACATTCTATATTGGGTCCAAATGGGCTTCGTGGGCCGTGCAACCAACAAGGGCTAATGAAGGGGTATGTGTTATACATACCTTTACGTTTTGGTTTTCCATATGCAGTTCTTGCACTGACATATCTCATGTAAATGCAGGTCAAACACCCAAGCATCGTTGACTTAACACCAGTTCAAAATCCCAAGGTCAGATTCGTATTTAGGTTTTGGGATTTAATTTGTCCCATGCTCTGTGGATTTACAAGATTGACCCAGTAAAAAATTACAAGATTGTATGCTTAGATTATGCTGCCTGAAGCGGTTGCCATATATTGTCATGGCACCAAGAGATTCTTCGAGGTAAGTGTCATTATCACTATGAATTGTCATTGTTTTGGTGATGTATGTCAAACTTCATCAAGTTCAATCACATCCTTATGCGGAACCCATGGCATCTTTAGATTGACAACTCATGGCGGTTATAAGACAGTGCCAGCAATCCTCACGATCCACCTCCAGATGGTGGTCCCATTTACAAAGCCTGTACAGTTGTTTATATGAACCCTAACCTAAAGTTCGATGATCTTAATTGTGCCATTAATCTTGCCAATGCAATTGTTCATACAAGAAGCATCTAGAACTATTGATTTCACTAATGGACTTCAAGATGTAAGAGCGGTTTATAAATTAAACAAGAAAGATAGAAAGAGGGAGGTTGCTGGTGCGTGTATCCAATTCTTTAAGAGCTAGAAATCCTCCTAAAGGTGCCATCTCTTCATTTTGTGTGACAATAGAATTATCAAGACAAAGGGACTAAAGGAAGACGAAAACAGTGGTGCAGTTAAGTAAAATGAAAGCATTAAAAAAAAGTGAAGAAATCATGAGGAGACTTGAGTGAGATCAAATCAATCTCGTATGCCATAGGGCAAAAGGAAAGGAAGGTGAGGAGCGATCTCCACAGAATCTGTCCAGAGTCAACTTCGGCTGATGCTTTTGAAAAAATGGGGTGGTTTTTACCTTTTTGTTTTATATAAAACAAACTCAAAAACTATATAGTACTTGAACTGATGATTTATATAAAACAAACTCAAAAACTATACCCGAACAGTTAAGCTATAACTGTCAGAATTAATTTAATTTTTTGGATGTGCCTCCTTTTGTTTACATCTTTTGGTTTACATGGGCGTCCAAGAAAGTTGTTTTAATCCAATCTCTATTTTCTTTAAGGTAACTTGCAGGGCACTTTATATCGTGTTTGTGTACACACCTAGCGGTTGTCAAGAAAACTCATTCCACCCATCATATCTATTCCCTTTACTGCTTTAGATCAGCAATGTATGCTTCCATGCTTAAACAGTGGGGCAAGCATCTTAAAGCGTGCACCACCACCCATGAAAGAGAATCATCACACATGAATGGGTCTCCTTGTGTTATTCATGATGACAGTGATGGTATTTGTCATCAATGGAACAAGCAATAGGAAAAAAAGACCCATCAGAATTACAGCACTGGTTGCAGATCAGGCAAGGATCATAAGTTAGAACTGCAGTGAAGGTGACGAGACAAGTGTCTGTGGTTCTGTAGGTCTGAATGCCACACTTCACAGTACCACTATTTACCAGAAGAAGCCAAGTGGCAAGGACACAGCAGGTGATGTGTGGGGATCCCGTGGTGAAACAAAGACCAAGCTGTGCTGGCCAAAATGGTCAATTTCGTACTGTTTTATTCAGAATGATATACCAATTTAAAAAACAGAATAAAACAAAATAATTTTCATCTCATTTTAAATTTTGATCCGTTCTGAATTTTTCAATTAAATTTCAGCTAAATTGTTCCGGTTTTATTTTACATATTCCATTATGGTCTTAAAAAGATATTGAATCAAATTGAACCCAGTTCAATTTAATTAATTTGACAACTCAAGTATAAAAAGTTTTTTTTATTACTATTTTCAATAACAATGATATTAATAATAATATTGAAATTATTATTACTATTTTCATTAACAATGATATTAATTTTTTTAAATTAGATTTATCACTAATATATATGGTTTATATTCATGTTGTTTTTTTCGTGTTTATACTTTGTAGGAATTTGAGCAAAATAAAGGGTGTTTTAGATCCCATTAGCCTTAATAACATTGACATAACTTTATATTTAAAATATTTGTGTTAAAAGATTTTACTTTCATAATATTTTGATATTTTGTTTAAGTTGAATTACTTTAAATTAAAGATCTATTTAATCTTGACTATTTAAAAATATTTTAAATTTTAAAATTATATTTGTTTCACGTTATGTTTGTATTGCATAATATATAATTAATTTATCTTGAATTTGAATTATGTTTGTTGAAATATATATATATATATATATATGAACAATACAACCCCGAAACGGTACGCCAAAATACTCCGAAACTGAAACATTTCATTCCAATTAAAAAAATAAAACACCTACCGAAACGGAATTGACAACCTTGGTGCTAGCAAGGATTTCATCTGAATCTTGGCGAGACTCTTTGCTATGGATCCCATGCGTTGTTGTGGACACTTTTTTTAAATATGCTAAGATTATATTTGAATAAATTATAACTTGACATAATAAGAACTTATATTGAAGAATCAAAATTATATATAATGATTATCTTCATCCTACGCCTATAAAAATAAGATACAACGAATAATATAAAATTATAACAAAGTTGATTAATTATTTAAAGAGTTTGCAAGTTCAATCTAGAATTTAGTGCATAAAAATTGTGTTTCTCCATTCTACTCATTTTCCCTCCACACCCAACGTTTCTCTTATTTTTTTTATTTATTTTGGATGAAGCCTTTAAATTTATCTTTAATGGATGAAACTTTACCCCTTAATGTTTCACACTCATGACTCATCTTTGTTTCACTCAACTTCACATCCTCACTATTATCTTGTAACAAGGTTTGTTCAAGCTTTCTTCAACTTCAATTAATCCTCATACATTTATCTAGGTAACAATGGTGCAAATGTGTATCTTTTCATATCCTTTTCCAGTGCATACGTATTTTTAAAATCATCATGTTTGATCTTCCTATCAAATTGCAACAATAGGTGTGTGCAGCACACATAGAAACAACATCATTCAAAATCTTATTCTTATATCTTTTTACTGAGAATGAGAATAAAACACATTTAGTCACTATAATATCTGCACATTCATTCAACCATTGAAGTTTATATAGTGTAGAATGCTTAGTAGTAGTCAAGTTCAACTTCCTAACCAAATTTGTGCTAGTAACATTAATACAAATACCATTATCAATGATCATCCTACATACTTTATTTTTTATATGACATCTACTATGAAAGATAGTTTTCAATTTGTTGCTCAACATCTTCTTCATTAACCTGAATATTCAAAAATCTTCTTATAACCAAGAATTCACTAGTATTAACATATTCAACATTACTAGCATCTTCAAGTATTGATATGCTTTCAAATTCAAATTCATCACTAGTTGATTTACATCTCCATCATCTCTTAAAATTATAATCCTTTTATTTGGACACTTTGATGCATAATACTCCAGTCTTTGGCATTTAAAATATTTAATCTCTTACTTAGGCTTTGGCTGAACATTATTTCTTTTTTTTCCTCTATTGCCACAACTTGCTTTTTAACATATGATGATTCAATAACTTTAGGTACTACTATTAGCTTTGTTTGTGCATTCCTTTGTCATAACCCATTTATGGGTTATTCCCTAAATTTACTTTTTTTCTTTCTAAAATAAAAATCAAAAAATAAAATAATAATAGCAAGAAGATAGATATTTTGGCAAAGACAAACTGAGAGGTTTTCAAATATAAATGAAGATTAAGTTGTAATTTTGAATAAATTAAGAGCCATATTATACCTCATTTTACCTAAAACTGGAGAGACAATGTTGATTCAAGGTCAAATTAAATCATTATTGGTGTAATTTTCATAAACATTAAGTTTAAGGACATAATTAGATTTTATATAAGCCAATTTGATTAAATCATAAGCCAAATTAAAGTTTAACTATGTTTAAGAATTAATTTGGATTCAATTAAAGGATTTAATTAGGTGCAAGGACTTAATTATACTTTAAATGGGTCAAATTAATTTTATTAGGGGCTTGGTTGGTAAAAAATTAAGTTTGGGAGCTCAATTTGAGCTTAATTGATAAAATTAAAATTTTAGAAGATCACATTTAATTTTTACAAAGTCAATTGGTACAAATCAGGGGTAAAATTGCAAAAAAAAATCAAATTTTATGGTCAATATAGGGTTAAATTGATGAAATTGCACCCAAATACCATTTTGCAAAAGGTGTCGAATTATAAGGACTCAATTGATTGAAATCAGGGATGAAATTAAAGGAAATTAAAAGTTTATTGGTCAATTGAGGGTCAAGATGCATAAATCCAAGACCACGGATTAAAATGAAAAAGGCGTTGAAATATAGGGTCAATATTAAAATTCGGCAGGGGCAAAATTGCATAAAATTGGAAGTTTATGATCAATTAGGGGTGCAATTGAAAGAAATTAAAAGATGGAGGACTATATTAAAATTTGGACAAATTCCTAAATTAAAACCCTAAATTCCCTAAAACAGTACCATGTTTTTTTTTGAAAAAAAGGGACCAAACAATGCGTTGTCGAGTGACTATTTATTTTCTTCTGTATTTTGCTCGAAAAAGTTGCTTGAGTAGCCACATTTCCAAGGCATTTAATGCTTTATCAATTTTAACAAAACTTGCATGTAAATGATGGCTTGATATCCAACTACACCCCAGTATGGTCCTTTCTAGCTGATTGACGCCACAACGGTTGTGACATTGCCCTAAAGTGGCCAACTCGACAACCCTTTTTTACAGTAACTCTTCTAGTTTATGATGGTCACTTTGAACCAATGCTTGGGATCCTTCGAGGTCGAATCAAGAGCCAAAATTTGATACCATTAAAGACAAAATGTATTTCTTTCACCTCCTATAAATAAAGGTGGATTTCATGACTTAAGAGAGTAGAAAATCAAGTGTAAAGTTGACAAAGAAAAACACCTTTCTCCCATTTTTCTAGTTGGCATCTCTCTCTCTTTATCTCTCTCTCTCTCTCTCTCCCCCCATCATCTCTCCAGCCATCACAACCTCAGAACCATCGCAAACAACCATAAACTAACCCATCCCCTCACGATGACAGGAACCACCACGTTAGCTTCTCCTTCTTCTTCTTAGACGTGGTTGTCTTATGCTCCAGCAACCAACGACAGTCGTCAACTCCTCCACCAATGCTGTCACCAACCTCATGTCACCTCCCATCACGACCAGTCAGACCACCGACAACACTCCCTAACCTAGGTAACTCTCTTCTCCTTTCTTCTTCTTGTTGTTATTTCTGTAGTTATAGCATGCAGAATTTGTTTTGCATGCAACAACAAAAATAATTAACATGGTTGTTGGGCTGGTCCAGCAACCATGTTGGCTGTGGGCGGGACCTATTCCGGCCCAGACCATATGGTTAGGTCGAGTCCAGCCTATCCTAAGAAAGGGAAGAAGGGTCTGTTGGGCCGCCAGTCGGCCCAACCCAACTAGGTCAAGTTGGAGTCGTTTTGGCCCAGCCCGGATTGCTGGGCAGGTCCAACCTAATTTATATTTAATAATAATAATATAAAAAATTGAAGATTTTCAACAAAAATTCAAAAGTCTTTTCAATTTTTTTTTCTCGAATATTTTTCTGTCAATTTTGCATAATATCGGGCTGTATATTTACATTGTAAGATACAAATCTGGTATTAAATACTCGATTCTCTCTGAAACCTTTCTTTAAAAAAATTTCTAAAAATTCAAAACAAATCTTAAAAAAAATTAAAATTAATTTTCCCTTTCAAAAAAACAAAAAATATTTTATTTTCATGCATAATTGACAGCTTCCTTTCAATATTTTCATGCATAAACAAAAAATATTTAATATTAAGCCAATCTACATCTTTTTCTTTTTTTAATGTGGGTGTCTGAGTTAGCTTGCACCCACCTCGACTAATCCCACGGACTCTGAAGTTAATGACCATGCAAGCCTCCAGTGGCCCTGAGGTTTGTGAGACTCGAACTAGTGACCTCTAGACAACAAACCTAAAACCTGATCAGTTGAGCTACATTCTTCAAGATTCAATTTACATCTTTATTCCATGTAGTGTTTGTATAGCCTGTATTTTCTCAAGATCTGATTAGTAAGTTATCAGATTATTTGTATTAGTAAGCATATTTATTACACAAATGGGATGTTGTAGCCAAGAGTTTCAAAGAATTTAGTTATGAAAGTTGAAATATAGTATCAAGATAGACAGAAACCATAAATTCATAAATTAATAATTCCATGATTGGCAAATTTCAATTCCTATTATCATGATCATGTAAGATGAAATATTGCACTTCTGTAGAAAATAAAACCTTGATATTAATATGGGTTGGTTGGAAAGATATTTGTCCAGGTGCATCCTAAGTCATCCATTATTTAGTTAACATTTGATTATTATCTTGAAACAAAAAAATAAACAAAGACATTTAAAATAGAAAATAAATTATGAAGTTTAATTTTCAATTAACACAATATTATGGATTAAAAATTAAAAAAAAATTAAGAAATCAAAGGACCTAAAGAAACAGAAAATTTACGAATAATAAAATCAAATATTGTTTTTGCAAAATCAAGCATCAACCTAATTTCAAGACTATTTTTGAGACTATAATAACCTGAAAAAATTAAAATAATTATGAAGTTTAATTCCCAGGTATTTTTCTTTTCTAAAAAATTAAGCACCAATGCAATACCGAGACTTTTTTGTGACCATGATAACTTGATAAAAAACAAACCAAAACAGAGCATGAAACTCAATTCCTATGTTAAATTGTGTGATGGTTGACCGATACGACCTAATCAACTTGGTGTGCCCAAAGACAACGAGTAAAAAACATGGCTTGACTTAAAAAAAATAAAATTACAGATAATATCTTTTTTTTTTAATATTGAGAAGTCAACATATTGGAAAAAATATTTTTTTTTAATATTAAGACATCGACATACGGTATCAACCTAGGTTAACAAGGGTTAACCTATGAAACCTGAAAACTTGGATTAAGAGACCGGGATAACCTAATAAAAAAAATTAATATCAAAACGACAACATACTAGATCGAATTGGATCATCTCGAGTTAATTTGTCAAATCTGTGACCCGAGTCATAAGACCGAGATTACTCAATAGAAAGCAAAAAAAATGATGAAGCCTAATTTCAAAGTATTTCGATGTTAAAGGATGAAATAAAAAAAAATCAATTAAAAAAAGGATCCAAAAACAAATAACCTGAGTCATCCCGGATTAACCTAATAAACCCGTGATTTGAATTTCAAGATCGAGATAATTTTATAGAAAACAAATAAAAAAACTACAAACCTAATTCCCAACCATTTTAATTTTAAAAATAAAATTAAAAAAAAACACAGAGAGGTGAGCACTTTATTAACTTTTCAGTTTACGTTAATAATAATAATAATAATATCACCTGTGAGTTTTATGTTGGATCAAATCAGATTTGCAATGGAAAAAAAAAAGAAAGAAAGGAGATAGCCCACCAAGCAAGTTGAACAGGTTTTGCAATTTCATGCAAAAAAGGAAAAGAAAACTGATTTACAAACAAACAAACTTAACTCTGTAGGAAATTTTTTTAAAATAAATTGATATGTTAACCAATAAATGGTAAAAATATTGGTTTCATGAATAATAAATTATTTATCTTCCATTAAAAAAAATCACCACATGTAAATGTATGGCAATTCTTAAGATTTGTTTGTTCGTGTAACAAAACCAATATACACACGAAAACAGCAAAATCAGCCTGATATCAGTAACTTCCCAAAGAAAACATGATTTAACTATAACACCAAACACACCCTTATTCTTAGTAGATCATCGTTTCCAAGAGAATTAAGCCCTAGTCAAATGTCCAAGTGTGTGTGTATATATATATATATATATAGACACACATACAAAGAGAGAGGGCGAGAGAGTCAATGCACGAAAACAATGACCCACCAAATGTTGATGAGAAGAGCATTATTGTTTCTTCACCATTTGGTAAAGAAAGGGTGGAAAGCAACAGGAAAGTGGAGGGAGGAGCAAGAGGTAAAAATATCTAGAAGAAACAGTTGATAACCTACCACAGAAAAATAAATTATTTGAAAAATAAGTGGAAGGAAGGGCTGAACTGTGCAAATGTGTCAGCGGAGTTCTTCCACCTTGAAAATAAATTTTTCCCAAAAACATAAAGGAAACTGGAAGATTCTTGAAAGAACAAATGAAGCTTAAAGTGGTTGAAATGTTAGCCCAAAAGTCAATTATATGGTGAGAGGGTTAACACACAGGTTATTTTTTCTTAAAAGAAAACAATTAAATACTCATTTAATCTCCAATTCTCCAAAAAAAATATAAAAGAAGAAGAAGAAGAAGATGATGATGATGATGGCTTTGCTGTCCCTTTCGTATCCAAAAATCGCCCTGTATTTTTGTCAGTTTGAGCCAATTCTAGTTTTTATGTGAAGAATTCTTGTGTGCAGTTTTCCTTTGCTTCAGATAGAAGTAAACCAATTTTCTATCTGTCCCATGTGATTGGGCTTCATTTACAATTCTATGCAATTACCAAATGTCCCACAAAACTCACCCAACATTTTTCTTTTTGCTTTCTCTCTTTACCTTCAAGTAGCTTATTATTTCTCTTCTCTTCCTGTTTCTCAGGCCACCTCTCTATTTTACTCATGCTCCCTCCTTCCTTTTATCTAAACAGTAGCATACAACTTTTCTCTGCAGCCTGCTCTGCTCCATTTCAGAGAAGAGCAGAGCATGCTTCCTCTGTAGGATCCTTGGATTTTCCTAGATACACTTTCATCCTCAGACCTCCAAAAAAGCTGCAGTGATCTCTTGTCTTGTCCTGTCTGTTTTTTCTTTGAAACTCTGACGTCAAATTTTCTGTATCTCTCTTTTTTGACTTCCTGGTCCAAACATACAATATTGTCAATGTTCAACATCATGTGTTCTTCTCATAGCCATCGTCTTTGAATCTTTCTTCTTTTTTCGTCACCTTTTTTTCTCTCTTCTCGTTCAACATCTGCTCTCACTCTTGATTTTTTTTTTCCCCTTAACATCCACTCTTTTCTCCTAAAATCGCTCTCTTTGATTCCATTGTCTTTGACATGTTAGTAAGAATCTGAAACCGTGGTAACCAATATGTGCTCGGAAACAAGCCCTCGAATATCATTCTCTAATGGTCTTGGACATGACAGAGAAATCGAGCAAGTGTCAAGAAGGGACATAAAATTATTGGACTCAAATTCTGATTTTGAGTTCAGTGTTTGCAGTAGTTTAGGCCATGAATCGTCTCCGGCAGACGAGCTTTTCGCAGATGGCATGATCCTGCCAGTTCAAATTCCAGAAAGAATTACTGCCTCAAAGCAAATACATAAATATGAATCTCCACGAAAAGATTCCCTTCCTCCTCTTCCATTTCCTTCTACTAATGGCAATTTAACTAAAGATAGCATGAGGGAATTGATGGTTGTGAATTCTGATCAGTTGAAGGAAAAGCCTCAGTCCAAGTCTTTCTGGGGATTCAAGAGAAGTAGTAGTCTCAACAGTGATATCAAGAGAAGCCTTTGCTCATTACCACTTTTATCACGGAGCAGCTCAACTGGTTCTGTGCCTTATGCAAAGAGAACAACATTGAAGGATACGCGCAAGAACAATTCACAGAAGCAACAATCAGCTGTCATGGCAAAGTCAGAACCATATCCATCATCATCGTCTTCGGAGTCTAGTTTTGTTTATTCATTACCACAAAAGCCTCCATTGAAGAAGGCAGGGTCTTATGGTAAGATTAGTCCTGTGTTTAATGTGCCACCACCTTACATTTACAAAGGAACTGCAAATCTTTTTGGTTTGGGATCCTTTTTGCGCAATGGAAAGGAAAAGAAGAGCAGAAAGTGATTATTTTTACCCTTCAACTAATGATATGATGTTATCTTCTAAATTATAATTCTGGGGGCTCTTTTGGTTTTTGCTGATCTCAAGTCTTGTAGTACTTGAGTTAAAGTTTGTTGGAAGCTAGCAAGGACTGGGGAGAAATAATTGAGGTCAGGAACTGAGAGCTAATTAAGTGAATTGTACAAAACAAATATAATAATGCCAATGAGGGATTGGAAGGGATGGAAGGATCATGTTCTCGGGAATGCTCATTGTTCATGCATATCACCCTGTCACAAGCTTAGGAGACAGAAGAACAGGTAATCTTCTTTCAAGGCTTGTCACATTCTGTTGTCTTTTTTGGTCTCTCTTCGTTAGAGGGAGTCTCTTCTAGTTTATTCAAAGGCAACTTTTTTTATTTCTTTGTTTTATTATTGCACAGATTGATTTGAGAGATGTCTCTTGGTTTGGTTAGGTTATGTGTTTTTATCTTCTCGTGGGATTAAGGAGAAGGGCAATGTTTCAAGCCCTGGGCTTGAAAAACCAAAAACACATGATAAGATGCCTTTGAAATTTTTCTGAGCTTTTTGTTTGCGTTAGCTTCATACTACCATCTAAAAACTTCCCTATAAGTGGGATGAATTTAGAATCCTATTCCTTCCTTACTTAGTCAGTTTCATGTAATAGTGATTAGAGCTCTCTAATTGACATCATCAGTTTCTTATTTCCCAAGCAACACACCATTTACAATGAATTCAAGAGGAAACAAAACATCCCAATTTGAAACGGTTTGAATCAGTGATTTTATCAAGGAAAACAGAGAATGGTAATACATCAATCATCTCTGAAACCCCAGATTACCTCAAGTGAGCGTGCACTTTCAGCCCAGTGACTCTTGTTTTGTAAAGCTTGTCTTGT
>Ga0325404_1006500_pt1 | contig 12250 bp, 10 predicted proteins | sample PopdelMetagenome_18_FD_205664 | JGI IMG/M metagenome (GOLD analysis project Ga0325404, IMG submission 205664) | Populus deltoides microbial communities from Bellville, Georgia, United States - Xylem-Control-R1 | ecosystem: Host-associated > Plants > Phyllosphere > Stem > Wood/Secondary xylem... | reverse complement strand
TCCTTAACCGCTCTTTCCCATCACTTGCGGATTCGTCCGGTTTCTGGTCTGCCGGAGCTAGACTAGGTCTAAGATCTGTGTTACGCCGCCTAAGCTGAGCTACCTTTTTCTCGCCAGATAGAGAATTGTGGGAAAATAAGTGCATGCATGCTGCTATTTGCCATAAGGAAGACTCACATGGAACATTGGTTTATCAGTTTTGAACAAATACCTTAATCATCACCTCAAAGGCAAAGAATGATCAAAAGCAGCAAGATATTTCTGCAAATAATGTCATGGATCTGTTTAAGTCTGTTGAGCAGCAATTTTTTATTTCTTTTTTTTTTGGTACAAAAGAAAGAAAGCACAAAAGCAGCTACGTAATTTTTTATTTCAATTTCAATCATAGTTTTAATCAAATATCTATTTTTTCAAACCAACTTTAATTAAAAATACTTTTTACAAAATAACTTTTTTCAAATTACAAGCACAACAGTTACCACAATACCAAATATAATAGCCCAAGAGGTAAAGTCTGGATTCTCAAGTTGCTAAAGGTCTATAGAAGTCTAATGTGAAGAATTCTGAGCAAATGCAAGGATGAGGAAGAGAAAACGGAATTACAGCTACAGTTGAACTTGTTGGAAGGGTAGCAATTCAGGAGATGAAAATGCCCGCGGCTAGCATTTTCCATGCGAATTTTTTTAACGAGAAATAATTTAGGCAGGTATAAGGTATTTGATACATCAACCATCATCAAAGGGAAGAAAAGGGTACGTTGGATATGAATCATTAATTCTATTTTTTTTTTGTATTTGGGTGTTTATTAGGTGAAAATGAAGGGTTTTTTATTTAAAAACTTATATTTTGATTTTCCAGCCATATTTAATATCAAAATCTAAATAAATAGACAATACATCACCTATTTTTTTTCTCAATAAAAACTATGTGTTGTCTATTATTTTATTTTAAAAAAAAACAAGCTATTCGAGCATGACCTTGCAGGCTTAATACATTAAGCCTTTGTTTTGTTGAGCCAGACACGTGAGCCTAATTTATTAATTTATAAACTCTATAATCAATCAGCTAGTTATATGTGATATTATTTTTTTCATGTAAGAACATATTATTATTAATAAAAGATATTTTTTATTTTTAATATTTATTAAAGTTTGATTAATGAGTCTAGAGTACAAATAAAGTCTTTGAAAAAAAATATTTTGTAAAGAAAATTATAAAGTGGTTATAATTATGAGAATTTCTATTGTATTAAAGAATTATTTCTAAATCTTTATGGTCAACGTTTTATTAAGATTAGGCATTAATTGGAGTTGTTGAGACCAATATATATCATGTTTTTTTCTTTATGAAATGAAATGGATGTTATCATAAGCTAAGGTATGGTTTAGAACTAATATGAAGGTGTTTGTCAGATGATATATACACTAAATTGATCTGTTTGAGGATTCTTTATGGTGAGATCACATGTATTTATTGAAAAACTGGTGTGACAGTTATGTAAATGATCCTTGGATTATATAAGTGATCATTAGACTTGAGATCATTAGGCTATATTATACAAGGAATGCTATGTTTTGATCTTTACTAATATTGTCTTAATCAAAAGTAACAGGTGACTAAATATTAGGTGTAACATGAATTATATGAAGGTGTTTGAGTGGTCAAGAAATGATTTATCATCCTATATGAATAGAAAAAAATATTTTACAAGGTCTCAAAAGGTATTAATTATGAAATTCTTGTGGAATATAGAATGAGATTTGAAAAAGGGTTTCAAGTCTTAATTAAAAAAATCAATGATTATGGATCTGAGAATAAATACAATTTGATAAAGCAAATATTCTTCATGCTCAAACATCTAAATCGAAATATTATTAATGAAGAAATAATAATTATACTCGTAACAAATAATAATTACACCCATAACTCATAAACTATAAGCCAAACCACATATGTTTTTTATAATATATAGGAGATCATGACACAATGCTAGGTTATACATTTAATTTTCAAATATAAATCAATTAATATGTTGAATTTGATACTAAGTTATTTTTTTTAATTTATTTAATCTGATTTTGATTAGTATTATGATTTATATTTGGATCAACATATTTGGAATGTAATGAGTTACACACATTAAAAACCATTATTAAGCAATTAAGCTCAAATGATTAATCAAGTGAGATTTGATTGTAAATAAGTTTTAGAAATTAACGATTATAATGCAATTTATACAGTGATTACAATTCTAGATCCAGAAAAATCACTTCATAAATTTCTAAAACTATCTTAAAATAATACATGTGATATTTTTCAAGGGATAAATTGATATGTTATCATTAATAAAGTTATCAAATTTTTAATATAAATATAACGCCATGTCTTATATTTTTTGGATGATGATGTGAAGATATAAGATCAAATAAATGCATTGTACATCAGGTGCCACATGTATAGTGTTATAAATAATGAAGATTATTTCTAAAGATTTTTATCTAGTGTTTATATAGTAAATTTTGATATGGGTTTGATGAGCGCGATAGACACAAGACCATTGGGTTTGACAATCATGTCAGACCCAAGAAAATATAGATCTGACAAACGTGTAAGATCTAAAATACTTGGATTTGACGATCAACCTAACCCAAGGCAAACAAGGGTCTGGAATTGGTGTCAGACCCAAAACACTTGAATTCAAATATTATAGTGTTTTTGGTTGTGTCAGACCCAAGATAATCTCCTCAATTAAAAGTATTGGAGGCATGGTAATGCGTCATGCCTCTTCTTGGAATTAATTTTCTAACAGTGATAAAAATTATAACAACTCTTTTCTTTTAAAACTTTTTTAACAACTACAAAACTTTTTAATTCCCTAGTATCTCTTTTATTTTTTTAACTGTTGTAACAACTCTTTAATTTTCTAATTTATTTTCTGCTTAGCTGGTACATGTTAGCAGCCTATAAATATCATGCACTTTTACAGTTAAAAGGAACGAAAAAAAAATCATACTATTATTTTTCTGTGTTTGCAAAACTTGCTGATATTTCATTTCTATCTTGGTCATTGTTTCTTAATCCTTGTTTTTAGAAGAAAAATTTATTGGATCATGGAGAATAGTCTTGTGTAGATGAAATATTTTTTAAAACAATATCTATACATGCCTCATGTTATATTTTGTTTGTGTTCATTGTATTTTATTTACACATATAGATAGATAGAAGAGGGAAAAGAAAGAGTTAACACTTAAAATATATAGTAGGAGGTTTCTCCTCACGTGGTATACTGTTATAAATTGCGATAACCCAACTTACTTTGAAGAGATAAAATTCGATATCCCGATGTTGCTAGAGGTCCATGAAAGTCTACTATGAAGAATCCCGAGCAAATGCAAGAACGAGGAAGAGAGAATGAAAATACAATCACTTTTTAAGCTACAGTTGAACTTGTTGGGAGGAGGGGTAGAAATTTTAGGAGATGAAAAATGCTCGAGCTCAGCTAGCATTCTCCATGAAAATATCTTTAACGAGAAAAAATAACATATTTGAAAGTATAATTATAGTTGTTTTTAAAAATATTTTTTTATTTAGAGATGTATTAAAATAATATTTTTTTATTTTTTAAAAATTATTTTTAACATCAGCATATTAAAATAATTTAAAAATATATAAAAAATTTAATTTGAAGTAATGATTTTTTTTTAATTTCTTCAAAAATATTTTTAAAACACGAAAAAAAAATAAGAGAAAATCATTTTTAACGAATGACAAGTTGCTTCTCTGCTGCTCGGCTCTCACATCTGGAGAAGAAGTAAAAGAAAATTTACTCGTGACTTTTGGCTTGGTAGCATTTCAATTCCCTAAATGAAGATGTTCTTGATTACTGCAGGAAATTGTGTATGAGTTTGAGAGTTTATCTGGAGTTACAGTCTTCAAGAATTTATGATTTATGAATTTTATACTAATTAAAGACTATTTTGAGGATGATAATGAGCTTTTTATGGTTTCAATATATTTTTTACAACAAGTTGAAACTTAGGTGTTTAAGATCCAAAAAAATCATTTTGTTAATAACAAATACATGTTTTGTCAAAACAAGAAAGAATGTATAAATAAGAAATTAGAGTTTTGATTAAATAAATATATTTTTTTCTAGAATTTTAATCCTTCAAACCCTTTTTAATTTTATTACTTTTAATTTTAATCTTTCTAATTTTTTTAATCAATAGCGTTTATAATTATTTTTATGATTTGTCAAATTATAAATTTATTATATTAAATGTAAGCATCATATTTTCATTTTAATTATCAAATTTTATAACATCAAAATCATATTTATAATATTAACACCATCTTTTTAGAAATTAATTTTGAATCATTTCCATTTGAGATTTATAAGCTCATTAATTTTAGGACATGTAGAATTAGTAGACGAGCTGCATACAAACTAACTCAGACATATATATTATTAAAAAAAAACAACTGAATCATTCCCGCGGCATAAAACTAACATAATAATTTATTATTTTAAGCATCTTCAATAAATGGTTGGTTCTTGGTTGTAATGACAGTCTACTTTTGAAAGTTATCAAGTTTGTTTTCAGATATAAGCTCAATAACATAATTTATAAAAATATTGATAAAATAATATAGTTTATACATATTATATTATGATCAGAAAATATAATATCCAAGCTTATTACTATTCAAAATAACAACAACTTAATAAAATAAATTATGACTTTGATTAGAACACCCTTGATCCTATTTGCAAGAAAATTAAAGTTAATAAACTGAAAATATCCTTTATCTATCTACATCCTTTTATTAATTTAGTCCTTTATCTATCTACATTTCATGAATTAGATCCTTACTAGATGATTGACCTGTATTACTCTACGAGTCAAGTCAAATTTTTCTTGAAGGTAAAAAAATTATTCAAATGTTGGTAATGTTTTTTTTTTCTAGCAAAAAAATAAAATTGTACGAGGGTTTACTCGATATAACCCGATTGACTTTACGGAAAAAAAAAACAACACATACAACTCATAAAAATATATTTGACTAAATAAAATTTTAAGATAATATCTTTCTTTAATATTAAAATAACAACATATTGGTTTGACCTGGTTCAATTTGGGTTAACGTGTCACATTTATGACTTCGGTTATGAGACTATGATAACTCTATAGACAAAAAATAAAATAAATTATGAAACTTAATTCTCAATCAACCTAATGTTGATTGATGAAATTGAAAAAAATTCAATTAAAAAATGACTTGAGTTAACATGTTAAACTTGCAACTCGAGTCATAAAACCAACATAACCCCGTGAAAAGCAAATCAAAAGAAATTATAAATTTCAATCTCTAACCAGCCTAATATTGAATGATAAGATTAATAAAAAAAATAAATTAAAAAAACATAAAAAATAACTTGAGTCAATCTACCAAACTCATTACCGAGTTATCAAACCGAGATAACTTTACAAAAAAACAAAAAAAACAATTTGATTTAACCCGAGTTAACATGTCAAATCCGCGATTTTAGTCTTGAGACTGAGATAACCCCATAAAGAGAAAGTCAAAACAAATTATAAAACTCGATTCTCAATCACTCCTATTGAACCTAATGTTGAGTGATAAAATTTGTAAAAAACTTAATTATAAAAATGACATAGAAAATAAGCCAAGTCAACCCGAGTTAACCATTAAATAATATTCTTGGGTCATGAGACCAGAATAACCTAATAAAAAACAAATCATGAAGTCAATTAAGAGAGAAAGAGAGAGGGGGAGAGAGAGAGAATGAGTTAATTGGATTAACCTGTCAAACCTGCAATCTGGATCATGAGATGAGGATAACTCGATAAAAAGCAAGTTTAATGTTGAAGAACATGTGATTCAGGTTATGAGATTGATATAATCTCTTAGAAAGAAAATAAAAAAAAATGGCCTAAATTTATAAGGATTAAAATGCTAAAACTCGTGACCTTGATCGTGAGATAAAAATATTATTATAAAAAGCAAATCAAAACATAGTATGAAACTCAATCCCCAATTGACCCAATGTTAAATGATAAAATTAAAAAAAATCAATTAAAAAAAACACAAAAAACATCTTGAGTCAACTTGAGTTAACTCATTAAGTACTATTCCCGGATCATGAAACCAGAATAACCTAATGAAAAGTAAACAAAATAAATCATGAAGTTTAATTCTCAATAAAATTAATATTAAACGATGAAATTGAAAAAAATAATTAAGAAAAAGAAAAAAAAATCCGAGTCAACCGGATTAACCCACCAAACCAGGTTAACTCGTCTAACCTAGAATCCATATTATGAGAATGTGATAATTAAATAGAAAAAATATAATATGAAAGGATAAAATTAAACAAAAAAAACATTGGTTGAGAAAATATCAAAGAAAAAAAAAGCAAATTAAATCACTATTCTTTTTATGAAAAAGGATATAGTAAAACCCTGGTCTTTTAGTTTATAGTTAATATTAAAAGAATTGGAAATGATGTTAAATACTACATGTTCTAGTCATATACTAGATGTCATGCTCGTGTGATACCGCACGCTGGTGGCATGCTTTTGCGTTATCGTGGGTTTGTGAAAAAAATAATAAAAAAATAAAAATAAAATCATATGGAGAAAAACTGTTGCAATTCATAATGTTTTCAAGGAAAAAATAACAAAGCTAAATTCTCAACCAGCTTAATATTAAAAAAACTAAAACCAATAAAGATAATTCTGGAAAAATCATAACAAAAAAAACGGAAGGAAAAAAAACCATGCAAGGAAACATTATAGCAATTTATAGTGTTTCATGAGGAAATCTACAGTTGTAATTCTCAACTAACTCAATATTAAAAATAATAAAATCGATAAAGATAATTTTTAAAAAAATCATAACGAAAAAAAAATCATGTGGGGAAACACTGTACAATCCACAATGTTTTAAAGAAAAAAACTACAAAACTAAATTCTCAACCACCTCAATATGAAAAAAAAATTCTAAAAAAAAAAAATGTGGAGAAACACTGTAGTAATCAATAGTGTTTTAAAGAAAAAAAACTATAACGCTAAATTCTCAACCAATTCAATATTAAAAAAATAAAATCGACAAAAACAATTCTAAAAAAAAAGCACAAAAAAAGAAGACAATTCTGAAAAAAAAAAAGCACAAAAAAAGAAGACAATTTTGAAAAAAAAAGCAAAAAGAAAAAGAAAAAAAATAAGAAATAAAATATGCGGAGAAAGTTAAAGCTAAATTATTAATCATCTCAATATTAAAAAAAATTCAACAAAGATAATTTTGAAAAAAAAACATGTGGGAAAACACTGTAGCAAAACAAAAACCATGTAGAGAAATATTGTAGCAATCTATAGTATTTTTTTTAAAAAACTACGAAGCAAAATTCTCAACCAGCTCAATATGAAAAAAATAAAATCGAGAAAGACCATTTTGAAAAAACAAAAAAAAATTCATAAAAATAAAGAAAAAAACCATGCAAGGAAACATTGTAACAATCCATAATGTTTTAAAGAAAAAAACTACAGAAATAAATTCTCAACCAGTTCAATATTAAAAAAAAAGTGACAAAGATAGTTTTAAAAAAACACTAAAACAAAAAAAAATAAAAAAAGAAGAAGACAATCTTGGAAAAAATAAACATGTAAAACCAAAAAAAAAAGAAAAAAAATATAGAAAAAGCTACAATACTTTCTTCATGCCCAACGTTTTCAGAGTATTACTTTGGCCCTTTTTGTTTGTAGGAAAGTAGTTTTCTTTTAGAAAGTAGTTTCCTTGGAAAGTGAATTCCTGAAAAGTGAATTACTTTCCGATGTTTGGTAATGTTATGCAAAATAAACTAGAAAATAATTTATTAATGAATTAATTTTTTTTAAATTTATCTAATATATGAAAAATATTTAATCACTTACAATAAAAGAATAAAATCTAAAAAGTGTAATAATGAATTTTTTTATTATATCTTATATTCATATCTAGCTTATTTTATAAAATATAACTATATATGTCATATAATATTATAGAGATATAACCTAGTGAAATTTTTCATAAATAAAACCTATTAATTTTTTTTTTCAATTTTAAAATCTTAAAATATGTTTTTTTTCATATGAAGAAAGCCAAATTAGTTTATGGTATTAAGTAAGAGTAAGATATTTTGGTTTTTTGGTATGAAGATTTTTTAAAAGATAAATAAATACAAAAATATTTTGATAGATTTTTTAAACAGAGATTGTTTTTTTTATAGGTATAGGCAATTATCCCTTTAATATATATCAAATAAGCATTAAGAAATAAATATAAATATCTTACATCAAACATAGTCATGCATAAATATTAAATTTTAATGTAATACTCATACATATTAGTTCAAATTAACAAACATAAACATGTTAGACCGAATTAAATAAGTAAACATACTTGTCAAATAACAAATATAAACTTTCTTATCATAGTGAAATCATCTTAGCAATCAGGCTTGTAGCAGCGTTGGTTCACAAAATTCTAAATCCAAATTTTCCTCAAATTAACATTTTTTACCATAAAATGCTTTTGTCAACATTTCATGTTGGACCAAGTGATCAAATGCATCCCCAAAAGTGATCTCATCAAAGCTTTCAATTTTTATCATTTCTGTATATAGCTCATTAACATCAAGTTGATTTTTGCTCAGGCTTTGGATTGCAAATGCTACATCTCCAATCTTTTTAGACAACTTTTCAACACTATTATCTTCATACATGCGATTTCTCTTCCTATGTTGCCTCTTTTGTGGACTAGAGGAAGATGTCTATTTTCCTTTTGAAGTTTCTTCATATTCCCCTTCATTTTCAATTGAAATTGATTGCTCTTCAATGTTCTCTTCCAAGTTGACATCAGTATATGATTTGATATAGTTTCCGGTTGCCATATCTTTTCCAACAACAATTGTCATTGCCTCGTACATATCAAGTTTTTTTATTGAGATACTTGTCATGATTAGGATGTGCCTTTTCATAAAGTTTAGAATATGCAATATTATAGTTCCTTGTATAACATTTTGGAAACAAAAGTAAATATAAAAATTACGAAGAGTATAATATTTATCATTCATTCACTTCTTCATCATAAACATCTTTCGAAACTGTAATCATCTTTAAACAATCATCCCAATCAAAGCCACTTTTATTGTTAAGCTTCGTTATTATTCCTCATTCTTTTTTTACAGTTTTGAGATGATTGTCAACATGCTTAGGCTCGCATTGCATGTTGAATTTTTGACTAATTTCTGTAGCCACCTTTCCAAAAGATTCTGCTCTAAAGGTGGAAGAAGGTTTGTTTCCTTTAAGTGCCTCCTCAGCTAATATCTCAAGTAGCATGTGAGACATAGGCTTAGACCATGTAAAGTGTTTGCCATTGCATTTTTCATTCTGTGTGGTACTTATTTCTACAAAAAAAAGTTACAAATTTATACAAAATATAATCATACAATATTTAGATTTAATAAATTAAATATAAAAACTACAATTAATATTTAAAAGAGAATACATAAAATACATAAGAAATTATAATAAAGTCAACAAACAATCCAAATACATAACAAAGATAATACAAACTCAAGCAAGACATAATAAAAACAAACACATATAGTTAACACTCAATTACTAGTTTCTTTGAGTGTTATAATCATTCCACATGGTTGATGCAATCATTTCTCCTTTTGTTATCCACTCTCTATTTTTTTCCCTCTCCTCGCGTTGACTTAAGTTAATTGTTTGTTTAATTGGTTCACTTTCTGAACATATTTCTTCCATAAGAAAGTCATTTGGATCAACTCCCATAATGTGATTATGAATAATACAATATGCAAGCACAACATCTACTTGTGTTTCATAAGACCAAAAAGATTTTCCATCAATTGATCTAAAATGACTCTTCAAAATACCAAACACTCGCTCAATAGCAGTTCTCAACGAAGAGTGTTGAAGATTAAATAGCTCCTTTTCATTTTCTAGTGAATGTTTTGTAAACTCATTCAAGTGATATCGAACTCCACGAAAAGGAGAAATGATTCCTTTTCGAATACTGTAACCAGCATCACCAAGATAATATTTCCCTATAAATTAGAAAAAAAAACATATTACTATCTTTAGCTAATTAAACATTTTATATGTTTATTGCATATAATAAATACTTTATTATATACCTTCTAGAATTTTTAGACCACTAGGTCTTGATAATACATTATCTAAAACCCGTGAATCATGTGCACTTCCTTCCCAGCCAGCTAAAACATATATAAACTTCAAATCAAAAGTTATAGCTGCTAAAACATTTTGTATTGTTCCTTCTTTTCGACCTCGAAACTTTCATTGAATCTCAACAGGAACATTTGCAGGAACATGGGTACCATCAATTGCTCCCACACAATCTTATATAAACATGAAAAAATAATTTATAACCTTTTCTTCTAGATGCAATTAATTAATGTATAAAAATATTTGTATTGTTCTCATACCTTAAAATAAGGATAGAATCTTCAATTATTCATAATTTCTGCAGGAACTGTATCCCCTGGGTCTTTAATTAGGTGTTTATATAACTTAAGAACTGCTTTTAAAACAATTCTAAAGTAACAATAGATAGTTTGAACAGACCTATAGTATATACCACTAATAAAACGAAATCTTTGGTTTTGGCCTATAATTTGTAAGAACACAATTACTTGCTTTCTAATAGACACATTTTGAGTTGATCGTAATAGGTCATGACTTGTGAGAACATCACACAATTTATATAAAACAACTGGTTTCATACGAATTTGTTCAACGCAATGTTTATCACCTTAATTCAAAATGCTATCCATATAGAATTCTCGTTGAGCAATTGCATTTATACGTGATTCTCTTGGTATATAATTTCTATTTCTTTCTTGTTCAATAATAGCTACCCCTGTAGCTATCACATTTACAACTGCTCCCATACATGCTGCATGAATAATCTTACTATCCATAACAAAAAAGTGAAGTTTTCTGCTAACAAAACTTAAAAAATTAGGGAAATAAACATTAAAAAAGCATATAAAATACTTACATAATCAATACAATAAATTATGCTCAAAGAAGCTGATTCCCAACACAAACAATGCCTTAAAGGAAATACTTATATAATGAATTCTGTATCCCAAAACAAACAATACAATAATTTATTAATGAATTCTGTATATAAATATTTAACGGACTCAAGTTTTCTACCCAAACCATTTCAGTTTTTTATTATTGTGTATAATCATCATCATCAACGCACATAATATTTCACTGTCTAAATAAGATTTCTACCCAAACCAATTCCCCTTTCATTACTGTGCAGCATCATCATCATCAACGCACACACATCACGCCCAGAAAGCACAAGAAACGCACAAAGCACAAGAAACGCATATCAACTCATCAACAGAGAAGGAAAGCATTTACAGGAAAGCATATGAGAAGGAGAGCTAAAGGTAGTAGATTTAGGAAGGGGACATCGAGTGGGTCGGGTTCTACTGGAAGAGAAGCAATTGAAGAAAAGAAGAGGAAGATGAAGAGATGGAGGGGAATTGAAAGCATATGTTTTCAATTAAACAAAAGGAGAAACATAGCATGGGTTTGCTGTGAAAAAAGCATAGCATGGGAAAAATGGGTTTGGGTTTGCTGTGTTTGGTTTCTGGGAAAAATACAAGGGTTTGGGTTTGCTGTGTATGGGTTGCCTGGCGAAGAGAGGTGGCTCAGCAGGGAAGGAATGGTGAAACGAAGGGCACCTTCGGCTTAACAAAAGAATGGTGATTCTTTGAGTTTGTTGTGATTCTTTAAGTGGCGAAATGAAGGAGTGATGATTCTCTGGAGTTTGCTGTGTTTGTGTATGGGTCTGTGTTTGGTTTCTGGGAAAAATTTTGGGTTTGCTGTGGTTGATTTTTCCTAGGGTTTGGGTTCATGGGAAAAATGGGTTTGAGTTTGCTGTGTTTGGTTTCTGGGAAAAATACAAGGGTTTGGGTTTGCTGTGTATGGGTTGCCTGGCGAAGAGAGGTGGCTCAGCAGGGAAGGAATGGTGAAACGAAGGGCGCCTTCGGCTTAACAAAAGAATGGTGATTCTTTGAGTTTGTTGTGATTCTTTAAGTGGCGAAATGAAGGAGTGATGATTCTCTGGAGTTTGCTGTGTTTGTGTATGGGTCTGTGTTTGGTTTCTGGGA
>Ga0325404_1006499_pt1 | contig 12252 bp, 4 predicted proteins | sample PopdelMetagenome_18_FD_205664 | JGI IMG/M metagenome (GOLD analysis project Ga0325404, IMG submission 205664) | Populus deltoides microbial communities from Bellville, Georgia, United States - Xylem-Control-R1 | ecosystem: Host-associated > Plants > Phyllosphere > Stem > Wood/Secondary xylem... | reverse complement strand
AAAAAATATCACGATAAGTTGAAAAAATAAAATTGGAACATGAAACTGGATAAAAAACAACAAAAAAATTAACTAAAATCAATTTGAGGTAGCGTGACAAACATATAACTTGGATAATAAAAGGTGAGCTAACTCGGGTTAACTCGCAAAATTCATACCGCAGGTCACGAAACCAAGATAACTTAGTAGAAAAGAAACTAAAGAAAACCACAAAGTCAATATTTTTTTAAATAATTAATGTCAAACGATGAAATAAAAAAGAAAATAAGCATAGAAAAGATGTTGACTCGAATTAAATTTTCAAACTCATAAACCGGGTTATTAGATCGAAAGCACCATACAAGGAATATATATAGAGCCTAATCCCCAGCAAATCAAATATTGAAGGATGAGATCGAGATAAAAAAATCAATTACACGAAAAGATATAAAAAGTTAACAACTAAAAGAACGGGGTGAAAATCAAAATAAATTAGAGGTTAAATTGAAAAGAAAAACAACTCCAAGAAAAGAGAAAAAAATCAAAAGAATAAGGATCAAATCGGAAAAAAAATAATACATAATAAACTTTAATTGAATGATAAAATTGAAAATCAATAAAACTTTTATAAAATTATTAGAAAAAAATAGAAATAAAATAAATAACGATCGAATAAAAAAATTATATTAAATTGAATTTGAATGACTAAATTAAAAACAAATAATATTTTTTATAAAAAAATTTAAAAAATAAATAAATAAAAATTGAATATTATGTTATTGCCTGGTAAACTTGAAATCATTGTATAATACATTGAAATAATCACATCAAGCCTCGAACTAAAGGTGATAATTTTTTGTTCAATTTGATTTTTATAAAAAAAAATAATCAAACTAATTTTTTTATAAAAAATAAAAATTGAACTGTAACTGATTTAAATTAATTGGTTTTGGTTCAGTTATTTTAGAGCAAAAGCCGATTCATACTGGTTTGACTTGTATTTTTTTAGTTTGGGTTTGATTCAGTTTAATTTTTTGGATTTTATATTTCTAAAATCGAAACTGAAACACTCCAGTTAATTTTTTAAAAACTCTAATCGATTTAATCTATTTTTTTATAATTATTTTTTAAAATTTTTTTAATTTAATCAGTTTTTTAATTTTTTTTACCGTCCCGAATTGAATAACTTGAATGTTGACTAGCTAATAATTTTACCGCGAAACCTAGAACATTGAAGAAAATGACATCGAAGTCCTGGTATTCATTAATTACTATTAATTAGATAAAATGAAAACATATAGTCGAAGCCAAATTGGCACCAACAAAAAGCAAAAGCCCTCACTGCTCCTCCTGCAAAACCCTAACACCAAAAAGCTAATCAATGGAATTCGACGAGATTGAGTATCTGGAGAAAACCGTAGAGGAAGCGGAAGATCGAGACGATACGAGGAAGAAGAACAGCAGTAGTAGCAAAAAGAGAAATGGAACCGAGAGAAGTTACAGGAAGCGAGACGTCGATGATGAAGATATCGACAAGGACGAGGACCGGAAGGCAAAGAAATTGAAAGCTGAGGACGAGAATGGTCGCGATCGCCACCACCGGAGAGACCGAGATTTAGATAGAGATAGAAGTAGCAGACAGAAAGATAGAGAGAGAGAGAGGAGAGAGAAAGATAAGGAGAAGGAGAGAGAGAGGAGAGAGAAGGAGAGGGAAAGGAGAGAGAGGGGGGGAGAGGAGGAGAGAGAGAAAGATAAGGAGAAGGAGATAGAGAGGAGAGAGAGGGAGAAGGAGATAGAGAGGAGAGAGAAGGAGAGGGAGAGGGAAAGGAGAGAGAGGGGGGGAGAGGAGGAGAGAGAGAGGAGAGAGCGCAGCAGGAGCAGGTCGAGGAGGTATGAAAGTGATAATCGTGAGAGGGAGAGAGAGAGAGAGATTGACACGAGAGAAAGCAGGTGATGGTTTTTTTTTTTCTTTTTCCTTTTTAATTTTCTTTATAGCTTAGATCATGGGATTCGATGCTGTTATTTTTAATTTTTTATCGTATGGTTCTAAGCGTTAATTAATGTTTTGTCCTCTAGAAACTGAATTTTGAAGTCTAATGGGAGAAGCAAATAGTTTATGACAAGATTTGGTTTTGAGATGGATTGTTAATTGATGTTACTGTCCCCTGTAAATCCAAGGCGGGATGGATACTTTCTCGAGGCTTTTGATGAAGAATTTGCTGCTTCCTATGAGATTTCTCTTCCTCCTCCTTTGCATTCCATGTGAAAGGGGTGTGAATTGAATTTGGAACATTTTATCACATGGAGTAAGAACTGAGGTTCTAAAATTTTCATTGAAGCTTTGTTCCAAATTTGACCAAAGTTTTGTTTGATTTTGTTTGCATGGAGTTTAGTTGTTACTCTGTGATGAATGATCTTGTTGTTTGTCTGTAAGTATGCTTTGGTAACCTTTAAAGAGTGTAAGATGTTTAATCTGTTGACCTTGACAAAAAGTTGAAATACATATGCTATATCAAATGAAATAAGAACTGGGGTTTTTAAATTTTAATTGAAGCTTTGTTCCAAATTTGAATAACGTTTTGTTTGCATGGAAATTGGTTGTTGCTCTGTGTTGAATGATCTTGCTGTACGTATATTAGTATATAACTATCCTTGTTAGAAATAATATGGAAAAAAGGCTGGCATTTTGGTGTCACTACAGCTCGTCCTCTATGAAATTACTATGGAGTTGGCTAGAAATTTGTATTTTTTTCTGACATCATAGCACTGTTTTTTCTTTTCAGTTATAAGAACGTTGATGCCTGTTTATTAATCTCATGAATTTTCATATTTTATAAAAATTGAAACTTTGAAAGTGTTTTGGGTGCCAGGAGATTTAAAGAAAAGAAAGAAGTGGTGGAGCCCGAAGCTGATCCAGAAAGGGACCAAAGAACTGTTTTTGTGTACCAGGTTCATGGTTTGCAATGCGGTTTTATGATTATTAGTCATGGAATCATAGATATATTGTGGTTCCATTGTTTTCTCACATTGTTGCTGCTCTGTTCTCATGGATTTTTGTGATGACAGATGCCTTTGAAGGCGACAGAGAGAGATGTGTACGAATTTTTCTCGAAAGCAGGCAAGGTTAGTGGCATTTTTTTTTTTTATATATGTATAACACAAGAATAGTTGTATAATTCTGGATTTTATAAAATCTGTACGTAACCTCATTGTGGTCTTTTCAAGTTTAGTCATTGACTTTTTTTTGGATTAAATTTCACAACCCATCCTATGTTTTGGATCTAATTTCACTTTGCCTCCTGTACTTTGAATAATTTTACATTCTATCCCCGACTCTGTTAGGTAGTGTGTTAATTTTTTTCTAATTACCCTGATTGCCAGTGTTTATAACCACTAGGCATTTTATCAGGTCTCTCCCTCTCTCTCTACACACACACACACACACACAAACACACACACATCTTAATGAACATATTTCTATCTCTCATTTCTCTTTTCCTTCAATTTAAAAAACTCACAAATTCATCTGTCGATTACCAATAAACAATATTCCTTTGGTCGGGACAAACACAAAAACAGTAAGCTCAATTTTAGCATGTAAGTTGATTATTCTTGTTAATTCCTCTCTCTTTCCACTTAAAGTCTTGAAATTGGATTCTATTTGGTTTGTTGGTTTTGACTGTTGATATTTCTATCTCGCTTTTTTTTTTCCTGTATCGATTTAACAAAACACAATTAATATATTTTTGTACAAATGGATCATAACATGAATGAGTTATCTAGCAACACAATGATTTGAGTTTTAAAAGCCAACCATGGATTAATTTGAACAGGTTGTCATATAGTAGTACTTGGGGGGCCAACTTAAACAAATTTTCAATGATTCAGCACATCAAGATTTAAGCACACTTGCATCCTTAGGTGCCTTGTATACCCTCATCGATGCTATGAGCTTGCTCATTAAAGAGTAGCTTGAGGAAAATTTTCCTAATGAATATATTGTCCAAATCAATTCCAGAAAAAAAACCCCACAATATATTTTCCCAAACTATATTATGAGTTTCCAAACCCTGATTGCATTTGCTTTTGGTGGTGGTAATAACACAATATACTCCAAAAACATCCTGGTTAATTTGATATAATTTGCTTAAAATTAAACTTTTTAACACTTGACTAACAGCTCTTGGATGGAGGATGCAAAGTGCAATTAAATTGAAATTACAGGATGACAAATGCAAAGTTCCTCAATAACGGACAGTACAGTGAAACTGCCTTCAAAGCGCAGGGTGATTTGTGAAATTTACTCCTTTTTGTTTCTTCCTGTGTATGAAAATTATACGGATTTGTTGCCTGATAAACTGCTGAGAAGAATAGGAATGTATGTTAATGAAATGCCATTGCGTTTTTCAGCTTCAGTTACAAGTAGTGTAATGACTTTCTTGTCTCATCTAGATGTGGGATGAGTTAAAAGGTGTGCATGCATTAAGTGAATTATCTTGGTATTAAGGAGTGGTGTCGTCCCATATGCTTGTGTATTTTTGGAAATTCAAACAAGATGCTCCAGATACCATCATAATTGTAGAACTATATTTTTCTGTCAGCGATTCATAATTCAAATGAATGCAGAACTTCACGTTCAACTTATTCCTCTTTCATTTCAGCAACTTCTTCCTCAGTTGCCAGACCCTTGATTTCTTAGCCACCATTTTTTCTCTATCAAACTCAAACACCAACAACTAGATTACCTCGTAGGATACAAAAGTAGTTTACATGATTAGACTAATCTTAGTAATGCAATTGCCTTCTGATAGGTGTTTTGTTATGTAGTTTGAATTTCTGAAATTTCTTTGCACACCGCAAATTTTGCTCTGTATTAAAATTTGATTTGAAATTAGTTTTCCTTGATTTTTCAGGTCAGGGATGTTCGATTGATAATGGACAGAAATTCAAGGCGGTCAAAAGGAGTTGGGTATGTGTGCCTTTCTGTTTAAACATCAAGATGCTTATGCACTTCTTCTAAAGTAACTGTTAGCATATTTATTCCAAGAATCAAGTTTAACTGTATTCTTAAATGCAATAGCAATGCGATAATGATGAGGGATGATGGGAAAACCTTGCACACATGTTTAATCAATTCATTCAGCGCACTCAAGGTAGATGACATAAACCTAATTTTGTTTTATACTTTTCCAATTTTCTTCTTCTGAATATTTTGTAAGTAAAGAGACCTGATTATGAGCCATGTATAATTAGTCCTGGATTTCAATATTGGTGCTCCCATTCTGGTTTAATGTTGATCCTTTATGTCTGGATAGTTTGGTTTTGGCAGCCATCTTTCTTAAGAAATTATGTTAACAAAAACTTGGTTTTTTTAAAAACATCTAAATTCTTTATTGATGAGCCATTGGTTGGAGCATTGATTGATGTTTGTTTGTATATGATTTTGGGGCTTTTGTGCACAAACATGTATCAAAGCGGAGACCACTGCTAATTTATTTATTTTTGCATTCTAAGTCATCTCTTCTCTCCTTGATCCTCATGATACACAATGTGTTCTGGTTTTGTATATTTATTCCGATGAGTTGACATATTTTATTACATGGGACATCAGATTCACTGAAAGAAACTCAGCTTGAGCTCTCTGCGCACAGTTTTTGTTTTCCTTCATCTATTTGCTGTATGCTTTGTTAGTTTGATTTCTTCTTCCATTTCGTTTGTTCTGATTAGTTATCTGCACTGGCGTAACTGCAGGTATGTTGAATTCTATGATGCAATGTCTGTGCCAATGGCAATAACTCTTTCAGGTCAACTGCTTCTTGGACAACCTGTAATGGTTAAGCCTTCTGAGGCTGAAAAGAACCTCGTTCAGCCTAGTGCTTCAGGCGGTGGCACAGGTGGTGTTACTGGACCATTTGGAGCAGTTGACAGAAAACTATATGTTGGGAATTTGCATTTTAACATGACAGAAATGCAGCTTAGACAGGTAATATGATTGGAGAGTTCATTTGGTTTATTGTTCATTAAGACAAACAAGTTCACTTTTGTTTTTGTAATAATCAATTTTGTTTATTAACTAGGATAAGCTGTAACATAATAATTATGCATAGAGGCATTAATGCCAATAAATCATAGAAATTGCCATTCCAACCACAACAATTTAAATGAAAATTAATTTTTTGGCATCACTTTCTTTGAACTACACAAGTAATCATTTAAGATCAGAAGTAACTTTCTTAGTTTCCCTTCAAATCAACCACTAAACTTTGGGCACATTGAACTTTATCTTTCCACTGTTCTTAAAGATCCGTTCTGAATTGCATCATTGGTGTTTGCAAGTCTTTAGCTAAGCTTGTGCTGAATTGGAAAAGGAAGTTTAGGATGCCTGTAGAAGAAATTTGAGAAGCTTTTGGTCAATGACCTCTTGCTGTATAGACTTGGACTCACTACAGATTCATGAACTCTAGGAGGATCATTACTGATGCTGCTGAAGGAAGTGTTACTTGTCATCAGCCCTTGATGTTGAATTAACAGTCAATGACTCCCTTAGCTTTTATAGTTTGTTTTGCATGAATTTTGAAGTGCACAGGTCTTGTATTATGCCTTGTTAGTTTCCTGGACACAGATTGAGTTTTTTTTTTTTTTTGTAATTGTTAGACAACTAGTACTTCCATTTATTAAACCATCCTCTTTCTTTCACAAATTTGATCCAGCTACATAACATAATGTCTTACTTTTGTGTTACTCAGCTTTTTGAACCATTTGGTATTGTGGAGCTTGTGCAACTACCTCTTGACCTTGAGACAGGACAATGCAAAGGTTTCGGATTTGTTCAAGTCGGTGATGACTTCTTGTTGATTGCAATATATATTTGTACTATTTAATCATTCACATTTGTTGATTGATTAATTCATCCACTCTCCTACAGTTTACTCAACTTGAAAATGCTAAGGCTGCACAAAGTGCTTTGAATGGAAAACTGGAGATTGCGGGTCGAACTATTAAGGTATGCCTAAGTTTTTGTAGCTCAGACTAGGTTTCTCTTCATATGTTTTATATATAACAGTGGTTGTTGTCAGTCAACTATTTGTCTTTGCTGCCTTAACCAAATGAGTTTGACAATGTTGGGGTCTGTAATGAATTGTTTGTGTACGTATAGGTTTCATCTGTTACAGAACATGGTGGACAGCAAGATGGTGGAGTAAAATCTGCTGACTTCGACGATGATGATGGGGGTGGATTGGTGAGTTAAATGTTGCTATCTATTGTATGAGTGAACTTGAACTTGCATGATCATTGGCAAAGAATGACTTTATTTATTTATTCTTAGGGGGTGGGGAGGGGGTTGTAATCCCCTATTATTTATCAAGGATGATGGTTTACATTAATTTCATGAATTTACAATCCTGTAAATCAAATAATGAAAAAAAATGCACATGAAAATTATAGAGTAAATTACCCAGAAAAATTTTCGACAAGGCCATGGGATTGGGGGGGTGGGGGGGGCAAGAGAAACAAGGGGGATATTTTTTACATTCCTTGAGAGGTGATGATCTTATATTTTGGAGTAATGGACTGTTTTTCACTTTTGTTTGGTACACTTTGTTATTATGATATTATGACTAAAGCTGGCACAACATGATACTATTAGGATGGTGATTAGTATAAAACCTTTTTCATGGAACCAAAGATCTGTGATGTGGACAACAAAGGAAGCAAAAATTTTCTTTTCATAGACAATGGGTATTTCTGTAATTTCTAGAAATTCTGGAAATTTGTCAGATTTTTACTTGGTATTTTATTGGTCCTGATTAATTAGCTTATTAGTTTTTTTCCATTCTACATAGACTTATTATTTTCTTACTTAGGAATCCAAGTCTTTATTGGATTTGAACTACTAGAACTCTATAAATAAGCACGTAGTCTTTCAATATTTTAATGGAGTGTATGGATAAAATTCTAGCAATTTGATTTTGATTGGGTGACGCAATCTCCTCTAGGTGTGAAGTGTAAGTTTTTCTATCCTCTAGGTGTGACTCCTAGAGGCCCTATTAGTGTCACTCTAATAGTTTCTACAATTCCCAGCAGAAATCCAGTTCAATACATCTCTAAACAGCCTCCAAAAGTCAGGTCCAGAACAGCTCCTAAGCTGTCCTGCATCAGGATGTTTTCTGTAACCTTTTGTGGTTTTTGCCTCTATTGAAGATGTGTAAGATAAATGGGAAAGAGCAGGTGTATATATGTACAGTTAGTGATGTACTAACATGGAGATGAATCAAATTTGGTCACTATTGTGATGGATGTTGAGACAGACTGTTAAACTTGCCTTACTGTCATGCAATCCTGTTATCTTGTAAGCATCAACGTTTACAGTTTGCATCTTACTGTTTTGTTACCACTAATTAATGAATGTGATGGCTTTCACAGGGCTGAAACCCCTGCAATAAAATATCTCAACTGTTTTAATGTTTTTCCTATCATCATCATTTTGCAATCACATACTATATGTGTGTACATTAAATTTCACAACTATAACATCTTGGGTGGTTAGGTTTTCATAGGTCTCCATGTTTTTCTTTTCCCAAAATGGAATTAACTTGTTAGTAACTTAACTGGTTATTCTATCACCTGAATGAGGTATAGATTTTCATGAACACAAATGGTGTTCATTGATTTGTACATCATAAGGTTAAGTATCGTTACTTTAGTGTGATTTTTTTTTTTGAAATATGTAGATCAGAGAGACTTTGCTAAAATTGGTTAAAAATTCGTGTCCTCTGTGGTCGTGATAGTTATGTAACATAGACAAAATGCTAGCAACCTTATATGAGTATGATTTAAATCGTGCTAGCTGTCTCATTTTATGCACAAGGATTTGAGATAATTTGTAATCCAAGTGGGTGTTTGTTTTGCATAAAATATTTTACAAGAAAATGTTTTCTTGATTTTTCTGTGTTTACATAAAATATTTCAAAGTCAACCTATAAACTTAGTTTATTTGTCAGCTCTTGAAATTCCATAAAATAATTTAAGGACAAAATCAGATCACAATATTATCAAATTATTTCAGTCACCATCAACACCCCAGTCCACCACTCCCATCACCATCATTATTCCACTGCTATATTTTTACACCATACTTACCAAACATCATAAATTTGTTTTGTGTAAAGGGTTTTATGGTAAAACATTTTACATTTTTTATGCAAAACAAATGACCCCTGAGTTAATGCTTTTATTTTCCAGGTTCCCCATCCGAATCTGTCAAATGAATTCTGAATTGACAGAATGAGAAAACTTGTAATAGTAACTGGAGACTCTAGTTTGCACAACAATTTTAAGACACTAAGGTTAATCAAATATGCCAATGCCAATTTGAAAATTTTACTTGCTGGAAATTTTATTTTTCGTGCAACAAAGTTTAATGATTCAATTATTGTTTTGCTGAGGTCGAAGTTCTTGATGTTATGATTTGAGGGTATGAGGACTAACTTGCATAGGAAAGAGTGTCAATAGTTGCACTGTTTCTTTTTCTGGCATTTTTAATTTCTCCAAACTTCAGCTGATGAAATGAATTCACTTTTCCCATTCAGGCTTTGAATGCTCAATCAAGAGCATTGCTTATGCAGAAGCTGGATCGGACTGGCACTGCCACAAGGTTTGTCTATCTTGTTTAACTTTGTTTTTTCTATTTAAATATCAGTTCCATAGCCTTAAATCTAGTTCTGTTTCCAGTATTGCAGGCTCTCTTGGAGTACCTTTGCTAAATGGATCAGCTCCAAATCAACAAGCCATTAGCTTGCCTGTCAATGGGCAAACTAATATTGGAGCAGCAACATTTCCGGCACTAGTTTTACCTTCCCCTGCTTATGAATCTATTGGGCAACCCAGCGAGTGTCTATTGCTGAAGAATATGTTTGATCCAGCCACTGAGGTTTTTTTTTTTTTTTTTTTGTCAGTTCTCCATTGAGCAGTACTGATTCTCATAAAAATGTTGCAGACGGAACCAGATTTTGATTTGGATATTAAAGAGGATGTAGAAGAAGAATGTTCAAGATACGGTCAGGTGAAACATATTTGGGTGGACAAGTAAGTGTACAACACATTGCACTTTATCTATAATGTTTTTTATAGGTGCTCTGATGGAGAACGAATGGAAGATTTCAACATATTTGTTTTAGGAAAATTAGATATTTTATTTTATTGCTTTTGTTTTTCATTCAGAACGTCTTGTTATTTTAGGTTATTATGACATCTGGCAGGTTAGCTTTAATTAGGAGTTTTATTTTGTTTAGAACCATATTCTTTTTGCTTCTTTGTTTTAGGGTTTCATTAGAGTTTTGGTGCCTATATGAGGGTGCTAATATACTTATTGAATGATTATGGTCTTACGTCTGGTTACTCTTGACTTCCTGTAAAATTCTGGTGACATGGAACTTTCGTTGCGATCTTGTACATACATCATCACTCACTCTCTCCACCAGAACTCTAATTGCAGCACTACCAATAGAGTGTATTCTTACTCAAAGTCACAACCAATTGAGGTTACTGAACTTGACTACATCTGAAGCTATTTTTAAGGAAAAAAAGAGTGAATATTGGCCTTTCAGTGGTATCACATTGTCATGTTGTCTACATGTACCCAATCCACTACCCTTTTAGAATGCCATATTTATGGGAACTCTATTTTAAATTGAACCGTGTGTCTGCAATCTTTGTACACAGTTTTAGGCTTGCAACTACAGGGTGCTGGTTTGAGTTGAGATGGCCGTACAGTTCCATTCTTAACTGTTTATTTGACCTGCAGGAATAGTGCTGGGCATGTGTATCTACAGTTCGACAGCATGGAAGCAGCAGCAAGAGCTCAGCGTGCAATGCATATGAGATGGTTTGCGCGCAGGTCAATTTTAGCAATTTTCATGGTAATAATTTTCAACTATGCACGATTCTTCTGATTGTCTCTTGTATTCTAGTGACTCTTTAATCAAGATAAAAGATTTTGAAAATACATCATATTCATCTGGGACATCAGCCCAGGCTGAGAGGTTTTGAAAAACCTGCTTTGAATAGAACTTCCAGGTTCCCAGTTCATACCCCTGTACTGGCACTGAGATTTTATCTTTGAGCTCTGTAGGCTTCAACTTTTGGACTGGGTAATAAGTCCTTCAACAAGGCTCTGCTCGAATGTTGTTTTCAACTTCTTGTTGTCCTTGGCATATGCATTTCCATAGCAAGAGCAGATTTGCTGAGTATGCCCAAGGTTTGCTTTACAGGCAACTCTGCAATACAAATAGAATTCTAAACTGTTCCATTAAGTTTTAAGGAACATCCTTTTCTTCTCCGGAGTGAGAAGTGGTTTTCTTTCCTCAGGAATAACTTCACTGTAGGCCGTGATCAGAGAAATTACCGTGGTTAGAACGTGTTGGCTTTTCATTTTTTTCTGCTGGCCCCCATTATTCATGGTTTGCAGCAACATGTTCCTTTCATGTACTTGGAAGAAGAATGGAATGCTTAACTGATACTCTTTAACTTGCAAGGAAGTTGGCTTTCTTCTTCCGAGTAGGAAGGGGTTTGCTGCCCTAAGAAATTGCAGAAACCACCAAAGCAACTGTTATCTTTTCATCTTTCCCTGTGTGCCCTCGCTGTTTTTTGTCTGCAGCATCATGTCTTTCCATTTTCTCAAAGAATTTGTACTTGTCTGCAGCCAACCCGTGAATATGAAGCAAGATTCCAAAATGGAGCTTGAAGGGACAGGTCAGGATTCTTGTAACAGCATTCAGCATAGTTGTCTTGATATTCTTCTTTCCTGGGATGACAATTTATGCACCCTCATTTTTTGTATACAGAGCTCACATGATATTTGTAAACCCTCCTGTCTGTCTTCCCAAGTTTTCTGACGAAAGAGCAAAATTGATTCTTTACCTGTCTGTCTTCCCAAGTTTTCTTACAAAAAGAGCAAAATTGATTTAATATGCAACTGAAGCATCTCTATCAAATGTAAAGATGGAATGCAGAATTATGCATATGCTTGAGAAATTTTATGGTGTTTGGGTGATATCCTTTTAATTATTCTCTTTGGTTCACTTTGAAGAAAGAAATATATATAAATATATATATAAAGAAATTTTAGGCTGAGATTTTTGTCATTTTTGTTGGTTATGAATTTTATTGTACTTTATCTCTTTTTCTTCAAAGTGAATATCATCATATAATTAATAGAATATCATTAATTAGTTATTTTTTGTGCATTATAAAATTTAATTTTTTCGCTCTAGC